>Ga0209992_10000531_pt1 | contig 50597 bp, 48 predicted proteins | sample 2SBtaG_2_FD_182564 | JGI IMG/M metagenome (GOLD analysis project Ga0209992, IMG submission 182564) | Deep subsurface microbial communities from Kolumbo volcano to uncover new lineages of life (NeLLi) - 2SBTROV12_ACTIVE470 metaG (SPAdes)... | ecosystem: Environmental > Aquatic > Marine >... | reverse complement strand
GATATAAAACCTGAAGATATCAAAACTCTAGAAACAAAATATCATGATGATGCTGGAGATTGGTATGTTGCATTAGGGTGGGATGAGAAAAGAGCAATTGTTCAAATGGATTCAGTATTAGGAACAATTACAGAAATTAAAGAAATTTAATGTATAAAGAATAGGTAGTACTTTTTAATTTATGTTAGGATTTTGGTTTTTATTTGATAAAGATGACGAAGAGTATCTTTTACAAATTATTAAAAAATTGAGTGATACATACGACAGTGAAATTTTTATTCCTCACATTACTGCTCATGGCATAACAAATCTACAATTTAATAATATTAATAAAAAAATTTCAGATTACATAAAGAATTGTGAGTCTTTTGTTATTATGAAAAATAAATTATTATTTTCAAATGATTATTGGAAAACTCTATTCATAGATATTGTTCAAAATAAAAATATGTCAAAAATTAATGAAAAACTAAAGTATGAAATTCCAATAATAGAAAAATATTACTTTCAACCTCACATTAGTTTAATTTATCAAAATTTGGATAAAGATGAAAAAATTAAACTAACAAAAGAATTAAAAATTAAAAAGGATTTTAAAATATCTAGATTATCAATACAAAAATATTCTAAAAATATTAAAAAGTGGAAAAGTGTAAAAGAGTATTCACTAAAAACAATCAATAAATGATTAATATATACATGAAACAATTCTCAAAAAAAGAAGTTAAATAAAAATATTCTTCTAAGTGATAATTTTAGAAAAAGAATTTAATGCCTATTAAAAAAAATAATATTATGACTAAAGCAATTGTATTGGGAGGCACAAGAGGTATTGGTAGAGCAATTTCAAATTCTCTAAAAACAATTGGAATTGATGTTTATGCAACATCAAAAAAAGACATAGATACATCAAACATGGTAAGTGTAAAAAAATTTTTAGAAAATAATACTGAAACAGATATCATTGTTCTAAATACAGGAGGTCCAGTACCAAAACCATTTTCAACAATCACTAAAAATGATTGGGAATTATATCACAATCAATTATTTTTAGGATTTGTTACAATATTACAAAATATTCAGATAAATGATGGGGGTTACATATTTTTAATTAGTTCAAGTGTTATCAAAGAACCAACTGCAAAATTGATAATATCTTCAGCATATCGTGCTGCATTTGCTGAAGTTTTCAAAGTATTAAGTAAAGAATATGCTGAAAAAAATATCAGTTGTGTCAACATTGCTCCAGGGCCTATCAACACAGATAGAACTCAAGAATTAATTGAAAATGTGAAAGAATTTGAAAAAACATTACCCATGAAAAGACTTGGCGAACCTGAAGAAATAGGAGATTTTGTAAAATCAATTGTTGAAAATAAAATAAAATATCTTTCAGGAGTCACAATAAACTTTGATGGTGCAAATTCTAATTATATTTTCTAAAATTATTTTTTAAATTCAACATTTGGGGCATCTGGTTGACCTGCAATTGCAATCAAGCCACCTTCACGAAGTTGTTGCAATAATTGCATTACTTCTTTTTCTACTTGTTTTCTTTGTAATCCAGTTTGTTGAGCAAATACTTCAACGAGATCTGTAACTTTACGTTGACCGTTGCATGATTTCCAAAAGTCAACGATTGCTTGATTAACCATAAATCCTTGTTCATGTTCATTAGCTAATACCATGGAACCATCTTCTTGTTGTACTAATTTTCCAACACCTTGAGGTAATGCAGTTTCATAATTTATTGGTGCAGGAGTATTCATTGCAGCACCCATATTTTTAATTTTTAATTTTCCCTCTTCAGTCATTTTGTCCATTGACCATGCAGGTTCCCATACAATATCTATTTTAACATTATTTACTCCAGGAACTTTTTTGGCAAATCTTGTTGCATCCTCAACTAGAGTTTCATGTAAAGGGCATCCTTGTGTGGTCATGGTCATTTTAATATTAACATCATTATTTTCTGTCACATCAATTCCATAGATCAATCCCATTTCTACAATGTTTAGTGGAACTTCAGGATCCATACATTGTTTGAGTGAATCCTCAATCGCTTGTGGAGAAATGGTACTCATATTTTAAATGGTAGTTTGAAAAACAATAAAAACTTTCTAATTATTAGCTTCAAATAATTTTGGGATGGATTCTTCATATGGGGCTGTAGCCACACCCTTTTCAGTAATAATTCCTGAAATTAGTTCAGGCGGAGTCATATCAAATGCAGGATTAATCACATCAATATTATCAGGTGCAGTCTTTTTCTCACCAATGCCAGTTACTTCACTTCCTTTACGCATTTCAATTATTACATCTTCAGCCTTTGTTTTCAAGTCAATTGTAGAGAGTGGCGCTGCAACATAAAATGGGATACCATGTTGTTTTGCCATAGTTGCTACCTGATACGTTCCAATTTTGTTAAAAACATGGCCAGTTTTTACAATTCTATCAGCACCGACAACAACTTTGTTTACTAATCCATTTGCCATAGAGTATCCAACTGCAGTGTCTGGAACTAGACTAACATCAAATCCATCATGTTTTAACTCAAATGCAGTTAATCTAGAACCTTGTTGAATTGGTCTAGTTTCTGTAGCAATTACTTTGACACTTTTACCACTTTCTCTAGTTGCTCTAATGACACCTAATGCAGTTCCATATGCAACAGTTGCTAGTGCGCCTGCATTACAATGAGTCATTATAGTATCATTATCATCAAAAAGAACTGAACCATTTTTTCCCATTGCTTTGTTAATATCAATATCTTCATCTGCCATTTTTTTGGCAGTGGAGATAACTAATTCTTTGATTTCCTCAACTGAATTCCCAGTATTTGCAATATTCATAATTTTTTCCAATCCCCAACCCAAATTTACAGCAGTGGGTCTAGTAGCAAAAAGAATTTTTCTTGCATTTTCTAAATCAGATAATAATTCATCTTTTGAAGATGCTTTACTTTGTAAGACAGCTAAAGCTAATCCAAATGCACCAGATACACCAATTGCCGGAGCACCTCTAACTATCAAAGTTTTGATAGCATTTGCAACTTGGTTAAAATCATCATATTCTACAAACACAAGTTCATTTGGTAGTTTTGTTTGATCAATCATAGTTACTTTATTATCACTCCACTCTACTGTTCTTAATGAAGAATCAATCACGGAATTTTCCATAAATGATACAAAAATTTAGTTTATTAAAAACTAATTGGATTTATCAAATAAATATCAAAATTAGATAAGTTTTAAAAAAATCATTCTAAAAGTTAGGATGAAACTACTTACTTGTAGATAGATATTTTATTGTAAGTACTAATTTCATAATGATGGACATATCAACCATAGAAAAATACGATTCACAGAAAATGTATAATGTATATGATAATTGGCCAGAAATTGGACGTAAATCATTTGAATCATTTCATGAACATGTTGATTTTGATGATATTGATCACATAGTATTTGCTGGAATGGGTGGTTCTGGTGCAATTGGAGATTTGTTCTCAGCAATATTATCAAAAAGTAATATCCATGTATCTCTTGTGAAAGGTTATCTTCTTCCAAAAACAGTAGACAAAAACACTCTTGTAATAACAACAAGTGTATCTGGAAATACATCAGAAACATTATCAGTTTTGGAAACTGCTAAAAAAATGGATTGTAATTTAATTGCATTTTCTTCAGGGGGGAAAATGGAAAAAATATGTGAGAATAATAAAATTGCATTTAGGAAGATTCCACTCCTTCACTCTCCAAGAACATCTTTAATCAGTTTTACATATTCAATTTTAAATTCATTAGATTCATTAATTCCAATTAAAAAAAGTGACATTGAAGAATCATTAAATTCATTAGATAATATGAAACAACAGATTGCTTCTCATAATTTGTCAGAATCCAATCCTTCTATGAATTTAGCAAAGTGGATTAAAGGAATTCCATTAATTTATTATCCGAACGGTTTACAATCTGTTGCGACAAGATTCAAATCATCTTTACAAGAAAATGCAAAAAACCATGCAATAATAGAAGACGTAATTGAAGCATGTCATAACGGTATTGTCTCTTGGGAAAAACCATCAATAGTACAACCAATACTTTTACGAGGTAATGATGACTTTATAAAAACAAAAGAAAGATTTGAAATAATTAAAGAATTTTTTGATCATAATAATATTGAGTTTAAAGAAATCCAATCAGTTTCAGGAAATATTTTATCTAAAATGATTTCATTAATTTACATGTTAGATTATGCATCAATATATCATGCAATTTTTTCAAAGATAGACCCATCACCCGTTTTATCTATTGATTATATCAAAAGAAAAATTTAAAGTTTTAATCAACAAATATTTTTCATTCTAGTTAGAGAAAAATCATTAAAAAAATGAAATCGCAGCTCTAATATCATAGTCAAAGAATAGATTTTTTGTAATGGATGAAGAATTAAAGGGGTTAATTCATAATCATTTTAAAAATCAAATTAAAAAATTTGAGCCAGGGCATACAAAAATTCCATTAGCATCGCCTGCATATGGAGCTGAAGAAGTAATTGATGCATTAGATTCAATGCTCTCAACTTGGGTATCAATGGGAAATAAAGTAAAAAAATTTGAAGATAAATTTAGTAGTTATACAAATTGTAAAAATGGGATAATGGTTAATTCTGGATCATCTGCAAATTTAATGGCATTATCAGTTTTAACAAATCCAAAAATAGAATCACCAATTGAAAAAAATTCCAGTATTATTACTCCAGCAGTTACTTGGGCAACTACCGTTTCACCAATTGTTAATGTTGGTTGTAAACCATTATTTGTTGATGTAGATCTAGATACTTTTTGTGTAAATCCAGAAACAATTGAAAATGCAATAGATTTAGAAGTGTCATGCGTAATGCCTGTTCATCTAATGGGAAATCCATGCGATATGGAGAAAATTACGAAAATAAAAAAACAAAATGATCTCTATTTAGTAGAAGATTGTTGTGAAGCCCACGGAGCAAAAATTAATGGTAAAAGTGTTGGTTCGTTTGGAGATATAGGTACGTATAGTTTTTTCATGTCACATCATATTACAACTATAGAAGGAGGAATGTTAGTGACAAATAATGATGCAATAGCAGATATGGCAAAAATGTTAAGGGCATTTGGATGGACTAGAGAAGTAGAGAACAAAGAAAAAATAAATTCAAAATATCCAGAAATTGATCCTAGATTTTTATTTGTTAATTTAGGATTTAATCTACGACCAACAGAAATTCAAGGAGCATTTGGATTAAATCAAATTAAAAAACTGGATGAATTTGTTAAAATCAGAAGAGAAAATGCAAGATATTGGAATGATAGACTTTCAAAATATGAAAAATATTTGATATTACCTACAAGAAATTTAGAAGATCATGTTTACTTTGGATATGCAATTACTATCAAAGAAGAATCCCCTTTTAGACGTGAAGAATTAGTTAAATTTTTAGAATCAAAAATGATTGAAACAAGACCCATCATGGCTGGGAATTATGTAGAACAACCAGCTTCAAAACTATTCAAATGGGGAAAATTAGGCACATTGACAAATTCTGAATTAATAATGAAAAACTCATTCTTTATAGGGAATCACCATGAAATTGGAAATATTGAAAGAGAGTATGTTGCGGATATGTTTAATGAATTTTTAAAGAAATATGAAAAAAACTGATAAAGAAAATACTAAAGGAATTGAAACATTTCAATTTTATAAAAACAAAAGAATACTTGTTGTTGGAGGAGATGGATTTATTGGATCTCATTTAACTGAGAATTTAATTAAAACTGGAGCTAATGTTATAGTTGCAGGTAAAAGTTCTACATTAAAAAATATTAAAAGTGAAAATCAAATTAAATATATTAAAACAGATTTAGTAGAATTAAGAGAATGTAAAAAGATAATTAAAAACATAGATATCATTTTCCAATTAGCTGGAATAGCAGGAGGAATTGAATATAGTGGCTTGAATCATGGGAGTTTATTTACAAAAAATTCTTTGATAAATCTAAACATGTTAGAAGCAGCAAAAGAATCATCTGTAAAATATTATCAATATCTTAGTTCTGTAGGAATTTATCCCGATAAAAAAAATCTGTTAAAAGAAGAAGAAGGGTTTCAAAATAATCCTGTAAAATCACATTTTGGGTATGGTTGGGCTAAAAGAATAGGAGAATTACAATGTAAATTATTTTCAGAAGAATTTGGAATGAATATTTCAGTAATTAGACCAGATAACACATATGGTCCACGAGATAATTTTGATCCTCAACAATCAAGAGTAATACCATCTTTAATTTACAAAACTTTTGAATCGGATGGAGATATTCATGTATGGGGATCTGGTTCTCAAAAAAGAACTTTTGTATATGTTAAAGATTTGGTTAGAGGAATGCTTTTAGGATTAGAAAAATATGCTAAACCTGATCCTATTAACATAAGTTCAGGTAAAGAAATTTCAATAAAAGAATTAGTGAAAAAAATAATTAAAATCTCAAATAAACAAATCAATCTAAAATTTGACAAATCCAAGCCAGAATCAAGCAATAGACGCAGTATGGACATTACTAAAGCAATAAAAAATTTAAAATTTCATCCAAAATGGAGTATTGATGAGGGATTAAAAGAAACCATAGATTGGTATGAAAGTTATAAACATAATAATTGAAAATTGGATTATTTTAAATCGAAATAATTAGATTGTGGGAAATTTTTAGAATTCAAATATTTTTATTGTCATAGAGATATGAAATTCTATGTCTGTAGCAATTATCGGATTAGGATTTGTGGGTTTGACCTTGGCTTTAGCCCTAGCGGATAAAGGAGTTAAAACATATGGAGTTGAAACTAATCCATCCACATTAAAGAAACTATCCCAAGGGATTCCTACATTTAATGAGAAAGGTATTGACAAATATCTACATAGGAATTTAAGAAAAACATTCAATGTATTTTCAGATTTGAAAGAATTCTCATCAAAACCAGAAATTTATGTTATTTGTGTTGCCACACCAATTCTTGATGGAAAACCAAATATGTCACAGCTGAAGGCAGCCACTGAAAGTGTAGGAAAATACATCTCGGGAGATGAATTAATTATTGTTCGTTCAACCTCACCTGTAGGTACTACAAGAGAATTTGTTTTGCCAATTTTAGAAGAAGAAATTGAAAAAAGAGGTATTAAAAAATCAATAAAAATTGTTTTTGCACCAGAACGAACAGCTGAAGGAGTTGCTTTAAAAGAATTAAATGAGCTTCCTCAAATTGTAGGAGGCTTAGATCAAGAATGTACAATTAAAGCAATAGATTTGTTTAGAAGATTAACTCCAACAGTTATCGAAGTATCATCCTTAGAAACAGCTGAAATGATGAAATTGATTGATAATTCATTTAGAGATGTTAGATTTGCATATGCAAATGAAATCTCACTTTTGGCTGAAAAATTAGGTGTAGATGCTCATGAATGTATTATGAAAGCCAATATACATTATCCACGAAATAATATTCCCCTTCCAAGCCCAGGTGTGGGAGGGCCATGTCTTTCAAAAGATCCATATCTTTTAGCAGGAAGTAAAAATATTTTAGAATCAATTCCAGAATATCAGTCAATTGTTCTTACTGGAAGATATGTCAATGAAACCATTCCAAAGATTTTAGTTGAAAAAATTAAAAATAATTTAAAAAATATTAAAAAACCATCAAATGAAATAAAAATATTTGTCATGGGATTTGCATTTAAAGGAGAACCTGAAACGAGTGATATTAGAGATTCTCCAACTTTAATAGTGGTAAAAAACTTGATAGACAATTATAAAATATTTGGACATGATCATTTAGTTTCACAGGAAGATTTAGAAAAAATCAAAGTAATTCCTTCACAAATAGAAGAAGGTTTTCAAGATGCAGATTGTATAATTATTATGAATAATCATAGAGGATATAGGAATTTAGATCTTCTAAAATTAATTCAAAGAGTATCAAAACCATGTCTTTTTGTTGATTGTTGGAGACTATATGATAAAAGAATTTTTGAAGGAATCCCAGACATTAAATATACGGGAGTGGGAATTGACTAAAATCTTAGTTACTGGGGGTGCAGGTTTTATTGGTTCAAAATTAGTAAATAAGTTACTTAATGAAAATAATGAAATCGTAGTTTTTGATAATGAATTTAGAGGTTCTTTTAAAAATTTAGAAAATCAGAAAATTCAAATTGTTTCTGGAGATATTATAAGAAAAGAAGACTGGGAGAGATTACCACAAGATATTGAATCAATATATCATTTAGGAGCAATTAATGGAACTAGATTCTTTTATGAAATTCCTGAAAAAGTGTTAGAAGTAAATGTAAAAGGAGTAATGAATTGTTTAGAATTTGTAAGAGAAAAAGATATTAAAAAAATTCTTTTTGCATCATCTTCTGAAATTTATGGATTTCCAAAAATTTTTCCAACCCCAGAGATAGAAAACATGGTAATTCCAGATCCAAACAATCCACGTTTCTCATATTCAGGAAGTAAAATTATTGGGGAATTATTATGCATCAACTTTGCAAAAAAATATGGATTTCAACATACAATTGTCAGATATCATAATATTTACGGACCAAATATGGGACATGAACATGTCATTCCAGAATTCATTCGGAAATTAGTGAAAAAAGAAGTATTTGATGTTGAAGGAGATGGAACAGAATCTAGATCATTCTGTTTTATTGATGATGCAGTTGACGGTACAATTTTAGTCAACAATGATGATAGATCTTCAGATAGAATATTTAACATTGGAAATCCAAAAGAAACAACAATCAATCAATTAATTTCTCTACTTTCTAAAATATCAGGAATAGAGATTAATCCAAACTATAAACCAAAAAATCAAGCAGGTACTAAAAGAAGACAACCAGATATACAAAGAGCATCTAAAGCAGGGTATTCTCCGAAAATATCCTTGGATGAAGGATTAAAAAAAACATATGATTGGTATAAAACTTATTTTGAAAAATAATATTTTTGAAAATTGAATGAAAATAATGTTGAATTAACAATTGGAATACCTGTATACAATAGAGAGGGTTTTATTGGTAAACGATTAGATAATATCTTATCACAAACTTTTCAAGATTTTAAAATTTTAATTTATGATAATTCTGATGATCTAACTCCTAAAATTTGCAGAGAGTATGTTAAAAACGATTCAAGAATTAAACATGTACATGAAGACAAAAGTAAGATCAAGGGTAAAGGAACAGGGAAACCTCAAGTTTATGCTTTTAATTATGTTCTTCAAAATGCAGATACGGAATTTTTTGTCTGGACATCATCAGATGATTTATGGGCACCAAATTTTTTAGAAAAAAATATGGAAATTCTAAAAAAAAGATCAGATGCTGTAGGTAGTGTCGGCCAACTAAAAAGATATGGACCAAAAATAGAAGAATTTAGCATAAATCCAACTGATTCTTTTTTAACTAAAAAATATAAAAAATTTCGAAGGAGTTTTAGACCAATAGAACTTATTTCGTTAGTTGATGAATCTTATGAAAAAAGAGCTACTAAATTTTTAAGAACTTTAGATGAATTAAGTATGTATGCAATTTTTAGAACAAAACCACTCCAAAAAAGTTTTGTTTTAAGCTGGTCATTTTTATGGAAAAAAAATATTTTGAATGTTTTGAAATATGGAAAGTTGATTGTTACGGAGGAAACAGAATGGTTTTGGCATACAGGTTCTTCAGGAATAGATAATATCATTAATCAATACAAAAAGACAGATATCTATACACTAAAGACATTACTTTTACCATATTTAGATTACATGAAATGGTGCAATAAAAATATCGGATCTAAATTTTTAATTAAGAATTTAGGATTTTTTACTGTTTCAACAGGAACACATTATATTATTTTGATAACAAATATTCTAAGAAGAAATTACTGATAATTTAATTAAACGTAGTGAATATTTTCTATTAATGAATGTGGGAGTAGTAGGATTAGGATTTGTAGGGCTTTCCGTATCCTGTGTATTTGCAGATAAGGGAATAAATGTTCATGGTGTTGATATTGATGAACAAAAATTATCAATGATTAACGAGAAAAAATCACCATTCTATGAACCTCAAATAAATCAAATTTTAGACAAAGTTTTGAATAAGTCATTATATGTAAATTCAAATTTAGAAGAATGTGTTAAAAATTCAGAAATAGTTTTTGTTTGTGTTGGTACTCCTAGTAATTCTGATGGTTCCTCAAATTTAGATTATTTAAAAAAGACTTGTAAAGAAATAAGTGAATTTCTAAATAAAATTCATGATGAAAAATTTCGAATAATTGTAATAAAGAGTACAGTTCCACCTCAAACAATTGAATCAGAAATAATACCATTAATGGAAAAAAAATCATCTAACCTAATGGGAACAAAATTAGACATTTGTTCAAATCCTGAATTTCTAAAAGAAGGTTCAGCTATAGAAGACATGTCAAATCCACATTTAGTAATAATTGGAACAAATAATGAAAAGACCAAGAAAAAAATGAATCATTTTTACTCAAAATTATATTCTAATTCTATAAATATAATGAATACAACTATTGTTAATTCAGAATTAATTAAGTACACAAATAATTCATTTTTAGCTACAAAAATTAGTTTTATTAATAATATTGCGAATATTTGTAATAAAATTCCGGGAGCAGATGTTGAAATAATCGCAGAAGCAATTGGAATGGATCCAAGAATTGGAAAAATGTTTTTGAAAGCTGGCCCAGGATACGGAGGATCTTGTTTTCCAAAAGATGTTGCAGGTTTTCTAAATTTTGTTAAATTACGAGGATATTCTATGCCAATTTTAGAATCAACACACAATATTAATGAAAAACAGCCTTTTGAAATTATCAAGATGATTAAAAATAAACTAGGTGATATTGAAAATAAAACAATTTCCATTTTAGGGTTATCATTTAAAAAAAATACAGATGACATTAGAGAAGCTGTATCAATAAAAATTGTTAAATCTCTCTTAGAACAAAATGCCAAAATTAAAGTAAATGATCCTATGGCTATGGATAATTTTAGAAAAATTTTTGGTGAACAAATAGAATATTCTGATTCAATAGAAAGCTGTTTATCAAATAGTGAATGTTGTGTAATTTTAACAGAATGGGATGATTTTAGAAAAATTCAACCTAAAAAATTTTTGGAATTTATGAAAAAGCCCATCATTATTGATGCTAGAAGGGTTTTTGATATCAATAAATTCAAAGATTTGGTAGATATTACCGCTTTAGGGCATGGGCAATGATATTTTTCTCAACATTGAATATTTTTAAAACCCAATAGAATTAAAAAATCATGTTGATTAAACCTACAACTGAAGAAGAAAAGAAAGTATGGCCAAAAGATGTTATTGTAAAAATGGATGAATCATTTCAAGATCCTAGAGGAGGAATTCAGCCTTTAGTAAATTTACCAATGGAAAGTTGTGTGATAATTAATTCAAAAAAAGGAACTATTAGAGCAAATCATTACCACAAAACAGATTGGCATTATTGTTATATTCTTGAAGGAACTATTGATTATTATCATAGACCAGTAAATAGTTCTGATATTCCAGAAAAAGTTATTGTTAAAGCAGGGCAGCTGTTTTTTACTCCTCCAATGGTAGAACATGCAATGGTCTTTCATGAAGATACAATATTTCTTACATTAGGAAGAAATTCTCGCGAACAAGAAGTTTATGAAATGGATGTGGTTAGAGTAGATCTAATATCTCCAGAACAGGTTTTTAAATGAACTCAGATTATTCTCGTAGAAAAGACTGTAGATTATGTAGTAGTAATAATTTAATTTCAATATTAAAACTAGAGCCAACACCTCCAGCAAATGCATTTATCACAAAAGAACAAAAAAAAGAAAAACAGATTTGTTTCCCTTTAGAATTATTTTTTTGTAAAAATTGTTTTCATGTTCAGCTTTTAGATATAATTTCACCAAAATTATTATTTGAGAATTATCTTTACGTTTCTGGAACATCAAAAGTTTTTGTTAAACATTTTGAAGAATATGCAAAAGAGATTTTAGAAAAATATCCACTATCAAAAAATGCAAGAGTTATGGATATTGGTTCAAATGATGGTACTCTATTACAATTTTTTAAAGGTGAAAAATACTTTGTATTAGGAATCGATCCTGCCAAAAAAATTTCCGAAGACACTTCTAAAAAAGGGATTGAAACAATAACTGATTTTTTCAATTATGAATTGGCTTTAAAAATTAGAAAACAATATGGTCCGATCTCATTAATTACTGCAAACAATGTTTTTGCTCATATTGATGATTTAGTTGATTTTGTCAAAGGTATCCATCATATTTTATCAAAAGATGGAATTTTTGTTTTTGAAGTATCATATCTAGCTGATGTAATTAGAAATACATTATTTGATATGACTTATCATGAACACTTATCATATCATTCAATTTTGCCTTTGATGACTTTTTTTACGAAAAATGATTTAGAATTAATTGATGTAATTAAAACAAATGTACATGGTGGTTCAATTAGATGTATTGTACAACTACAAGGCGGAATTCATAAGATCAGAGATTCTGTAGATCAAATCATTAAAGAAGAAATAGAAATGGGATTAAATGATCTAAGTGTATTCATAAAATTTGCAGAAAATATTAATTTACAGAAATCAAAGCTTTTGGAATTATTAAAAAAGATTAAAGATGAAAATAAAACAATTGCAGGATTTGGTGCACCTGCAAAATCAACTACTTTATTATATCATTTTAATATAGATCCTAAAATTATTGAGTATATTGTTGATGATAATAAATTAAAACAAAATCTATTTTCACCAGGAAAACATATTCCAATAGTATCTTCAAATATTATCTATGAAAACACTCCAGATTATTTATTGATTTTAGCATGGAATTTTGCTGAATCAATAATGAAAAATCATCAAGAATTTAAAAAACAAGGTGGGAAATTTATTATACCGTTGCCTAGGTTAGAAATAAAATAATATGAAAAAATTTTTCTTAGATTCAGATATTGATGAGATTTCTGACAGAATCCAAAACGATGCAAATAATTTTTCTAACAAGACAATTTTGTTGACAGGAGGAAAAGGATTTCTTGGAAGATATATTGTAGAAGTTTTTAAAAAATTAAATAAAGAAAAACTGAAACAGCCTGCTAAATTAATTGTTCTAGATAATTTGATTACAGCTGGAGATTTTGGATTAGAATCAATATCAGATTCAAATATTAAATTTATTCAACATGATGTGATTAAAGAAATAGCAATTCAAGAAAAAATTGATTATATTATTCATGCAGCGGGAATTGCTAGTCCACAACACTATCAGGATCATCCTCTAGAAACACTTGAGATCTCAATAGCCGGAACAAAAAATATGCTTGAATTAGCAAAAAGAAATGATGCAAAATTTACTTTCTTTTCATCAAGTGAAATATACGGAGATCCCACAGAAGGTAACATTCCTACTACTGAAAAATATAGAGGTAATGTATCTACTCAAGGTCCTAGAGCATGTTATGATGAAGGCAAAAGAACAGGAGAGACATTATGTTATATTTATCAGAATTATGAAAACGTCAGAACAACAATAGTAAGACCGTTTAATTTTTTTGGTCCAGGTATGCAAGAAAAAGATTATCGGGTTTTACCAAATTTTGCTAGTCAAATTAAAAATAATAAGCCACTAAAAGTCTATGGTACAGGAAATCAAACAAGAACATATTGTTACATAACTGATGCTATAACAGGATTATTTCAAGTAATATTATTGGGATCTCCAGGAGGAACTTATAATATTGGAAATCCAAATCCAGAAGTCTCAGTTATCGAATTAGTAAAAAAGATTTCAGAATCTATCAATAGAAAAATACCCTATAACATAATTGAGCATCCAAGTAACTACCCATCTAGTGAACCAAATAGGCGATGTCCTAGTATTGAAAAAGCTCAAAATGAAATAAAGTATAATCCTAAAGTAGAACTAAATGAGGGCCTAAAAAGATTTTTTTCATGGACAGAAGAAAATTTTACAAAAAATGATTGATATTATTTTAAAAAATCATATAAAAAAATTCTATAAATCATATACTTTAAGAAATTTCAAATAAGATTCAACAGTTCCTATATCGATTACTTCAATTTGTTCATCTAAAATTATTGCACTAACTTTACCTCCCCATTCTATTAATTTTTGAATAGCATCTGTAAGTTGAATTTCATTTTTATTTTCTTTTATTTTTCTAATAGCTGAAAAAATTGATGGTCTAAAATGATAAATGGCAACAATTGATAAATTAGTTTTAGGTTTTTCAGGCTTTTCTTCTACATTTGTAACTATTACGTCATCTGAAGTTTGATCTACTACTGCAATTCCAAATCGTTTTGGATTAGGAACATTTTGTAAAACAAGACATGCATCAAACTCTCCTACTAATTTCTTTTCATTCAATTTTTGTATTAAATTACCTTCTTTTGGAAGTAATGTATCTCCAGCACATACTATAAAATCATCTTTTCCGACGAATGGTTCTGTATATAATACAGCATCACCAAAGCCTTTAGGTTCTTGTTGATTTACCCAAAAAATTTTAGATTTGCTCAACATTTCATAGAAGATTTTCAAATCGTTTCTAACGTCATCGTCAAGAGAAGAATTAGTTAGAAATGTAGAATCATATGTAAAGTGATCTTCAATAGTTCGTTTTTGCTTCCCTACCACAAAACAGAATTCTCGAAACTCATGATTATAGAATTGTTCAAATAAAATTTGGATTAATGGTTTGATAGTTAATGAATTTGTGGGCGTTTTTAGAAAAATTGGCAACATTTCTTTAGGAATTTCTTTAGTAATAGGTAAAAGCCTAGACCCCAATCCTGCTGCAGGTAAAACAATTTTTGTAACCATTTTATCTATTTTTAGAATTCATTTCGGGTAAATAAACTGGTTTATTTTTTTTACTTGATAATCGTGCAGATTCCATAACTAATGATTGATTTAGAATTTCATTTTCAAAATTAAATTTTGAACTACCAGGTTTTTGTAATTCTAAAGAAAAATTGTCAATCATTAATCTAAATTGATTTACAGGTTTTAAGCGAATTTGTTTTGTTTTGTTTTGTTTAATAATATTTATTTTCGCAGAGATATTTTTTTTAATATTATATGCCCATTCTAAACTTACTAAAGCTTTATCACTCCACAGATCATATGTAGATTGAAAATAATTATTATATCCAAAAAATCCGTGAGCTATTTTTTTATTATCAAAATTCATCAAAATACTTCCCTGAAGATCCACATTATGTGAATTTTCACGTACCAAAGTACAATCTATTTCAACAGGATTACTATCAAATACCATCCTACTAGAATTAATGATATAGCAACCAAGATCATTTAATGAGCCTCCACCCAACTCAGGTACAAATCTAAAATCATCTTTAGAAAATTTTTTTACAAAACCATATTTAGCTGAAAAACTGAATACTTTGCCCAAATAATTTTGTTTTATCATTGAATTGATTTTTGCATGTTGTGGGTGAAATCTATATGTAAATCCTTCTAATAATCTGCTTTCATTTTGTGTACAACTCTTTAAAATTTTTTTTGTTGAACTATGTGAAGTAGTAATAGATTTTTCACATAAAATATGTTTGCCAGCTTTAGTTGCTTTTAAGATCCATTTTTCTTGTAATCCAACGGGTAATGAAATGTAAACTGAATCAACGTCTTTATTTTCAAGTACTTCATCATAAGAACCATAAGAATTACAAGAAAAAAGTTTTGAGAATTTTTTAGCTTTATCATCAAAACGACTTCCAATCATTTGTAGGTGTGAATTTGTAGATTCAATTATGGCAGGAATAGTTGAACGTTCTGCAATTGATGAACAGCCAATTATGCCATATTTGATTTTATTTTTCATATTTTCTTGTTAAAATGTAAAGTAATATCCTTTTAGAATGAAAAATTTATGAACCTTTTATAAGAAAAATTTAGAGTATTTTCGAACAAAATGAGACTTTTTATTTTTTATATTTATTAGCCCAAGATGAAGATTCTTTTTTATAAACAACATTTGCAAGTTTATTGGAAGTGATTTTTTCAGTGATTTTATTTCCAATAGAAGTTGGTAAAAATTTCAATATTAAATCTCTACCTAAAACCAACAATTTTGTAGTGGTAGAATATTTTGATGTTTGAAATTTTTTTAATGAATCTAAATACTTGTTTCTGAGATCTGTATCTAATTGATCTAAAATTTCATTTCTAAATTTATTAATTCCATCTTGCCAGATTTTTAATTTAATTTGAGTTGCTTGTTTTGGATGTCTTCGATATTTAGATGTAATTTCAGGAATTAAATGTAATCTGCACCCATAAACAAGACATAAACGTAATGTGAATTCATAATCTTCAGCTAATCTAATATTTTCATTAAAAAAACTAAATTTTTCAAAAATAGATTTATGATAAAAACGAGTTACAGGTACTCCACTCATGTGATCAAGTAGTAAAGTATTTGCCTCAAAATTATCTAAATCATTATAATTTGGTTCAAAAAAAGAGTATTTTTTTTCTCCTTTTTCATCAATGACGTCATAATTAGTGTAGAAAATTTTTGATTCAGGATTTTTTATTGTTTCAACATAATTAACAAAAAGTTCAATTGCGTTTGGTGAGAGAATATCATCACTGTCTAACGTTTTCATCCATTCACCTTTCATGATTTTAATTCCCATATTATATGCAGATGATACACCACCATTTTCTTTTTCAACAATTGTTATTACATCGGAGTATTTTTCTAAAATTCGACCTGAATTATCAGTAGAACCATCATTTACAACAATAATTTCTATATCTTTGTAAGTTTGGTTTAATGCAGATTTAATAGATTCTTCTAAAAATGATTCTTGATTATAAACTGCAATAATTATTGATATTTTCATATAAAAAATATGGATATTTTACTAATATCTTTCTTTATCTAAAATTATTTAAAAATAGTCAAATGCCAATATTTAGATATTCATTCATTTTTCTATTGATTAGATGAATATTTTAGTCACGGGTGGGGCAGGATACGTCGGTTCAGTTCTTATTCCATCATTAGTGAAATCAGGACACAAAGTAAAATGTTTAGACAGATTTTTTTTTGGTAATGAATATTTATCGTCAAAAGAATTTAATGAAAATTTAGAATTAATCAATGATGATATCAGATGGTTTGATTCTAAAATTCTTAAAGATGTAGATTTAGTATTTGATCTTGCAGCACTTTCAAATGATCCAGTAGGAGAATTAGACCCAGAAAAGACGTATGAGATTAATCATTTAGGGAGGGTTAGAGTTGCAACTCTTTCAAAAAAAATGGGAGTGCCACAATATATCCTAGCTTCTAGTGCTAGTATTTACGGACAACAATCAGAAATTGCAGATGAGACATCAGAAGTATTTCCAATTACAACATATTCTAAAGCAAATCGTAAAGCAGAAATTGATACATTGAAATTAGATGATTCTACATTTTCAGTTTCATGTATGCGATTTTCAAGTGTGTATGGAATATCTCCTAGAATGAGATTTGATATATCAGTAAACAGTATGATATTAGATTTATTCAAAACTGGAAAAATTACAGTAAGAGGAATGAATAATCAAAGACCATTCATACACATAAAAGATGCAGTGAAAGCATATGAAGCAATGCTAAAAACACCTAAAGAAAAAATTAAAGGAGAAATATTTAACATTGGTTCTGATGAACAAAATTATAAAATTGGAAATTTAGCTAAAGAAATTGCATCTTCTTTAGATGAAAAATGTGAATTAGAATTAGGGGACAATAAAGATTTTCGTTCTTATGCAGTTTCATTCAAAAAAATTAGAGAAGTATTAAAATTTGAAACCAAATACACGTTAAAAGATTGTACTAGAGAAATGTTTAATGAATTAAAACAAGGAACATTAGAAGAATCCATTAAAACAATTACTTTGAAGTGGTATAATCATATTAAATCAGATCCAATTCTTTATCAGAAATTTCAAATCAATGGAAAAATTCTTTAGAAATATTCTGAATAATTATAAATAAATTATTAAGTGGTTTAAAAAATAGAATATCATGGGAAAATATAATGAATTTTTATCAAACCCAAAAATGGACGTAGAGCAAAAATCTGAGAAATTAAGAAGTAAAATTTTAGATTTAGTAAGAGAATATTCAAAAATTACTCACAAATCCAGAGATTTTCAGCCAGGAAAATCTCCCGTTCGTTGTGCAGGAAGAGTTTATGGTTCTGAAGAAGTTGAAATGTTAGTATCATCATCATTAGACTTTTGGTTAACAACAGGAAGATTTAATGATAAATTTGAAAAAGAGTTAGAAAAATTCCTTGGAGTAAATTTTGTTTCTACAAATAATTCTGGATCATCTGCAAATCTTTTAGCTTTAACATCATTAACATCATCAGAGTTTGGAGATAAAGCATTAAAACCTAAAGATGAAGTAATTAGTGTAGCAGCTTGTTTTCCAACTACAGTAAATCCAATTATTCAAAATAATTTAATTCCTGTTTTTGTTGATATCGAATTTCCTACATATAATATAAATCCAAATTTAATTGAAAATGCAATTACTGATAAAACTAAAGCAATTATGTTAGCACATACTTTAGGAAATCCATTTGACTTAGACGAAGTTATGAGAGTAGCAAAAAAGCATAATCTTTGGGTAATTGAAGATTGTTGTGATGCTTTAGGCTCTAAGTATAATGGGAAAAATGTTGGAACATTTGGAGATGTGGCAACTGCAAGTTTTTATCCAGCACATCACATAACAACTGGCGAAGGAGGTGCTACATTTACAAATAATCCAAAAATTAAAAGATCTATAGAGGCTTTTCGAGATTGGGGAAGAGATTGTTTTTGTGCTCCAGGTGTTAATAATACATGTGGTATAAGATTTTGTCAAAATTTTGATGGATTACCGGAAGGTTATGATCATAAATTTATCTATTCACAAACAGGATATAATCTAAAATTTACTGACATGCAGGCAGCTGTAGGATTATCTCAACTTGAAAGACTAGATGATTTTATCAAAAAAAGAAAAGAGCATTTTAAGTGGTTATCAAACAGTTTTCAGTCTTTAGAAAAATATTTTATTTTACCTGAGGCTACAAAAAATAGTGATCCAGCATGGTTTGGATTTCCATTATTAATTAGAGAAAAAGCAGCATTTTCTCTGAATGAAATTAATACATTCTTGACACTGAGGGGGATTGATACTCGCCCAATATTTGCTGGAAATATTACTAAACAGCCATATTTCAAAAATATAGAGTATAAAATCAGTGGTGATTTGAAAAATACAGATATTTTGATGGAAAATTCATTTTGGATTGGGGTTTATCCAGGTTTAACAGAGGATATGCTAGATTATGTTTTTAAAACAATTAAACAATTTGTAAAAGAACATGATTAATTTTTTTAAATATTTTACAAATGTAAATTATACAGAAAAATGAATAAAAAAATTTTAGTCATTGGAGGCAGTGGTCTGATAGGATATAATTTAGTCAAAGAATTCATCAATGAAAAAGAGGATATAAGATTTACATATTATAAAAATAAAATTCAATTAAAAAATAACCATGAATTAGATTCCAGTATAGAAGAAGATACAATTGAACTAATTAGTAAAATTAATCCAGATATAATTATTCAAACTGTTGCATTAGCAGGGGTTGATTTAGCAGAAAAAAATCATGAATTAGCAGATCAAATAACTGTAAAAAGTACTAAAAATATTATTCAAGGATGCAAACAAACAAAATCTAAATTAATTTATGTTTCAACAACATATGTGTTCGATGGAAAAAAGAAAATTTTTCATGAAAATGATATTCCCACTCCTAAATCTTATTATGGAATTACAAAACTGCAGGCTGAAAAAGAAATCCAAAATTCAAATTTAAAATATTTAATTCTAAGAACTGATCAGCCATATTTTTGGATAGAAAAAGGGCAAAGAATGAATTCAGTAATACGAGTTTTACAGACATTAAAAAAGAAATCAATTTTAAATGAAATTACTGATTGGTATAATGTGCCAACATATGTGCCTGATTTTGTAAATGCTACAAAAATTTTAATGAATAATAATGAAGAAGGGATTTTTCATATTACTGGATCTGATTTTGTGAATAGATACAATTGGTCATTAAAAGTGGCAGAAATTTTTGGTTTGAATAAAAAATTCATTAATCCAATTACTTCAGATAAATTATCATTAGCCATTAAAAGAGACAATATCAATGTCAGTAATGAAAAAATCCAAAAGAAGACAGGTATCAAAATGAGAGGAATTGAAGAAGGATTACTAGATATGCTCAAACATAAAAGAAAATTCTGAAAATGTTTTAGAGAAAGATTTTAAGAAATAAAATTATTTCATTAAATTTTCAATTATAGAATCATAATTTACGCTCAATTGATCATCTATTGGATTTAGCCAGTTATTTGATAATTTTTTTGTTATGATAATTTTTTTCTCCAATTGAATTTCTCCTGATAATTCTGATAGCAGCATATGATAATTTAGATTTGTGCTTTTACTATCATCAATAATTATAATTTTTTTTGTTTTTCTTATACTATCAATTATTTTTCTCCAATCTGCAATTGTTGGTGAATTTACATTAAACAGAGAATGTTTAATATTTTGATCTGATAATTTCTCAGCAAGTTCATATCCATAAGGGAAAGAAAAATTGAAACAAACAATCGTTACATCTCCACCGTCAGAGTATTGAAAAACAGATAAATCATCACTTGTGTAAATTAACTTTTCAGGTTCAATCAATTCTGTTTGAAATAATCTTTGACTTACACCAATTATTCGAAATCCAGAGTCGATTAGTTTTGAGTCAATGATTTTTTCAGCATCAAATTTATTTGTAATTGTATATCCTTGAATTCTAGCAATCGAACAAAAATCACCAAAATTATTATGGCTTGATTGTGGTCCTTGGAAACCATTATCCATAATTATTGGCATTATCGTGAAAGAAGAATTTGTTTGATGATTATTTCGAATAATATTATACGTATTAACTAAATGATCTATTCCTAAAAGTAGAAAATCTAATTGTTTCATAAAAAATATTGATGAGACATTATTCATCATTAATCCAAAACCAAGCCCACATAACGAATTTTCAGTATTTGTAGAATTTATCAACATGCTATTTTCTTGAATTTTTAGATTTCTTGTTAAACCACCTAAACAAGAACCTGCACCAATGTTTTGGCCAAATAATACAAGTTTTTCAGGCAGTAAAACAGTATCTCTAATTTTTTGATTTATAAATTCTAAATATTTCATGATATTTCTCGTTTTATCTCCGAACGAATTGTTTCAGATAATTTTATTATTTCAGACTCATCAATAATTTCTTTTAGAGCATAAACGGGATCTTGAATAGATGTTTTGATTACAGCAGGACAAGTTTCTAAATCTACTTCAGGTGCTGGGCCAGCATGATAATTAATGAATTTTCCATTTGGGTAATCATCATGTTTCATAATCCAATCACCTAGAGTTGTCACATCAAATTCAATACAAACAGGTTCATTATTTTTTATAGCATATTCTCTTAGAGTTGTTAAATTTTCTATGTATTGAATAGGGTTATTTCCAAATAATTTGACATATTTTATTCCATATGCAGATGAAAATTTTTCAAGATCTACATCACATCTTCTCTCATTAATTTTAGTCGCCATAGACCATTCATTATTTTCTATTATAATCAAACAAGGAAGTTTTAATGATTTTGCCATCAATAAGCTTTCATGAAAACTTCCTTCTTCCATTGAACCGTCTCCACCTAATACAATAGTAATTCCTTTTTCAGTTTTAATTTTTTGAGATAATGCAACTCCAATTGCTACAGAAAAATTATTTCCCAATATACTTGAAGTGTAAATAATTCCTTTTGTTAAATTCATTAGATTCATTGAACCTAATTTTCCATTACATAAGCTGTCTTCTTTTAAAAAATACTCATTTAGAATTTGCTTAATATTTTTACTTCTAGCTAAATTAAATGCAATATTTCTGTGTGATAAAAGTAGTTTGTCAGTTTCTTCCATTACTCTATCTAGAGCTACTGCAATTGTTTCATGCCCGAATGCTAAATGAATAGGGATTTGAAATTTTTTCTCTTTATAAAATTGGTTAACCATCATTTGACTGATTCTAACTTTAATAATATCATAAGCTATTTCGTTATTTATCATATACATCACCTAGAAAATTCATTTTCTATAATGTTTTGAGCCCATCTTCAATATTTATTTCTGCAGTCCAATTAAGAATTTTTTTGGCTTTTTCATTTGAAGGATTTCTAACGTTGAGATTGTTGGGATCAGTTTCAATTATTTTAACGGATTTATTAAGAATTTTTTGGCTTTTTTCTATTATTTCGCCTAGAGTAATAATTTTTTCACTAGTCAAATTAATTATATTAAATCCTTCAAGACCCACAGATTTTGAAATCCCTTTAGCAATATCTATAACATGTACAAATCTTCGACCATTTTTTAAAGAGCCCACTTCAATTTTATCTTTAGATTTAATATTATTAAAAATAGATTCAACAGCTGAGACACTATTTGGTCTAGGGCCATAAATTATTCCAAATCTTAAAATTGTTATATTTGGAAAGTTTTGTTTAGCAATTTGTCTTAGATTTGATTCACTGACAAGTTTTGATAAAGCATATTCAGAAGAATGTTTTGAAATGTCAATTAATGATTCTTCATTTTTAATTTCTTTATCTTTAAACTCATTATACACCCATTCACTTGATGCAAAAATGAACTGCTTAACATTTTTCTTTTTAGCAGCACGAATTAAATTTAATGTACCCATTACATTAATATCAAAACAATCATAACTTTTTCCTTGGCAATCTGGATTTGTAGATAAGGCTGCCAAATGAATTAAAACGTCAGTATTTTCAGGAATTAAATCTTCAACTTCGGAACTTCTAATATCTACTTGATGAAATGAATATTTGTTTGAGGGATTTTTAACTAAATCAAATCCAACAATATCATGTTTACCAATTAATTGTGAAATCAATTCTTTACCCACAAAACTTTCAGAACCAGTAATTACAATCATTTAAACTCTAAAAATTTAAAATCTAAATTGAACTTATTAAACTATGGATTTGTGATGTAAAAAGTAATTTTTAGAAAAAAGATTCTACAAAATGAATCTAAAGTATGAGTAATAATCTATTATAATGGTATATCAGACTATTCTTTAGATAAAAATTGCTTGTTGGAATGGTACCTGTTCGAATTAGTTTTGCAGGAGGAGGAACAGACATGCCCGAATATTTTGAAAAATTTGGAGGTGCAGTTATTTCTACCAATATATCTCAATTTACATATCTCATAGTAAATCCAACATATGAGAAAGAATTTCAAGCATTTTCATCAGATTTTAGCTCTCATCATCAAAAAAGTAGTTATGATAAATTAGGAATGGTTCATGGGACAGAAATCGCAGTTTCAGTAGTGAAGTATTTTAAATATAAAACAGGGGGGGATTTTTTGATTTGTAGTGATGTGCCTCCTGGTTCAGGTCTTGGAGCATCAAGTACACTGACGGTAAATTGTATAAACACCATTTCAGAATTAAAGGGTTTAAAATTATCAAAAGAGAAAATTGCAGAAACAGCATTTCATATTGAACGAGATTTATTAAAACATCCAATAGGTAAACAAGATGATTACATTGCTGCATTTGGAGGTTTTAATTACATCAAATTTTCTAAAAATAAAGTCAAAGTTTTACCAATTAAAATGAAAAAGTCTGTTAAAAAAGAGTTAGAAGATAATTTGCTGCTTTTTTACATTGGAACCACACGTAATAGCGCTGTCATATTATCAAAACAACTAAAAAATATTAAAAAAGATAAAGAAATAGTAATTGAGTCATTACATTCCGTAAAAGATCTAGTAGAAGATTTCTATTCATCTATTAGACAATCAAATATTCAAAATGTAGGAGAATTGCTTAACAAAGGATGGGAAGCAAAAAAATTATTTGTAAAGGGTATTACTAATGAACATATAGATAAAATATATCAATCTGCAATCAAAGCTGGTGCAACCGGTGGAAAACTTACAGGGGCAGGAGGGGGAGGACATATTTTATTATATTGTGAAAAACCATATCGAAAAAAAGTAATTAAAAAAATGGAAAGTTTAGGATTAAGACATATACCATTTAATTTTCATTCTAGCGGTCCAAAAATATTGAATTTGTATGATTACAATAAAGTTTAGATTTTGAAAAGTTGCTACAACAATTTATTCATATTCAAATTGGGGTTCACCCAAATTTCTAATAGTAGAAACTATACAATGGAAAAGCATTACATGTATAGATTCAATAATTAACATGTCATTACTAGGAACAATATGACAAAGATCACAAATATCGGGAAAAACTCCTCCAGACATTCCAGTAAATCCAATTACTGTTGCATTTGATTCCTTTGCATATTTCATTGCTTTAATTACATTTTCAGATTTTCCACTACCACTAAATGCTACAATAAGATCTCCAGTGTCAATAAAATTTTTTAATTGTTCTACAAAAATATCATTATAAGAAACATCATTTGACCAAGCAGTCATTACGGGAATATTATCTACAAGAGAAATAGCTCTAAATCTTTTTGAGTTTTTTGTAATTGAAGTTTTCAATAAATCAGAAACAAAATGAGAAGAAGTAGAGGCAGAACCACCATTTCCAAATATGATAATTTTATTTCCATTATCTCTTTTTTTAATAAAAATTTTGGTTATCTCATTGAGAATTTTTTCTTCAGACTGTAAATCTTTTAAAGAATTATTTAGATTTATTAGAAATTCAGAATTATTTTTTTCTAAATTTTCCATATCTTATACGTTAAAGTTTATCATATAAGTTTAAGACTAAATTTAATTTATCAAAAGAGAGTTACATTTTATTCATGAATTCTATCTATTTTAAAATCAGGGAAAGTTGTATCACGATTTGAAATGACTGTCATTTTTAATGGCCATTTGATGTTAAAATAAGTATCATTCCATTTAATACCACGCTGAAATTCTGGAGAATAAAATTGGGACATTTGGTAAATTAACTCTGCATTATTTTCAAGAGTCTGAAAACCCAAAGCAAATCCTTCTGGTGCATAAATCATTTTGTAACTATCAGATGTTAATTTAACACTAGTCCACTCAAGGAAAGTTTTAGATTTTGGTCTTAAATCTAAAAGAACTTCAAAAACACTGCCTCTAGTACAACGAACCAATTTAGTTTCTGCATATGGTTTTATTTGATAATGCATTCCTCTAACTGTACCTTTGAATTTATTGAAAGAGATACTTGTTTGAACAATTTGAGAATTTAAACCCATTTTTTTAAATTCATTTACATCCCAACTTCTTGCAAAAAATCCACGTTCATCTAGTGAAGGTTCAGGTTCAATAATATAAGATCCTTTTAGATTAGTCTCAAAAAATTTCATTATTTAAACATGAATTATTTAATAATTTTGTTTATTACTTTTTCCATCTTAAAAAAATTCTTAATATTTTAATTAAAAAATTTCATATAAATTTCCAATTTCTGTCAAACGAATACATGTTATGTATTTTAATTAATAAGAGGGATATTGAAAAGATATGCATAAAGCAGTTTTTTTTGATCGTGATGGAGTATTAAATAAAGAAAGGAAAGATTATGTAAAAACTGTGAAAGAGTTAGAAATATTTGAAAACATTGGTGAAATTATTAAAAAATTAAAAGATAAAGATTTCAAAATAATTGTGATTACAAATCAATCTGCAATTAATCGTAATCTAACAGATAAAAAAAATATTTTAGAAATTCATGATAGTATTCAAAAATTTTTAGAAAAATCAAAAACTTCTATTGATGCATTTTATTTTTGTCCACATACTCCAAATGAAAATTGTGTTTGTAGAAAACCAAAATCTGGATTATTAATCAAAGCTGCATCAGATATGAATGTTGATTTAAAATCAAGCTGGATGATTGGGGATAATGATTCAGATATAATAGCGGGAGAGAATGTAGGATGTAAAAGTTTAAAAATAAAAAATAATCAAGAATTGGAAAATATCATTAATGTAATTTTAAACTAATCATCCCATACTTTCCATTTAGCATTATTTGAATTCCATAAATCGTTTAGAGTTGTTTTATCTTTTAAAATATCCATTGGTTGATAGAAACCAGAATGTTTGAATGCAGATAATTTTCCTTCACTAGCTAAATTTCTTAGAGGTTTTTCTTCCCAAATAGTAGAATCATTTTCCAAATAATTAAAAATTTGAGATTCTAGAACAAAAAATCCACCATTTATCCAATTTTTTTCATCTTTCGGTTTTTCCTTAAAACTTTCTACCATATCTCCATTTATTGACAATACTCCATATTTTTCAGGTGGAATACAAGCAGTTACTGTAGCTAACACATTCTTTTCTTTATGAAACTCAATTAAACTATTGATGTTTACGTTATTTACAGTGTCACCATAAGTAAAACAAAATGTTTCATCTTCCACATATTGTTTAATTCTTTTCAGCCTACCCCCTGTCATTGTATCTATTCCTGTATCTACAAATGTGATTTTCCAGTTATCATCATTCTCAAAATTAGAAAAATAATTTTTAATCATTTCACCTTTATATCCTAAACAAAGAATGAATTCATTTATTCCATAATGGGAATATATTTTCATAATATGCCATAAAATAGGTTTACCACCAATTTCTACAAGAGGTTTTGGTTTCTCCAAAGTTTCTTCACTTAATCTAGTTCCGTATCCTCCTGCTAAAATTACACATTTCATATACACGGTTTTAATGTAGAGTATTTAATAGATTTTTAATTAATTAAAATATAAAAATTTTAAAAACTATCATGTAGTTTTCAATCTTTTGAATGTTTGATAAAAAGAATTATTTTTTCTTTAATATTTTATAAAGATCTAAAAGTAAAGGAGTAAAACCAAAAATTGTATTCAACCATATAACATGTTTCAAATTTTTAAATAGAAACTTAATACCAAAATGGTTCTTGCACCAAATAGTTAATGGTAAAAATGGGAAAAATACTTCCAATAGAGAATTTTCATTTGTTTTATATTTTTTAATGATTCCTTGGGAGGAAAAACCTTTGACATAGAAATACAAATGTACATCATCAATAACATTCACATCACCATATTCTAATGCTCTCAAACACATAATCAAATCTGAAGAATGAATTGTATAATCAATAGGAATTTTTTTGACAATTTCTGTTCTGAATAATCCAAACAAAAAAAGCATGTTATTATGATTAAAACATTCACTTGCTTTTTTTTCATAGTTTCCTGTAAATGACAAATTGTAAAAGGGTCTGAAAGATCCTCTAAATTTTTTATATATTTTATGAAAAAATGGATCTTCTTTTTTTATAGTAGTATCAATTTCGTCTACACCATATCTTTTCACAGTAGCTGAAGAATTAATGTAATTAGGATTTTTTTCTAAAAAATTAAAATTTTTTTCTAAAAATGATTCATCCCATAGATCATCAACAGGTGCAAATACAAAATATTTAGATTCTGCTTTTTGCACTACAAATTCAAAATTTTTTTCAGCAATAATTGTTTTTACTTGATTGAATATCTTTATTCTTGGATCTGTTTTAGCATATTCTTTACAAATTGAAAGGGTTGAATCTGTAGAGGCATTATTAGAAATTATTAATTCAAAATTTGAATAAGATTGATTTAAAATATTCTCTAATCTTTTTTTAACAAAGGGTTCACCATTCAAAATAGGCAGGCCTATACTAATTTGAGGTGGATTATTCATATACATAGTAGATTTTTACTATTAATAATAATAATCAAAGGTTATTTTTGTAATTCTGAAAAAATTGATTTTATCAAAAATTTGGTTTTTGAATCAATTAGAATTGTAATTCCCAAATAGATCAAGGTTCCAAGAATAATGAATAAAACTACTTGCGGAAGGAATTTGAAAATATCATTTTGATAATCTAAAAATGAAGATATTAAAAATTGAGATACTAGGAAAACTACAAACGCAGAAAGCAAATATTTTGAAATAGATTTAATTTGAACATGTATTGTAAAATTCTTTCTAAAAATAATTCCAGTATAGATACTGATTGGTATTTGGACTATTAGTGATATTAGTGCCCAATAAAAAATTAAATCTATTTGAGAATCAATTATTGATACAAGAGATAATAACATTAAAGTTAATAATCCAATATACACAATTGATTGAATTAAAGTTAATGTTGGCATAAAAAATAATTTACTTTTAAAATAATCTCTAAAGGTAGATTTTTTATCAAGATCAACTTTTTCTATACCAAGTATAAAACTTCCAACACTTCCAGTAATTGTAAATAGAAAACTCTGTATTGCTAAAACTATAACAATAAATTCTGCAATTGCATATTCTGGATTTAATGCATATAATCCTGGCCTTGCAAATGAAATAATTAATGCTGTAAATAAAATTGAAAAATAAAATAAATGTCTTAAACTATCCGATATAAATTCAGAATTATTACCTTGTAACAGTTTAGAGTATACTGCTCTTGAAATTAATCCTGAACTTGCAATTATAGTTGTAATTACTAATGATGCAGTCCAATATGCTAATCCAATCACAGATTCAGTAATTATTGAGTAAATGGCTACATCAAGAAAAAATAGCATTCCTCCAATAGCAGGATATATTGAAAGCCAAGAATAATTAATCCATTTTTTTAGATATTGTTTCTTAATAGAGCTAAGTAATTTTTCCTTATTGTAAATTAACAAGAAAATAATACTTATTGCATATGCAATTCCCACTGCATAAATTACTCCGACAGTACCAAGTTTTAAAAAATAAATTAATAAAAAACCACTAGGGATTTGTGAAAGTCCAAAAATTATCTGTCCATATGATGCCCCTTGAGGCTTCCATCCCAAAGTAATCGAAGTTAAAATACGATTTACAAAGATCAATGGAATTAAAATAGATGCCAATAAAACAACATTTTGATCTGCATCAGTATTATTTCCAATCATATATGCTGAAATTAGATATATTACAATTCCAGCCATTGAAAATAATAATCCTGATGAAATAGCAGTTTTTCCAGAATCCTGATTTCTTGCGACTTCACGTGTACTCCAATAAGAGATAATTTGTTCTAAGATTGTGGCATATACTATAATTCCGCTAATTAATCCCCATGTTCCATATTCTGTAGGTTCTAAAGTCCTTGTAACAATTAACATGAATCCAAATCCTAAAGGAATGTTAATTATTCCTAAAACAAGTGAAATCAGCCCAGAAAAGGTTACTCTAATATCATTCATTTTTTACACATTTTATAGAGTTCTTCATATTGTTTAACAATTGAATTAATTGTGAAATTGGAGGATTGGGTAGTAATAAATTTTGAACATGAATTATATTTTAAATCATTTGTTAATAATGAAATAATTGCCTGGGCGAATTCATTAGCATCTAATTTTGAGATTATGATGCCTCCTTGATTTTCTCCAATCAAATCTTTTGCAACACCAATATCAGTACTAATTATAGGCAATCCAAAAGATGCAGCCTCTAAGAGAGGAAGGCCAAAATTTTCATATGTTGATGCAAGTAAAAATAAATCTGATTTTGAATATTCATTCCATAAATCTTGATTAGTCTTCCAACCTAAAAATTTGATATTTTTCTCTAAACCTAATGTTTGAATCAATAATTCTAATTGGCGTTTATACCCACTATCTCCTTTCAATCTACCAGAAATTTCATCTCCCACCATAATAAATTCAATTTCAGGTATAGTATTTTTAACAATTTGAATTGATTCTAACAAAACATCAAGATTTTTTAGAGGTACAAGCCTTCCTACAAAAAGTAATTTAATTTTTATTTTTGATTTTTTGTCTACCTGGATTAAGCTTGAATGTGAAAATGATAAAGGAATTTTTTTAAGTTTTTTGAATGAAACGCCAAAATTTTTACAATCTTTTATTTCTGCATTACTAGTTGCTATTACGAATTTGGGTAATTTTGTGGGAAGTTTCATAGTAAGAAAATTATGAACATAGTAAGGTATTTTATTTAAAAATGAATCATAAAGATGATCATAGCCCAATAAAGAACCATGTGGACTTAAAACGACAGGGATTTTTCTAAAATGTGCAATTAATGCTCCGAAATCAGTTTGAAATGACATGTAACCGTGTAAATGAATAACATCTGCGTCAATTTGAAGAATAGATTTTAAAAATGACAATGAAGGAGAGTATGCAGTAATTTTTAATGAAGAAAACCAAATAATATCAAAAGTGTCCTCTGAAAACAGATCTTTATATCGCTCATCTAAAAGTAGTGTAACTTTATGATTTCTTGATTTTAGTTCGATTGATAGTTCTTTAATAAAATTTAATGCCCCACCTAAAACAGGACCAAAATAACTTGAAACAATGAGAATCTTCACTTTATTTTCTAAATTGATCTACATAATTAATGATTTATCCTTCTAATTCTGTTCAAAGAAAGGAATTTAAAAAGATATTTTAGATTTTTGCTAGTAAAATAAATTAGAATTTATTAAAACTAACATAAAAATCACTCTCAATATTAATTAGTTCTAAAATGCTTTCATTAAATATTATCAATGAGACAACTAGGAAGATAATTGGTATTAGATGTTTTTGGATTATTATTTTTAAACGACTTTTACTGAGAGAGGATTCTGATAAAAATAATTTTTTAATTAATCGTTCATTGATTTCAAAAATCATTGTACCAGCAAGTAACCAAGAAAAAAGTATTGTGAAGTAATTCATTCTTAATGGAACCAAAAATAATTCTATCCGTGGGAAAAAGCTAGAAAAAGTTGTTACTACCAATATTGTTAAAAATATAATTGCAATGAAATATGATTTTTTTAAATAAAAGATATGAGAAAGAGATGTAATTACTAACAATATTAAAAATATTTGATAAGTTAAGATATCATGAAATACCAATGCGGTAGAAAATCCTAATGCTGCACCTCTTGTATCAGGATTGTCAATTATTCTAAAAGGCATCTCATAAATTTGACTATAAAAAAATCCAACAAAAAAGATTATTAAAATAAAATGAATGAAATTGAATTTCTTGAAATTGAATATGGAATAATATTTAATAGATTTTTTCGCCTTTGTTTTTATTTCCTTTATTTGAATAAAAAAATAGATAAAAATTCCAAGAGAAAAATATACTACCAATGGAGGGTATGTAGATAATATTCCCAAGAAAAATGCTATAGATAAAATGTAAAATGTGAAATTATTCTTATGCGTGAAAAGTAATAAAATTAGTAAACCAAGTGATGCATATAGAGATGCAAGTAACCAAGGACCTAAACCGATGATAAATGTTCCAAATAAAGAACTACCATAAAGTCCCTGAGGAATAAAGAAAAATGCCATCGATATTCCTAAGGTTATAGTTATTGATCTTGTAATGATATAGGAAATAGTGGTAAAAGCTGTGAATATCAGATAAAGTACAAACAAAATCAGTATCTGACTCATCAAATATACTTCAATTTGAAATAAATTGGAAAGAGATGCAAGGGTAATATGAAATCCTAGAGGATAACTCCATTCAAAATCTTCTAAAAAGGATGGTTCTAAATTACCCTGTTCAAGAATAATATTTGCTAATTTTACATGAAACCCAAGATCTAAAGTACCAATGGGTTCAACAAATGAATTTAAAATGAATACAAATAAAGTAATTGGTGTGAATATTAGAATTAATAAAAATAGATCTGAGAGAGTAAACTTTTCTAGAATTTTTTCTGTACTTTTATTTTTTAATTTTTTTCTGTATTGATTTATGAATAAAGAAAAAATAACTATGTTTGAAATTAAATATGGAATTAATGCTAATATTGGATTAATAAAAAAAACATTTGAACCAATTAACCAAAACGAGGTCAAAATAAATCCAAGTCCTACAGATACTGAAATAAGAATTGAAGGTGAATTAGAATTTAATTTAAAACATTTTAGTGATGTTAATCCAACAGGAAATGAAAGAATCAACAAAGACAAAAAACCGAGTTCCAAAATCATTATTTTTGGAAATAGAAATATTATTGCAATGAAAATATTTGCTAGAATCAAGTATAGTAAGAAAAATTTTGAATAGAACATTAAGTTAAGCTCTACAAGACAATAATATAATAATATTAAATTGTTTAGAAAATTTCTTAAGAAAATTTTTCAATAGATATTTAATCAATACACTAAAAAGAATAATTCTGAATAAAACCAAAAAAAGTATTATTTTTATGATTATAATGCCTTTAACAATATTTTTCTTTATTCATAATTATCAAGCTGAGGTATCATGGTATAATGAACTCTATCCTAGAGATGAATTATATCCATATTACATGGTAAACAAACAACATTTTTTTGCGATATATTCTGTTGATAAGTTAGGACATATTATTTCAGAACCAATGTCAAATCAAATACAAATTAGGATTATTGATAATTTTCTTAAAGAATCTCCCAATGATGTATTTTTGATTTTAACTAAAATAAATTTACTTTATGAAACAGCACAAAAAACAGATGCTGAAGAATTAATGAATGAAAATATTGAATTATTGATATATAATTTTCCTTTAGGGAAATTTACTGAACATCCATTTTTATTAAAATCTGCAATTAACAAAGCAAATATCATAAGTGATATCGAACCAAAAAGAAGTTTGAAAATAACAGATTCAATGATTGAATATACTATGGGTTCAAAGAGTGATAAAAATCTTAATTTGAATAGTCTTGTTTATTCACCAAATGAATATAGTGAATTATGGAAAATTAAATTAGAAATAATCTCAAAACTTCAGATAGATGAAGAAGAAAAAATGAAAATGTATCTGTTTGAAACTATGAGAATGATGGAAATATATGATAAAAAAGAATTTTCTAATTTAAAAAAAGATGATTCTTATAATTTGATATTTAATAATGCATTAGAAAAATTAGAGAAATATTATTTATTACATAAAGAATACGATTTACTGCTAAAAATTTATGATAAAAAATTAAGTGAAAATAAATATGATTCAAAATTTCTGTTTAAGAAAGCAGTGATATTGAAAGAAATGAATGAATTAGAAAAAGCAAAAGAAATGTTAGAACTTGTAATTAGATTAGAAAATGAAAATAGAGAAGCAGTTAATCTTCTTGATGAGATTAAAATGAAATCCTAAATTATGAGTTAACTAAAGTGAAATTTTATATTTTTTCCATCTTTCAGTGTCTAAACTCATATCCATAGTGAGTTTGGGTCCAGAATAATCATTAATGGTCATAGGTTGAACCTCAGGAGTAGTAATTTTTGCCAATTCATAAACTGAGATTTTTTTATCGCCTACAATATGTACGATGCCTGTCAATTTTTCTTTTTGTACATCTTCAATTCCTTGTGCTACACCATCAGCAAAAAGATAGGTTCCAAACCTATCTGTAAAAGCTTTGGGGTACGGCCATTTTTCTTTAGCAACAAAATTTGTTCTTGCAATTAAAAATTCAGGTAGCTTTCTTACCTCACTTTCACCTACCAATTTTGTTAAAGCATAGAAATTTTCTGGATATGGGACAGAACTCTCTTTATACATTTCATGATGTCCGTCAAAAACACATGCGGTACTTACATAGATAAATTGGATTTTATGTTCTGATTCTAATACAGCTTCAACAAGATTTCTAGTACCCTCAACATTTGTATTCCAAGCTAGTGGTTGATCATCTTCACAAGGTCTAATTCCTGTTAAAGCACCAGCGTGAACTATTAGATCAATATCTGAATGGTTTTTGAAAAAATCTAGAACCTGTTCTCTATTCCCAATATCCAGTTCTTTATGAGTCGGTGTTAAAGCATTAGGGTATCTTTTTTTTAATTCTGAACCTAATGCCCCAGCAGCACCTGTGATAAATACAGTCATAATTATTTTTTGAAGATAGGTCCCTGTGTGTAAACTTTACGTTGAATCGATTTTGAGTTAAAAAAGGATTTATAATTACTATACTTATCCTGTTTGTAATTTTTTGCATCATTAGATATTTTGGATTTAAATTCTTTTACTGCAAAAGCAATGTCTTTTTTTGCCTTGAAACCAAAATGTTCTAATTTTTTTCCCGTTACTCGATAATCTCTTTTATCTACAATATCTTTTGATAAATTAATTTTTGATGGAATTAATTTTTTTACATCTTTTGCCATTTGATTAATTGTTAAATTTTTCCAAATAACATTGTATATTCCTTCCATTTTATTTTCTACGGCAAAACTAAATGCTTCAGCAGCATCATCCACATGTAAAAATGGTCTCCACTGATCTCCTCCAAATACGGTTAATTTTTCTTTGTTCAATGCCTGTGCAATGAATAGATTTATCGCAAGATCAAATCTCATCCTATGTGATGCTCCAAATAATGTTCCTAATCTCAATATAGTAGGATAATCATATGCTTGAAGAATAGCACGTTCAGACTGAAATTTTGATAGTCCATAAGAATCCAAAGGATTTACTTCAGAATTTTCTGCGATTAATTGATCTGGTTGAGCACCATAAACTGAACATGTACTTGCAAAAATAAATTGTTTAATTTTGTAAATTTTACATAATTCTGCAATATTTCTAGTTGCCATAAAATTAATTTCCATAGAGGCTTTAGGATCAAGTTCAGCTGATTGAGTACCAACAATAGAAGCTAAATGAATAACTGCATCAATATCTTTTAGGGATTTTCCAACTATTGACAGATCTCTAATATCGCCCGTGACAAGTTCTAATTTTTTATTTTTTAAAATATCTTTTAGTGATTCTTTACCAAAGAGAAAATTATCTAGAATTCGTACATTATGACCATTTGCTAATAACTTTCTTGTGAGAATAGAACCAAGATATCCTGAACCTCCAGTTAATAAAATTCTCATCTATTTTTAACCTCCCAAACGTCTCCATAAAAAAATGGATCTAATCGTTCATCATCAGGGTTATTTTTATCAAATACTTGATTAGATATTCCAATAATTACCGTTTTATCATCTAATGACATCCATCCAGTATAGATTCCTGTGGGAACAACTAAAACTGAAGGATTAAGTTGTGAAATAACGAAAGTGTTGATTTGTTTGTAGGTTGGACTATCTTCCCTATCATCTACTGCAACAAATTTTGCAACTCCAGAAGTTACAAAAAATGCCTTCTTTTCTCTAGAGTGTTTATGAAAACCTCTAATTGTTCCTTTAGAAAAATTTCCTGTGGAATAAATTCGCTTAATTTCAAAAGAATCATCACCTTCAGGCAAAATTTGTGAGAGAAACCCCCTATCATCTATGAATGATTCCACTTTTTTACATTCTAAGCCTTGTATCATTAAATGTCAGTCACATTAATCAATAATTAACTCTACCTAAAAAATCTCATCAGGCATTGACTGATTTTTCCATTTAGTTTTGTATTGACTTATTGACTTGCTTGAATTAACTTTTGGATGATCCCACCATACTTTTGGTGAACATATTTCTTTATCTAATTTTTCTAAAACTTTAATCATTTTTTTAGAAAAATCAGGTTTCCCATAAGGGATCTTCCAATTAGTTTTTCTATTTATCATCCTATCAACTGCATCTAGAATATGATCAGAATTTACACCTGCAGCTATACTTGAGCCTACTTCAATAGTTTCTGAACGCTCAGTACTTATTCTCATAGTAACACATGGAACTCTAAAAATACATGCATCTTCTTGAACTGTTCCAGAATCGGTAACACAACAAAATGCATTTTTTTCAAGTTTTGAAAATTCTAAAAATCCTATAGGATTAGATATTTTAATTCCGTTTGGAATTTTGAGATTAAAAAAATTGATTGATTCTTGAGTTCTAGGGTGCATTGGGAAAATTATGACTTTCCCGTATTTTTTGTAAAGCTTTCCTAATGCGTCTAAAATATTTTTTAATGGTCTTTTAACTCCTACATTTTCTGGTCTATGTGCAGTAACAAGAAAATATTCCCTTTTAGATATATTTAATTTTTCTAAGATGGGATTATGATCAATTTGTTCTTTAAAATTTTCTAATACTTCAAAAATAGGTTTTCCTACTTGAAAAATTCTATGGGAAGGAATTCCTTCATCAATTAGATTTTTTTTTGTAGATGAAGTGGGAGTAAAAAGATAATCTGAAATACTATCTAATAATCTTCGATTCTTTTCTTCCTGCATTCTCCAATCATAACTTCTCATTCCTGCCTCAAGATGTGCAACTTTAATCCCCATTTTTGATGCCACAATTCCAGATAAAGCTGGATTTGCATCAGAGAATGAAAATACCAAATCAGGTTTTTCTTTTAGTAATACGTTTTCAAATTTTTGCACTAATTTGCCTAGTTGTTGAGATTGGGTTCCTGAACCAATTTTCAAATGGTAATCAGGTTTTGGAAAATTTAACTGCTTAAAAAATAATCCGTCAAAGAAATATGAATAATGTTGACCTGTATGAACAATAGAAAAATCTATTTTTTTACGAATAAATTCATGTACTAATGGTTGATAATTAATTATGTCTGGCCTTATACCAAGAACAATCATACATTTTGCTTTCAATAATTTAACGTTGAATTATGTGAATATATATTTTCATTAATTTAAAAAATAAAATTAATTAAAAATTAATAATTAAATTTTTAATATTTCATCACTAATGATTCAAAAAGATTCATTAATTTTATTGATAAGTTCTTCCAATCATGATTTTTCTGAGCATATTCACCAGCAACTTGTCCCAATTTTTGTAATTTCGTTTTATTCATTAATAAAAAAATAAGTGTTTTTGTGAAATCAGAAGAAGAAGAATATAAAATTCCATAGGATTCATCAGGTAATAGTTCTACAGTACCAGGAAGGGGAGTTGAAAGTACAGGTTTCGCACATGCAAAATATTCTAAAATTTTAGTAGGCAATATTCTTTCGGTAATATAATTAATTTGAAATGGACTAATACAGATATCTGCTAATGAAATGTATTTTCCCAATTCATTTTGAGGTTTAAAATTAGTTAAAATTACTTTTGATTTTAAATTCATTTTATCAACTTGTTTTTCTAGTTCTAAAAAAGAAGGACCTCCACCAACAATTAGTAATTTAGTATTAGGATGACTTTTTTCTATTTCATTAAAACTAGAGATTAACTCTTTTAAGCCTGCAAAGGGATAAAGTGTTCCAATGAAAACTATTACATTATCACTATCAGATATTCCCACTGATTTTGCTAAATCTAGATTTTTTGTCATTGGTTTAAAATCTTCAGTGTTAATTCCTAATGGAAATAATTCTACTGAATTTTTTTTTGCACCCATTTCAATTGCATATCTTAAAAGATCATTGGTAGTGGTTAATACTTTTAAGGCATTTTTTAAAACATAAGATTCATAGTTTTTTGCCAATTTTTTTAGGATTGGAATTTTGACTAATCCATGAGATACATCAAGAAGCCTATAAACAACGGGTATATTGTATTCTTGAGCTATTTTGATAGTTTGGCTGCCATTTGTAATTGCACCATATAATAAAATTAAATCTATTTCTTTTTCCACGATTGTTTGTTTGATAATTTTTTTACAAGTAAAAAAATGTGCGAATCTATTCAACCCCTTTATTAGAATCGTTGGAGGGCGAATAATAGTAATAGAAGAATTTTTGTAAATTCTTGAATAATTTGAAATTGTTTGTGTTTTTAATGCAGATTTAAAATTTTTATTTGTTACATCAGGACAATCTATTACATATACTTCATTATCTTTAGAAAGTAATTCAGCAAAATGATGAGGTTCAAAAAGTACCTTGTTAATCCAGTCAATTTCGTGAATTATTAAAATATTCATTGTTAAAAATAAATAATTTCAGATATTTAGTTTCTTTCTCTTACTAAATTAGCAATTGAATACAAAATTATTGAAGTCATAAGTAACATTGTACCAAATATTATTGTTCCAATTGCTAGTAAAGACACGTTAGTAACAATTTCTCGAGTTTCAGAAAAAAGTTGTAGTGTGAAAACAGTAAAAATTAATCCTATAATTAAAAAGCCAATACCAGGAATTCCATAAAATCTTAAAGGGTGCTCAATTGAAATAAATTTTAATGTACTAAGTGTTACACTCATCCCATGTGATACAGGATGATGAGTTGATGTATCACCTTCATACGAAATATTTATGGGGACTTCTGCAATTTTAAAATCATTATTACTTGTCTTAATCAAAATCTCACTGGATATACCCATTCCGTCATCTGTAGGAATAATTTTTGAAAGAACTTCTTTACTGTATGCTCGAAAGCCACTTTGTGAATCTTTAATATTTTCATTGAGTGTTGTGTTAGTAAGTTTTGTAATAATTTTAATTCCTGTTTTTCTATATGACGGAATATTATCTTGACTATCATTTAAAAAACGAGAGCCAATTACCAAATCTGCTTTTTTTTCTGAAATAGGAGAAACTACTTTTTGAATATCCTTTACATCATGTTGACCATCTGCATCAAATGTTACCAAAACATCTACATCAAGTTCTTTTGACTTGAGAAAAAGTGACTGTATAGCAGCACCGTATCCACGATTTTTTTCATGGGTTATAACCGTGGCACCCATTTTAGATGCAATTTTTCCTGTTAAATCATGTGAACCATCATCACATACAATCAAAATATCTGCTACATTTTCTAATTTTGTAAGAATAGATGCAATGTTTTTTTCTTCATTATACGCTGGAAGTCCTACTGCAATTTTCAAATATTATCACGCTGTATCTTTTTTTAGCATCATATAACCATTGTAATACATTTTCAGATCTTTTAATGATCTAATTTTTAACATTTTTTGGAATATATATGAAGGTCTAAAATAATATTCATGATAAGCCTTTTTGGCCCATGCTGCTAAATCATCAGCAGACAAAGTTTGAGTAGTAAGAACTGGGGCTTGGACTCCACCAGAACCTACTCCCGCATACACAAATTTATCCCAAGTTTCATCTAACTGAATCATTCCAGATTTGACTGCCTCATCATATAATTTATTTCCAGGAAATGGCATGGTGATAGCAAATTGAGCATATGTACAGTTTAATTTTTTTGCAAAATCTATTGTTTTACGAATTGTTTCTGGAGTTTCTTTGGGTAAACCAATCATATAATATCCAACAGTTTCAATTTTTGCTTTATGAGTCCATTTTACCGCATCTTCAGCTTGTTTTAGTGTAGCAGTTCCACCTTTGATCTCATGAATAAATTCACCATGCTCAATTCCATATGACATCATTCTACACCCAGCTTTTTTCATTGCAAAAAGCATTTCCTGATCAACTAAATCAACTCGTGTTTCAGCATCCCAAACTAAATCAAATCCAAGATTTTCAGGAGTCATTGCATCTAATAGCTTCATTGTAGCTTTTCGATTTAGAGACATGACGTCATCATAAAATGTAAGTTCTTCAATCCCATATTCTGAATGAAGATATTTGATGTGGTCTACTACATATTCTGGTGATTGGTTTCTAAATTGTAATCCAAAACTATTTTCTCTATTACAGTAATTACAAAAGAATGGACAACCCCTACTCCACATAATACTAGACCATTTTTTACCTGTACTTTTTGGTGGATGCGGATGATATCCATCAGGGAAATGAGGTAATTTTTCATATGCAGGATATGGTAAATCATCCATATTCTTAATGTAAGAACGAGGTTTTGTTGGAATTATTTTACCATCTTTTCTAATGAATAGTCCGGGAATATCTTCAAGAGGGTTACCCATAACAATTTCTTCAATTTGTCCTTCACTTTCATCATATGAAATAATATCTAAAGAAGGACATTTTTGTAATGTTATATCTGCTAAAACTGCATGTGGACCTCCTAAAACAGTCAAGATATTTGGATTGACTTCTTTCACTGCCTCAGCTGCTTCTAAAGCTGGATTTGCAAATGGAGTAAATGCACTAAATCCAACCAAATCAGGATTGTATTTTTTAACTGCCATTTTTACATCGTAAACATAATTTTCAGAAAAATTTCCATCTAGAATATCTAAAACATGTACATTTGGTAGTCTTTCCAAAACTCCTGCTAAATATGCTAAACCTAATGGAGGTTGTGGATGAGGGTCTGCATCTGAACCTCCTTGCAATGCATTAGAGCCTGTAGGGGGTCGAGTCAAGAGAATTTGTTTATACTTCATTTACGATGAATATTTTGATTCTAATTATTATTTAAACGTCGGTTGTTAGGGTTAGTAAACATGCAAGAAAAAGGGATCAATATTGATAAAAATTCAACAATTATACCAAAAATCTCAAAATATACTTTATTTATTTTAGCGATTTTCGGATTAGCAACAATTGTTAGATTCATTTATTTTCCATTTGATGTCCCTTTAAACTCAGATGCTCTTTACTATTTTTGGTATAGTTCAGATATAATACAATTAGGGGAATTACCCAATAATTGGTCACCAACAAATAATGGATGGCCAATTTTTGTAAGTTCATTTTTTTCAATCTTGGATGAAAACAATATTCAATCATTAATGTTAATACAAAGAATTCTTTCAGTTATTTTATCAACATTAATTTCAATTCCAGTATATTTTTTATGTAAAAAATTTGTTGAAAAAAAATTTGCAATAATCGGTTCATTATTAATAGCATTTGATCCTAGATTAATGATAAATTCATTTTTAGGAGTAACTGATCCATTGTATTTGTTATTAATCACAACAAGTTTAACATTATTTTTATATTCAAATAAAAAATTAATTTATTTTTCCTTTATCATAGTTGCATTTTCAACTTTAATTAGATCTGAAGGAGTAATATTTTTCATTGGAATGTTAATAGTTTTTTTTATTAGATATAGACATGAAAAATATAAAATAATTTTAAAATATATTTTAATTATAGTAATTTTTGGTCTAATAATTTTTCCTCTAAGTGCATACAGATTAGATACAATAAACAACGATGGAATTTTTCTAAGAGTAACTAATAGTGTTGAACAATTAATTGATATAGAGGAAGGGGATGAAGAAAATAATTTAGTTTTTGGGTTTGAAATACTTTTAAAATATTTAATTTGGATAATGATTCCAAATTTTATAATTTTTATACCATTAGGGATATTTTTAATTTTTAAAAAGAAAACAATTGAAAATATTTCAATAATTATATTATCAGGAATTATGTTAATTCCAGCACTTTATGCATATTTTGTACCAGCTTTAGATACAAGATATCTATACGTGCTTTTACCAATGTTTTCTGTTTTAACAGTATTATCAATAGAAAAAATCATTGGAAAAAGAGATAAAACAAATTTAATTATCGTAATAATAATTTCATCAATTATAATTTCATCAATTATATTTTATGACTATAAAAAAATTGATTATGAACATGAAAAAGAGGCATATGAAATCATGGAAAAAATTTCTCCCAGAATAAAAGGTGCAAATATCCTATATCCTGAAACATCATATTTTGATACAGCACAAACTATACAACAATGGCCAGAAATATCAACAGAAATGAAATTTAAAATTAAAAGAATACCTACGGATAATTTTGATACACTTCAAGATTTTATAAATAATTCTAAAGAATTAGGACTCAGTCATATTTTAGTTGATAATAATGTGAATAGGGAAAAATTTTTGAATGAATTATTTTTGAATGAAAAAAAATATTCATATCTAGAAAAAATATATGATTCAAAAGATGATGGGTTTTCTTATCAAATGAAAGTTTTTGAAATAGATTACAATATGTTAAACAATGAGCAGCAGGTTTTGACCATAAATGAGTAAGTGGAAGAAAAAGATTTTTGATATATCATCAATTGGTGTTGCTGATATTTTATCTGCAGGTATAGCAGCAGTTTTTTGGTTGTATATTGCAGCAACAATTGGCCCTGAAGATTATGGGGAAATTACTTATCTTTTATCCATAGCTACATTAGCATCTGGGCTTTCATTATTTGGATCAAATTACACCCTCATGGTTTATTCTGCAAAAAAGATTGAACTTCAATCAACATTATTTTTATTAACATCAATTGCTGGATTTGTCGCAGCAGTTTCAGTATTTTTCTTTTTCGCGGATTTAGGATTGAGCCTAATTGTTTTAGGATATATTATTTTGACATTAGTAATATCTGATCTACTTGGAAGAAAGCTATACAGAACATATTCCAAATATGTTATACTGCAAAAAATTCTAATGGTAATTTTTGGAATTGGGTTTTATTATATATTTGAAGAATCAGGAATTCTTTTGGGTATATCATTATCATATTTTCCTTTAGTGATAGAATTAATCAAGAGGTTTAGAGAAAATAAGATTGATTTTAAATTATTAGTAGAAAAAAAGAGATTTATTTTAAATAATTTTGCATTAAATATTTCTGGAACTGCATATTCATCAATAGACAAATTAATAATTGCTCCACTTTTAGGATTTGCAATATTAGGAAATTATTCATTAGCATTACAGTTTTTTACTTTGATGAGTATTTTGCCCACTGTAATTCAGAAATATATTGTTCCTCAAGAAGCCACAGGAAATGATAATGTTAAGCTCAAAAAAATTATTATTTTAATTTCAGTAGTAATTGGAATATTGGGCTCTACAATTGGTCCAATTGTTATATCATATATCATGCCAAAATTTGAAACAGCTGAAGAAATAATCAGGATAGTAAGTTGGGCAATCATACCAACAACGATAAACAGTGTATTTTATTATCCCAAATTTTGGGCTAAAGAAAATAATAGACATATTGTATTAAGCACGACTACCATAGTTTTAGTACAAATTCTGGGAATTGTGGCATTGGGTTCAATGTATGGTATTATTGGTGTTGCAATTTCTTTTGTAGTTGGAATAAGTTGCGGTGCATGTTATTCATTTATTGCAAATAGATATTTTCTGAAAGAAAATTAGTGTGATAAGATTAGATTATGTTATTTAAAGAAAATCTACTACACAAAAGATTAATTGTTTTATTTTCATAATTTTTTAATGTGTAAATTTTTTCAAATTCAAGTAATTGGGTTTGATTATTTTGAATCTGTGTAAAATAAATTTTAAAATTATTTTCTTTTAGGAAATCAATCATTGTTGTTGGTTTAATACCACAGCTTTTAATTTGATTTGGACTAAATTCTACTAATAGAGTGATATTTTTATTTGAATTTATTATTTTTTGTAATCCTTGTAGTACATTAAATTCAGCGCCTTCTACATCAATTTTTATAAAATCAATTTTCTTTATAGAATTTCGTTGAGCATAATTATCTAATGAAATACAGTCAATATCAATTGATTCAACATAATTATCAGGTTGGTGTATTCTATGACTACCTGCCTTATCTGAAATGTATAATGTTGTTTGTCCATCATTGTTAGATACAATTTTTTGCTCTAAAACAACATTAGAGTAACCATTAACTTCAATATTTTTTTTTAATATTTTAAAATTTTTAGATTCAGGTTCAAAAGAAAATACTTTGCCAGAATTTTCTACAAGTTTTGCAAAAATTAATGTAAAATATCCTATATTTGCCCCAATATCCAATACAACATCACCTGGTTTGATAATTTGCTTTACGATTTTTGTATCAGATTCACCATATACAGGATTTATGGATAATCCAAGATTATCATTTTGATCCAAAAACATTGTGTGATCTTGAAGTTTAACAGAACTTTCAATAAATGATGATTCAATTTGTTTTAGGATTTTCCTAAATGGCCAATATTTTGAAATGCCCCAACCAAAGCTAAATTGACGTAAAATTTTCCTATAAGCATTCAGAGTAATTTTTTTTGGTTGATTCATTTTGATCTGATTATATGATTTTTGTATATCTCCTAATATGTAGGATTTGTGATGTATGCTAATAAAATGAGATTCAGAATTAAATTTATTCATCCTAAATCCTTTTAATTGAAACAAATTTCTTTAAAATGATTTGAAATTACTTGTAGGCGGTTCTAAAAGTAAGTTATTTCACTTGCAAGAATTTTCCAGAGCTATTTCTAAATATGACATTGAATGTAAAGTGGTTCACGATAGAGAAATTTATGCAGGATTTCCAAGTAAAAAAATATCAGATTGGTTTCAAACTAGAAAGAAATTTGATGAATTAATTTCAAATTTTAAACCAGATTTAGTTTTAATCGATAACCCTTCATCACATTTTGGACTAGCGACATTAAAAGCTAAAATTCCATTAGTTGTTCATTTACGAGGAGATTATTGGTCTGAACTTAAATGGGCAAAAGAAACAACATACAAAACTCCACATAGAAGAATTGCATTATGGTATAAAAATAAAATTGGAAAAGAATGTTTAGAAAAATCAATTGCAATTCTACCTTTATCTAATAATTTAAAAAAAATTGTTAGAAAACAATTTCCTAAAAAAATTCTTGAAACTATGTATCAAGGAATAAATCCATCACTTTGGTATCCTACTGAACAAATGGAAATAAAACATCCTAGTGTGGGATTATTACAAGATGCTATAATTTGGGGTAAAACAAAAGAGATGTTCATTTTAACCGAAATTTTAGAAAAAATGCCTGAAATTACTTTCTATTGGGCTGGAGATGGTCCATTCAGAGACGAAGTTTTAACAAGATTAAACAAGTATGAGAATTTTCATTGGCTAGGAAGACTATCGCATCCAAAACAAGTAAGAGAATTTTTGATGAGTGTAGATATTTACGCTTTAATTAGTGGATTTGATACTCTAGGAATGACAAGTCAAGAGGCAGCTTTAATGAAAAAACCTGTTTTAGCTACAAAAATTGGAGGAATTCCAGAATCAATGCAGGAAAATGAGACTGGATATTTAATAGAAAAAGGTAATTTTGAACAATGGATAGAAAAAATATCTTTTTTGAGTAACAATAAAGAAAAAGCAGAACAAATGGGAGAAAAAGGTAGGGAATTTGTTGAATCTAAATTTACTTGGGATGTAGTAGCTAAAGAAACTGCATCAAATTTAAAAAAAATTCTTGAAAATCAATCTTAAGTTAGTTGCTCATGGAATTTCATTTCTTTGGTAATGAAAAGTCTATACCATATCTCAAATGCTAATAAACCTAAAAATTTGTTTACATAATTAACATTCAAGTTTGTTGAATTGATATATTTTTTTACCCAATCATCATTGATTAACCCATCTTGAATTATTCTTGCTTCTGTTAGATATGTTTTACATATTCTTTGACCAAAAGTTTTCCATAAATTTAATGTATTAATTGAAAATCCAAGTTTTGTAGGACTAACAAATTTTTCTGCATCTAAATTTTTCAAAAGTGTTCTCAATGGGATTTTACCAATATTATTTTTTTGATCATATTTTTGGTTAGAAGGTATTTGTGTTGAATAATTAATGATATTATTTGACAATATAGGCGTGAGAGAATTAATTTTAAAATAATTATGTAGTTTTGAATTGATTGGACTAAAATTGTAAAGAAGTTTTCCATTATAATCTGCTAAAAATACTTGATCTAAAAGAGGCAATGGGTTATCAAAATAAGGTAATAGAATATCATATATTGAATTCCAGGAAAATTTCCATTTTTCTTTAAAGATATTTTCTTGGTCAGGGACTCTATCACGTTCATGGCATTGAAGATATGCTTTGACTTTTTCAATAGGTGATGAAGTTTTATTTACTAATGTTAAGAATTTTGAATATCTAAAAGAATAACCTCCAAAGAGTTCATCTCCACCATCACCAGAAACTAAACAATTTGAAAAAGAATTTGCTTTTTTAACAACATAATACCAATGTAAATCCCAAAAAGGTTTTTCTAAAATATGAATTGCTTTAGGTAATTCTCGTAAAAAGTTTTCAAGATAAATTATTGAGTGATTTGTTTCAAAATGTTCTGCAGTTTTACTCGCAATTTTTGATTCATCATTACTATCAGCAAATTTTATGGAGATGGTTTCAATAGGAATTTTTGGAAATTGTTTTCTAATTAATGCCAAGACTAGTGTAGAATCAATGCCTCCACTTAGTGCTAAAGATAATTTTGTTTTTTCTGGATTAATATTAGAAATAATTTCATTAGTGAGTAATTTTTCAATTTTATCAATTGAAACTTTTTCATTTTGTTGCATGAAATGATTTGAAGTTAATTTTTGTAATTTTGGAATTTGTGTAGTATCATATCTTAATGTAAGAATCTCTTGAAGTGATTTAGAATCTAATGAAATCTTAGAATTTTCGTCCAAGGCTCCTAATAATTATTCCAGCTTCTTTTGCAGCAGAAACATCAAAAACACCTCTAGTATCAATGACTATAGGGCTTTTCATGGTTGATTTTAAAAATGAGGGTTCAATTTTTAAAAATTCTTTATGAGCTGTAAGTAAAACTATTGCATCTACCTCAGGTAATGCATCTTCCAAATTGTTTTCAGTATCTATTCCAAACACAGTTGAAGATTTAAAATATGGATCATAGATTTTGAGTATTGCTCCTTGATCTTTTAATTGATTTATTATAATTTCTGCAGGGGTTAATTGTATATCTTTCACATTTGGTTTGTATGATACTCCCATAATCAATAATGAACAATTTTTTAATGATTTTCCATTTTGAGATAAAGTTTCATTTATCATGTCAAGAACATAATGAGGCATACTTTCATTTCGTTTTCTACTAGCTTTGATTATTGTTAATAGATCATCATCAAATTGCTTTCCAGAATTTAAAAATTGGTAAGAATTTATTGGTAAACATGGTCCTCCCACACCAGCCCCAGGATAATGAACTTGAAAATTATATTTTGTTTTTGCTGCTTCCAAAACAGTGTTAGTATCTATCCCAAGTTTTTCAAATAAAATAGATAGTTCATTTATGAATGCAATATTGATATCACGAAAAACATTTGTTGTGAGTTTAACTGCATTTGCAGTCTTACAATTAGGCATTTGGATAAGTTGTACAGGAAATACATGATGATATATTTCAGTAATAATTTCAGCTGATTTTTTATTTATTCCACCTACAAGTCTAGGTAATTTTTCAAAATCTGTAATTATTTCACCAGGATTTGCAGTTTCAGGACAAACTCCTATTCCATAATTATTTCCTGATTCTAATCGTTTATCATTTCCTTCTATTATAGGAATTAATTCATTTTCCAAAAAACCTGGTTCAATAGTACTTTCAATTACCACCAATGTACCAGGAGTCATTAAATTATGAAGTTGATTTGCAACAGATTTCAAAGCAGAGTAATCAGGAATATTGTTTTCATCCATTGGAGTAGGTAATGATAACAAAATTACATCAGATTTTGGAATAATTTCGTTGGCTTGAGTTGTTGCATGAAATGTACCATTTTTTAAAACATCATCAAAAATTACATCATATTTTGGTTCATCCTTTAAAGGAAAATCTCCAGAATTTATTTTTTCAACTAAACTAGTGTTAATATCTAATCCAGTAGTAAGTAATCCTGATTTTGCAAAAGAAAGTGCAGTAGGTAAACCAATCCTTCCAATCCCAATTACACAGACTGGAATTTCAGCTGATTTAATTGATTTTTTAACATCATCAATAGTTCTATCAAAAATTTTTTTGTTCATATCATTCACATTTTTATTAATTTATGTTAAGATTTTGTTATTCTTTATTTAGGTTTTTGATTCAATTTTGCTCAAAACTTAAAGATGTCATATTTCACACATCAAGAATGGAATATGTAGTAACAGGGGGAGCAGGTTTTATTGGGAATAATATTGTACGACAATTAATTAAAAACAATCATTCTGTAAAAGTGATTGATAATTTACATTCTGGGAGAAAGAGTAATCTTGAAGATATTCTAGATAAGATTGAATTTTATGAAATTGATATTCGCAATTTTGATAAATTAAGGGAAATTTGTAAAAATACTGACGGTATTTTTCATGAAGCAGCTCTAACAGTAGTGCAAGATTCATTTACAAAAAGAGACGAATATTTTGATGTAAATTTAACTGGAACTGAGAATATTCTAAAAATCGCCAAAGAATTTGATATTAAAGTTGTTTTTGCAAGTAGTTCAAGTGTCTATGGAAATACAGAAACAATTCCAATCAAAGAAAATTCCCCAAGAAAACCCATTAATCCATATGGAGATACAAAATACCAATCAGAATTATTAGCTGAAAAATATACAAAATTAGGCGTCAAGGTTATTGGATTAAGATATTTCAATATTTATGGAAAAGGCCAAACTATTTCATATGCAGGAGTAATTACAAAATTTCTACATAATATTAAAAATAACGAATCATTAAAAATTTTTGGAGATGGTGAACAAATTAGAGATTTTGTTCATGTAGAAGATGTTGCAAATGCAAATTTACTTGCAATGGATTCAAAGGTAGATTTTGGATTTTACAATATTGGAACAAATGTTTCTACTTCAATTAATTATTTAGCAAAAACTTTAATTGCTATTTCAAACCAAGATCTAAAAATAATTCACACTAAAGCATTAGAAGGTGATGTAAAAAATAGTTTAGCAGATCTTGCAAATACAAATGAGAAATTAAATTGGAAAGCAAAAATAGATTTAGAACCAGGATTAAAAATATTTTTTAATTAAATTATTAGTTTTTTAATAGGCTTTCATAAAAATTAATATAATTTGGAAGAATTTTTTTCCAAGTAAAATGACTGATTACAAAATCGTATGCATTAGATGATAATTTTTCTTGAAGTGATTTATCAATCAATAGTTCATTAATATTTTTTAATAATAATTGAGGATTTTCAGATTCTGTTAATATTCCAGTCTCATTATGTGTAACTAATTCTGGAATTCCACCTACAGAAGATGCGATGACGGGTATTTTTAGATAAAATGCCTCTTTTATTACAGTTGGAAGACTTTCCATTCTAGAAGGAACTACTAGCAATCTTGAAGATTTAAGAATTTTCATAGTTTCATCCCAAGGTTTGTTTACACAATATACCACATTTCCATTTATTTTTGATTCTATATTTTTGAGTATATCAATTCCTTTTTCAAAACTATCTCGACCTACATATGCAACTTGATTTGTAAATTTTTTAACTTCTGGAATTTTTTTAAACATTTCAGTATCTATTGGAGATGGTAAATACTCTAAATCAAGATTGAATTTTTTTTTATATTCTTTCTTAGTAATTTGTGAATCAGTAGTTAATTTATCAGCCCATTTGAAAACTCTTGATTCTGCACTTGTTGCAATTTTACTAGTTGTTGATGAATGTAATACTTTTACTTGGTCACTGTAAACACCATGAGCAGATAGAACTTTTTTCTGTCCCTTTGCATAATGCATTGCAAATCCTGATGGAATATTGAACGCATGAACAATATCGTAATTTTGCCTATTCATTATTCCTTTTAATGTACCTAAAATTGCAAAACTTGGATTTTTTAGATTTTTTATTGGAATGTGAGGTGTTTCCATTTTTGTAACACTATGCCCAAAATTTTCTAATTGGTGTGCAAGCATTGAAGCATGTCCTCCAATTCCACCAGAATATCTAGGAGAAATAAAAAGAAATTTCACAAAACAAAATTAGTTGCAGACCTTTTAAGGTCTTGGATTAAAAAATCACTTTTACATTGTTGCTTGAGCAGCGTCATGGAACATCTGACTCTTTGCACAGCCAGCAGCAAGTTCATCACCTGCTCCACGTCTCATAAGGCCTCTGTAAAGACCATCTTCGAGTTTAACACCTTCTCTTTCTTCCCATTCCTCTACAGTGATAGAGTATTTCTTTTGGATTCTATCTCTATACCATTCTGGAATTACATTGAATGCACAGAATGGAACTATTCTAAGGTCTGGAGTTACATAGTGAATATCACATCTTTGTAATCGTTCAAGATCTTCATTGTATTTGTCTTGGAAGTGCATCATACCAAGGAATAATCCTTTGACGTGCCATGAACCAACTGAATCAAATGATCTCTTCATCAAGATGTTACCGAACATCTTTGCTAAGTCTAATCCTGCTGGTTGTTTCTTTGTATCAACAAAGCCTTTGAGTTTTCTTACAACTTCAAGCATTGTAAAGTATTTGTTTTTACCAGAACGAATTTCTTCTGCTTTATCTTCAAATAATTCTAACATTCCTTGAATGTCACAGAATTTTGTTAATGGGACAAACTTCTTTGTATCTGCATCTTCAAAGATGTATGTTCCTGCACCACAAGCAAAGTGAAT
>Ga0209992_10000530_pt1 | contig 50645 bp, 66 predicted proteins | sample 2SBtaG_2_FD_182564 | JGI IMG/M metagenome (GOLD analysis project Ga0209992, IMG submission 182564) | Deep subsurface microbial communities from Kolumbo volcano to uncover new lineages of life (NeLLi) - 2SBTROV12_ACTIVE470 metaG (SPAdes)... | ecosystem: Environmental > Aquatic > Marine >... | reverse complement strand
AACATTCCATGTATATGAAATTGCCATTTTATTTTCCTCTTAGTTTTCGCACTTATCGTGTGCTTGTTGTTTTAATTCGTTAATTTGATCTTCAGCAACTTCTAGTCTTCCAATTAATTGCTGTATAACTGAGATATACATACTGTCCTTCTGCACAAATTCAGATGTTTTTGAGATGCCTTTTACATCGCCATCTTGTTTAGTAATTGTATCCAAAAGTTTTGTATCTTTTCTGTCTGCATCGGTCTCGACTTCTTCAACAAAACGCTCATCGATTGCTTCTTGTTCTTGAGCAATGAATCCGATTTGCTGTGTTCTACCGCCATGTTCTTCTGGGTTTATCCAATCAAAAATTTTAGGAGAATACGCTTTGAATTTTTCAATGTCGTATGAGAAATCTTCAACATTCTTTTTTAATCTTCCGTCTGATGGTGAATACGAACCTTGAATGGTTAAATTACCAGAGCTGTCGAGTGTCATGTTCTCTGTGCCACCTGTTATCCAATACATCGTGTTTCCATCGTGATTGTAATAAAACTGACCTTGACCACTGCCAGCACCCGCACCATCTAAAAAGTTGATTCTGTTTTGTGAGCCACCATTTCGAGTGTGCAAAGAAATTACTGCATCTCTCGCACTGGAGTTTTCTGTGCAATGTATTAAGAGTTTGCAAGTTCCCTCTTTTGATATGGCTGCTCTTTCTCCATCAACGGCTGCTGTAGCACCGACAAAGAATACTCCGTCTCCAACGGTCGCGGTTATACCCGTAGATGAGTTAGAACCAAAGTTCATTAAATCCCCATTATGTATATAGTCAATAAAACCATGAATAGTGCCTTCATCTTTAAATTTGATAAGAGCTGATCTATTGGCGGCACTCGTATCAAAATGAAGTTGTGGATCACCACCAGTTGCAGAATCTATAAGTATTGTTGGGTCTGCTATTTCTGCATTGCCTACTGTTACAGTAGCACCCGCTTGAGCAACCTTGAATACAGTTCCAGTTCCATTTCTAACATCTAATAAATTTTCACTTCCAGTATCGCCAGCACTTTTGATTAATACACCTGCACCACCACTGGCTGTATTATCAAATAAACCAGTCCAATTGCCCGCGGTTCCATTTTCAACCTCAAATTTTCCATCACCAGTAGCAGCACCTATATAAACTTTATCATTACCAGCATCAACAAATAAAAGGTTTGCATCAGTATCTCCTTCAACTCTAAAATCTACATCTGCGCCACCTTCATTGAAATTAGTTTCATTGAAATTCATATACATTCTATGGGTAGAACTTCCGCCAACCATTGTTTTTATAAAAAATCGTCCATCTTCTGTGCCATCTGAAACATCGTAAGTTTCAGCAAAAAGCTCTGCATATTTAATATCTTCTGAATTATCATTTCGACCTTCAAATTCAATAGCACCCAATACATCGCCATCTGCTGGTGAACCTGAGTTTCGATACATTCTAAGGTTTGGACCACTGTTAGCATCGGCATCCGTTGAAACAAGAGAAAGCTGATCGGTATTATCGCTTGTCGTAATGGTTAATCCGCCATCTGGAATCGCTACATCTTTATTCTCATCGACAGAAATAATTGGTGTAGTGCCTACTGTTGAACCTAGGCCAATAAGTAAATCATCGGCTGAATCATCTAGTGCAATGTAAAAATCTTGTGCATTTCCGTCAAAAACTATTGCGGTGTCAACTGCTGCTCCGTCACCAATGGTTACAGTATCGTCTGTTAAAGTAAGAATACTGTTTGTTCCTACTGTTGAACCATCACCAATCACTAATTTATCGGCTGAATCGTCTAAGCCAATATAAAAGTCTTTTGCATTTCCGTCATATACAAGTTTTGTATCTTCTGCTGTTCCATCGCCAAGAGTTATAGTTGTTCCATTAACCGATAAAGTATCTGTAACTTGTAGATCAGTTAAAACATCTAATACTGCTGCTCCAGAACCAGCACCATCGAGTTGTACTATTGCTACTTTACCACTGCCAATCGTTACATTTGCTCCAGAGCCTTGTGAGATAATAATATTTTGCGATCCACTGGTAGCGTTTTCAATTATTTGAACTCGTTTCATGGTGTTTGGAGTAATTGTAATCGTACAAGCTGAATCTAACGTACCAGTGTATTTAAGATACATGGCTCTGCCTGCATCAGCTAGACCATCTGCTACAATAGTTGAATGTGTGTCTGCATTGGTAGTTATGGCTTCAGTGCCTATACCAAGCGCTTCTCCGATTAACTCAAGATTTGTATTGGTACTTGTACCCCAAGTACCTGATTCATCCCCTGTAGTTATTTCTTTAAGTCTTAAATTGTTTACATATGTTGCCACTAAACGCCTCCGTTATTTAATTGATTATAGTCTTTATATTATTATGCCGCAACATCTGTCCAATCTGGGGACTGAGAATCATCAATTACGGCCCATTCAGCATCTTGTCCTGGAATTATTGGTCCCCAAACCAATAATTGACTAATAGCCCCAGTTCCTTGTAATCCAGTTAGATCAATATTGGCGCGTCCAGCGGCAGTTATTGATCCAAGCCCCGATGTTCCAGCTAGCCCTGTTATAGATACAATATTTTGTGTTTGTATTGTTAAAGAGCCAATCGCTCCTGTTCCAGCTACTGTTGTTGGATAAATATTTGCGTCACAAGTAACTGTTTCATCGCCTTGCGCAACAGTAGATGCTGTACCACTAACACCAACAAGAGCTACACCATTAGCAATAACTGTACCTATTGCACCAGTAGCAGCTACTCCTGTTTCACTGACATTTGCATCGGCACTAACAGTTTCAGTACCTAAAGCGGTGGTTCCCGCTAGTCCTGTAACAGAAAGATTAGCTATACCTGTAACAGTTAAACTACTTACTGCTCCTGTTCCAGCCACTCCTGTTTCCGTAACATTAGCGACACCTGTTACGGTTAATGAGCTAACTGCACCTGTTCCAGCCACTCCTGTTTCCGTAACATTAGCGACACCTGTTACAGTTAAACTGCCAATAGCACCCGTAGCAGCGACACCTGTCTCTGCGACATTAGCATCACAACTAACGGTTTCTGTTCCTAGTGCAGTTGTTCCCGCAACGCCTGTTACATTAACTGTAACACTAACGACTGCAGGTTCACCCCAAGGACCAGTGCCCCATGTGGACCGACCCCAACCAGACATAACTGGTTTACGCTATTCTAATAACAGCGTTACTTGCGTCTGCGGTTGGAAAAGATATTGTAAAACTACCTGCTGTACTTGTTTTGTCTCCACCAAAATCAAAAACTGCAACTGCTGGATCACCACTGGCTGTATCATTATAAATCATACAACCTCTCGCAGTGACAGTAGCTGTTCCAAAAGTCAAATCAGCAAAATCAGTGAACGCAGTTGTTCCTGATGATGTAGGGTTGACGTTTGTTAAAGCTGCTCCACCCGCAGTATAGTTCGTTCCTGATGCTTCTTGCGAAGTTGAGTATGCCGTAGTTGCTGCCGTCATGGTCGCGGAGCTAGTATACAAAGCAAGCTTAAAGGAGTTTCCTCCAGATGCTTTAAAGTTATGTGTGCCTTCAAGAAGTTCTTTCTTAAAAGAAGTACACATCGCTTGTGTTATAGCCATTATAGCCTCCTAATAATTTCCGCAAGGTCTTTATGTCCTTGCGCTTCTAATTGATTGCCTATCGTACACATGTGGTTTTTAATTGCCTCACGCATGTAATGAGCAATAATAACTTGACACGAATTTCTGAAGGCATGGGCTTGCGCTTTGATTGGTTCCGGCGCTGTGTCGCTCACCGAAACCAATTTATTAGTAGCCATTTCAGCAACTTCTTCTACTGTATGGCCTCTACCATGTGTTGTTTTTACTCCAAGGTTTCCTATGGAGATTTTAAATGAATCAGTTTCCATTAATATTTCTCTGGTTCTGGTGGACCAACAATATCCTGTCTTCCCGAAAGTCCTGTAAGTGGTTTCTCTTTTAAAACTTCTGAAAGGTTTCCAACAACTAGTTCACCTTTGTCTAAATATACCACAGGTGGATCATCAAGCCTATGGTATCCATATAATTTTTCTTTTGTAGACACGTTAGTATCTAGTAACGAAGAGCTTGGTGCAATCGCAACATCTATTCCTTTTTGAATACATTTAGACAACCAAAACTCGCAGCACGCTCGCCCCATTTCTCCAAAATGCACGTTGGTTTTATATGTAAAATCTGCTCCAAACATGTTGATAGATCCTACTTCTTGATACAACGCATAAGCAATGGCGTATGCAATTGAGTTATTAAAATAAGCGCACCCTGTTTTTTGAATGACTTCTTCTAAAGGATATAAAACAATTCCAGGAACGCGGTTGTCTTCTACACAAGAATAAATTGGAATGTCTAGTCTTGGCAGTGTTCTGCGCATAACGTGGGTTTGAGGTCCTGCATCAAAAGTGTCAAAAAACCTTGTTGCCGGATCCATAATAAAAGCTCTGTCTGGATTTATAACAGCGGACATTGAGCCTATGGCCCAAACTTCGTCGTATTCTTGACTATGGCTAATGGACAAATGATAGTCTAATTGACTTCTGCCCATGGCAACTATGGCAATCTTCTTGCCTTTTAGTTTGTTTTCTAACATTTATTGTTGTTGTTGTTTAGGAGAGACAAAACCTCTTGGTCTGTCAAAACGGTTTTCGTCTCTTGTAGCCCTTCCTTCCATTAAAGTTATCGCGTTTGCCAAAGCATTTTGAAAACGCTGTTCAAACATATTTGTTTCGTTTAAGTCTTGCTTCATAAAAATGCTGGCTTCTACTAAACTTCCGTACAACAATAAATTAGGTGTATTGGTGGAAACCCAAGTTGTTCCACTGTCTCCTTTAGTTGTCAAAGACGCTGGCTCATATAGGTAATGCAGTTCAAAAGTCAAGTTTGCGTTTGGCGCTGGCGCCAAAATAAATGTGTCGTCATCAAATTGTCCGTAATATTTAGGCACTCCCGTTGTTGCTGCTGATTTTATATAGCTTCTCATAAAACTTGGGTGTTTGAGTAAAAGGTATGTGTAGTTATTACTGCTGTCTAAAACAGCTAAACTTAAAGGTGCAACAAAATCTGTCGGCGCAGAAAGATAAGTGTTTCCAGAAGCGGCCGTGCCTGTAACGTTTTTGCGAAAAACATTTAATTCAATTGTGTTGAATATACGGTTTTCCGCTTCTTGAATAAATGTATCGAGCGTATTAACAAAAGTAGTTTCAGAATTGTCCATGTAATTCTGAATCGATGTCTTTAATCCACTGTATGTAAAACTCATGTTGTTGGTCCCGCCGTTGTTGTAGAACCGCCACCGCTAACGTTTCCCGTTGTTGCGGTCCCGGTTGAAGTAAATTTATAATTGTTGTCATCTACAACTGTTATTGTATATCCACTTGAAGCCTCAAGTACAGTGGTTGTTATTCCGTCAAAGGCTTCGGTTTTACGAAAACGAACCGTGTCCCCGGTTGTTCTATTGTGCTTAAACTCGGTGGCTTGAACAATTGCATTTTCTCCAGAGGCAAGTGCTCGAAAAGGGTTTAAGGGCAAAAGCGTCTGAGCAGGTCCTACCGAAACAAAACCACCGCCACCTCTTGTAGCACTGTCCGCGGTTCCCGAAGAAACGCTAAAGCTATAGGTGTCTGTGTTTATAACTGTAATTGAATAACCGTCAGGGTCTTCTAAAGCAGACGAAGAGAGCCCAGCAAAAGGAGAAGTTCCTCTAAACCTAACTTTGTCTCCCGTTGTTCTTCCATGGTCGTCCTCAAAAACAGTTACTACAGCACTACTGGCTGTAGATAAAAAGGGGTTGTTTGTCAATAAGGCTTCTGCAACCGGCTCAGTTCTAGCGGGTCTTGGATTTCTTATTGCTTCTGCATCAGGGGAGAAATGCGGAGGGTTTAGTTGAGGTTGTTTAGGTTCCCACTGATCGGGGCCAACCAAAAAACCATCCCAAGTCATTTTCATGTCTCTTAAACGATAACGAAAACCCGATATGTCGCATATTCCATAAGCTCTTTTTCCACTTGCAAACGCCATTATATAACTGTCCTAGATGGAAGAAAACGAGAACTTACAGTGTCTATGTTTTCTAAAGAAGCTCTTTGCCATTCTTCATCGTACACCTGTTTTAAAAGTTGTATTCTTTCAGGCGCTCTTTTCATGGCAACATAGTACGCAAGACCTGCAACCATAGCGGGGAGAAACTGGAAAGTGATTTCTAGTGTGTTTGTAAACACGCCCGCGTCTTGTATTCTCGTAAGTGCATAATACCTAAAGACATCGGTTGAGTTTTCAGGTGCTGGATACAAATACAGTTTAGGTGTTATAGATCTTTCTACATAAAACTGAGTTGGCCTCGCTTTTATGCTTTTATCTGGCAAATAATGATAATCGCTTCTGCTAATTCTATTTACTTGATAATCAGTTGTGGTGCTTCCAGAAGTGGTTCTAATAACCGCTGACAAAACATTTACTAAGTCGACGTCAAGATCATAACTAGCAGTGCCCTCTGTTAAAGACTCCGTTCTTTCTTCTATAACCCAAAGATTAAGCCCTCTGTTTGACCAATCGGCAAACATAAGGTTTAAAGAACGCCTAGCTGTTTCTAAATCATAGCCCGTTCTAAGTTCCAGACCACAACGTTCAAAAGCTTCTTCGATTAACTCATCAACGTTCAGGTCAAACGCGGTTGTCCCTGAAGTTGCCATGATTACGGCCTACGGTCTTTTTTCTTATAAGAAGTTTCCATTCCCATTACGCCGCCGCCTCCCATGTAGCCCGGGATTTTTCCGCCCTTCTTATAGCCTTTAACTTTTTTGCCGCCTGTGTAGCCGGAGCCTTCTTGGGTCCAGTCTTGGCCTTTTCGTATCATTTCTCTTTTTCTTCCTAGTCCTGGCATAATTTACCTCTAATTATTAGGTGCTTCATAGTATTTTATGAACTCGCACCAGACTGTGTATTCATTTCCTGCATCGGAAGTTGATGGAATAACGAAAAGAACGTCTCCACTGTATCCCGTCGCTTCTGTGTTAACCAATCCTCCAATAGAACTAAAGTCAAACATATTGTCATAAGAAAGCGTTAAGAAAGTAACGTTAGTGTCTGCATCCCAATCTAGGGAAGCAGGAGCATCTGTTCCTCCGCCTACTGTGTACCAGATTTTACTCAGTGCAACGTGAGCGCAAGATTTTCCGTTGTTTTTTGTCAATGCTGAAACATCGACCAACGTTGTGCTACTTGCGCTTCCGTCTGATAAAACTGAACAATAAACAACTAGTTTTTTGTCATAGTCATATTGAATGGTAGGGCCTGTGACTGTATTAGCCATGGTTTACCTCCTTATGCGTCAGCGAATGGAGTAACTAGTGTTCCTGAACCAAGTATGATTCCTTCCACCGCATACTTAGCAGAAGCCATTGCAGTTACTTTTACAATGCTACCAGCAAGTCCGCCCTTAGTGCTTCCGTTCATAGTGATAACATCATTGCTCGCACCAGAGATAAAAGTCTTCCCTGTTGCATCAGTAACTCCGGTGTAAAGACCGCCCACAAATTTATCGGTTCCATCGGTTAGGATGTCCATATCTGTTGCTGCGGTAACGACTATAAATGTAAAAGTAGCGCCTAGGTTATTGGTTTGGTTTGGATCGTCGTCACTGCCTGGAGCAGTTGCAACAATAGAGGGTAAAGTAAATTTACCGTCTGCGTCATTAGTCACTATGACTTTCCCAGCGTGTGCTGCAACAGTCAAAGTTGTGTCAGCAGTTAGACTAACTACGTTAGCGTTTCCTGCCGAAATAAAGCCAGCTAGTGATTTAACTGGACCTGAAAAGGTTGATTTTGCCATAATTTTTTCTCCTGAAAAAATAAGTCCTATTGTCTTGGCTTGTCTGCTAGGTCAGTCGATAGGACAAGGTTATCCCTAGATACAATAACTATATTACTTGGAAAAAATATAAAAAGAAAGAGAAAGTGTGCCGCGTTGAGTAAGAAACCCGCGGCGGGGTTCCATATTTAGCTTTATGCTCCGGGGCTGCCAAAGACTGCTCGGGGGTCAGACCACCCAAACGAATATCTTTCGCGTGCCTTATATCGAACATTACCAGTATCGAAGTCTGCTTCCATTGAAGTCTTGATTGGCGAACGGTTAAACATTTTGAAACCGTTTGGACAATCAGTCTTAATGAACCAGGCATCGGTATCAGTAAGATAATGATTTACGACGTAGCCTTCAGGGACCATGCCCATGTTGCGTACTGCGTTTATATCATTATCAGAAGTTCCTACACGACCAGGTGTTTCCATGAGCCTATCAGCAGTGAACTGTAGTTCTTTAGGGATGATTAGTTTCATTCCTTGAAGTGCTACTTTTAGTCCACGCTCATCTGTAAATGCTGCAATGTCAATCAGTGCTTGCTCTAACGAAGTTTCGTTAAGGTCAGCAGAGGTAGAAAGTTCATTACGCAAATTAGCGCCACCTACAGTTGGGTGGTCAGTTGCGCAAAGCTCTTTACCGTCGCCGCCTAAATAACTTGTGTTAAAGGCTCTGTTTAAGACAGATGCTGCTTTTACTTGCTTAGTGTTTGACATACTTCTTGCAAGCGCACGAGTGTATCTTGCTGACAATTTGTCATAAAGATTATCTTCGATAGCTTCTTCAGTAATTGAAAACGCCAAAGCAATGGTTTCATGGGTATACCTAGAGGTAAAGGCTTCTTGTGCTGAGTCGAATGCTACACCTGCTCCTTCAGATTTAACGGGTGCTGCATCGAAACCGGTAAGCATAACTTCTTCTTCAAAAGCGCGGTCACTTGATTCAACGTCATAAATTTCTTCATGTTCGTTGTCATATCTGCCGTACTCTAGTCCAAAGAGAGCATTCAAGCCAGGTAGCAATTCTTTTACGAGTTGCGCTCTACTTATTGCCATTATCTATACTCCTTAAGTTCCAGCCACAGGACCTCTGTAAGCGTGCTCATTGATTATTACAACCAAATTTGCATTATTCGCTGTGAGATCTCCGTTAGAATCATCTTGAACCACACCAACAATCTTAAGCTGTAAAGCTTGAGTTGTGGCGATTGTGCTTGAGTCGAGCTCTCGAGTGCTTACGCCCGTAGTCGTACTACCACCAATTCCGTCGGTATCAGCATTTCTACCTATACAGGTAACAGCCGATGCGCCGTCTGCTTGTACAACAAACATTTGATTAGGGTCGTCATAGATGAATACATCTATAGCGCCACTTCCGAGTGCAGTTGTGCTTGCAGGGTAGTAATTCGAAAACGTAGGCTCTCCGCTGGAATTAACATAGTAACAATGTGAAAACACACCAACTATGTTAGCTGAACTAGCCGCTGCTCTGTTAATATATCCGCCTGCGAATATGCACAAGTCACCTTGAAAGATGCTTGTACCGTATCCGGAAGGGTCAATACTATACTTATTAGCTTGCTGTACAGCCGAACCAACATTAAGTCCTTTATACGGACGAAGCCCGAAGGCTTTATCTACGTTAGCCATTTTTATTTAGTCCTCTAAATAAGATGATATTAAATTACCGATAAAAGTTAAGCCTTATCAGCCGCTCTCTTACCGCCCAATGTTACACGAGATTGCCGATTTGGTTTAGAAACCGACATAGAGGGATGTGATCCGTCTCTGAAGTAATCGTTGTCAACAGCGTCCATTTGTCCCTCAGTTTTGAGATCAAAATGGTGCGATCTTTCTTCGATTGTTTCTTCAGGTATACGGGCCAATATCAGCCCTCCTACCCCAATACATCCTGCGTGTTTACCGTCTTCAATGGTGGGAGCTTCGAAGTCCGGATATTCATCTGCTCTCACAGGTTCATATCCTTCACGGAGTCTTGCTGACATATTCTTCGTGTCAGATTGTCCGCGGACATCGGTTCTTATCCACCTATGTCGATAGCCTTCAGGAGGCGGGGGCGCATCCAATGCGGATGGTGGAGACCATGGTTTACGTCGAGCTTGTTTTTCTCTAGTATCGGTCTCGCGTGAAGCGCGAGTGTTGTTTTCTGTTTTTTTAGTCATGCTTTACTCCTTCACGTGTTTTGCATACTCTTCTAGTGGCACACCTAATTTTTTAGCAATAGCAACCTGTGATGGTGTGAGTCTCACAGTGTTCTTGCCGCGCCCTCTTTTTGGACTGCGTGTAGCAGATGCCACCGTTTGGGCGGGACGGATTTCTTCTTGAACAGCTTCTCCAAATTTATGTGGAAACTCTGCCCTCATTCGTTTATCTATCTCATCATAATACTGATCTTCAGTTGCGTCAAACCCTTCTTCCTCTGTCAACTGCCTGTGTATTACAAAACTGGTCATAGTCATAGCGGTGTCTTCACCAAACCAAGGATTGTTTTCTGCCCACGCTTCCGCTTTTGGATCCGGTGGAGCAACTTGTTGTTGGTTTGTATTAGCTTGTTCTACGGCTTGGTCAAGCGTCATGTTAGGAGACACAGTTTCTTCTTTTCGGGCTTGCCTTTGTGTATTTAAGTTTTTTAACTGTTGTGCTTCAACGGCCAGCCTTGCAAGTTTTTGTTGTGCTTCAACCTGTTTTTCAACATCGTCCATTTCAGTAGCTGATTTTAAATCTGCTTTTGCCGACGCTGTTTCGGTTGTAATTCTGTTTGCATACTCAACCATATAGTTTCCATCAAGGGCAACGTTTTTAGTTTTTAACTTTTCGTTCTCTTGCTTAACACTTTCTGCAAACTGAGTTGCTGCTTGTTCTCTGCGTTCCGCTTCTCTAAGTTTGCCGGTGAGTTTGTTTATTCGAGACTGAACGTTTTTACTGTATTCTTGTAGTTCGTCTTCGTCTTTTTCTTTAACTTCAATTTGTTGCGGGGTTTCTTCGGCTGTTTCTACCTCTTCTACCTCTGATATAACAGCGCCGTCTTGTGGTAATTCGACGTCAACGGCAGGACCGGAAACATCCAGGTCCACCATTTTTTCTTCGTCAGTTTTTGTCAGTTCTTGTGCTGGCATGATTTGCTCCTCATGTTAATAATTATGCAGAATTGCTTCTGGGTCTTCTACTTTAGCGATGATTTCATCGTCGTTAAGAATTTTTACTTCGCCGCCTTCTATATCAAAACGAGAACCGGCATATCGTCCAAACAACACCCAATCTCCGTCTTCGCACCAAGGTCCTGTTGGAAACTTCTGTTCGTCTTGGTAAGCCAAAGGGCCAACCTTTAACACATAACCAAGGACCGTGGACAGTTGTTGTCGTTCCACTGTTTGTTCTGTGAGATAAATACCGCCTTCTGTTCGAGTTTTTCCACGATAGGGAAGAATGAGTATTCTCCACCCTGTTGGAGTAGGCAGTTGGCTTAATAAATCGGAAGAAAGTTTTTCTGGATTGAGTTTCTCCTCATCCGTTTTCTTTTGTCCAATTTTTTCGTAAGCTTTTTCTAAAGGCGCTTTACTAGCCTCTTCTTGCGCCCACTTCTCTTCAAGGGCGGTGGTGGCGTCACTCACAGTTTAATCTCCTGATTTATCTAGTAACGTGTCTATCTCAGATATAACATAAGCCAAAGCTTCTGTTTGTCCTGTTAAATTGCGATAATGCTCCCAGTCTTTTACTTCGCCGTTAAGCATCATCGTTTGTACTCTTTCTTGCTTTTCTCGTACTACTTTCAATAGTTTATAAGCAAAATCTACGCTGTCAATAATTTCTCTCCTTTATCCGCCGTAAACCATTTCTTTTTTTAAAGGTTGGGTTGGAATACCGTCAGGTGTTTTATTTATAATTATTGGTGTTGTTTGAGGCGGCGCTATGGTTTCAATTCCTGTTTTGGTTCCACCAGCAAAAGGCGTCATTCCAGCAAAGGGTCCTAGCATTAATTCATAAGGGTTTGTGTTTCCATAAGGATTATTTGGTGGTGGCGCAGACGGAGACCAAGTTCCAAAACCCATGTCATATTCAAAACCTGGCCTTGGTCCTCCTGGTGAATATATAGGATTTAATTCGGGATAGTTTGTACTTGTACCGGTGTTTTGCATGGCGGCTGCAATAGCAGAATCGATTGCTCCGCCTTGTCCTAGTGCAGCATCGAGAGCCGCTTGAACAGAGGCGTTTACTCCTTCTTGTCCTAAATACCCTGACTCTCCCATCATGGCTTTAATTTGGTCTTCTGTTAAATATCCTTGTTGTGCAATAATGTCTTGGATTTGTTCGGCAGTCATGCCTCCGCCCATCGCTGCATCAATCATTTGTTGAATCTGTTGTTCGGTAAGCCCTCCGGCTCCAGCCACGGCTTCAGCTATAAGTTCTCTTATAGCGTCATCGCTCATTTGGCCGCCTGTGACTTCTTGAATCATCTTTAAAATTTGATCTTCGGTCATGCCTTGCATCTGAGCGTTTGCAATCATTTGTTGAATCTGCTCTTGAGTCAAAAAACCAGAAAGATCTGAGCTTGTTGTGTAATCACTTAAATCGATGTTTTGATTGTTCATTTGTTGTTGCAGCATTCTTTCAACGTCTTCTTGGCTTAGAAAGTCTGTTGCTCCAAGAGCTTGGTTTATGGCGTCCTGTACTTGAGTGTTTGTTAGAAAGTCTGGAACACCCATTTTTTGTAAAACACCGGCCTCAATCCCGCTGGTGTCCATGTTTCTAAAAAGCTCTTCCGCATCGGCCGCAGTCATAAAATCACTAAAATTAAAGCCTTGGCCCGGGTCTCTTGATTCGGGTGGTGGTAATTTATTATGCGACAAAGCAGGCACAGGGTTTTCTTCTGTTCCGCCTCGTAGCATATAAGTTTGAACTTTGTCCACTGAAATATGAATTACAGGGCCATCGGAGAAAGGTTTTACTTCACTAACAATCAGGTCCCCAACTTCATCCCCTTCTTTCAAATCTTCTACGTCTACAAAACCTTTGTTTTTTACAAAATAAGGGTGACTAGGTGATGTTACAATACTGTCTCCTTTTGTAAACAAAACTTCTCGTCTTGGACTATCTTCAATTGTTTTTGCAAAAGTTACTTTCTGAGGATCTTCTGAAGTAATAACTTCATCACCTACTTTAATTTCCCCGGCCAATATCCAATCGTTATTTGCTAGTTGAATATGTTCTTCTGGACTTGGGCACGACCTAATAGAAATATCGTCAGGAAGTAACTTTTCGTTTGTGAGTGGGTTTTTTGGTAATATTGCCATTATTTCTTCTTAGCTTGTTCCATTTTTTCACGAGAAATAGATGCTCTCAGTGCTGCTATGTCTTCTTGGCTTCTCATCTTCTCTTCGTCGGTTTCTTCCCGCACGTTCATTTTTTCACGCTCAAGCTCCAGTTTCTCTTCAGCGATGCGTTTGTCGTCTTCGTTCTCTTGTGATCTTATCATAAGTTCTTCTTGTTTCAATGCCAATACACCCTCGTTGCCTTCTGCCACAGCCATAATTTCGTTTATTCGCGGCATTAAATCGTCAAGTAAACCGGCTTCGGTTTGTGCTTTAAGCTGCTCTCTCATGGGGTTAGGCGGCATAGGTGGTGCAAGCATCCCCTGTTGTTCTGCCATCATTGACTGTTGCATCATCTGTTGTTCTTGCATCAGTTGCTGTTGCAATTGAGGGTCTTGTTGCGCCATTTGTTGTAATTGTTGTTCTGCAATCTGTTCAGCTTTAAACGCAACGTGTTGAAAAATGTTAGACAACAATGCTGTAGACACCATTGGATTCATTTTTGCCATGGCGTTTTCTAAAAAAGAAATGTGCGACTCTATGTGCGCATCGTGGTCTTGGTCTGGAAAAGCGGTTAAAGGTGCGCCCATCATTGCCGAAGCGTTCTCCAGCGCTGGACTTACCGGCATTGGAGGAGGTGGATCGGGCATCAAAAGTGCTTCGATGTTCTCCGATCCCAACGCAGTATACATTCTGCGATAGGCTTCTTTCATGTTGTGTATTTCTGGGTTGCTTTGCACCAGTTGTAGCTCTTGTTGAGCAAGTGAGATACGTTGTGCAAAAGAGAAAAAGTTTGGATCAGATACTGGAATGACGTCAACGCGACCATCAAAGTCCGCTTGTTTTATCATCTGGTCTCCACCAACAACCTGATACGGATATTCTGGTGGTAGATATTCTGAAAATACTCTGGCTAATATTCTAAATTCTGTTTTTTGTGCGTAATGCAGTCGTTTGTGGACCGCGGACATGACCTTGGTCCCCTGTTCCATGAGTGCCAATGTCGTTCCGACTGCCGCTTGTTCATTGCCTTCGCCAACTTGCATGTCTGTGATGGCAGCGAAGCGCTGACCGGCTTCTACACAAAAGCCCATTAAATTGAATAAGGTTCCACTTGGCTCTTTATAAGGGAGAGGCATCAAAGAATCTCTTAAAGCGCCCCCCGGTGCGTCCACGTCTCTAAATTCACCGGGTTCTAAAGGTGTCTCATCATCCCTAATTCTTATGCCTCTGGCTTTAAAACCAGCCGGGAGGTTGGACAGGGTTCCTGCGTCAACGAGTTGTCTAAGCGCTGCTGTTGCAGTTCGGGACAGACCGCCGATCATGTGGATTAAACCAAAGCCGTAGAAACCCAGTCCTGGGAGAAACTTGTAATGAACAAAATAAGTGACTTTTTGTTTTAGTGGATCGTCTTCATAGTAGTTGCGTCTAATTGACAACACTCTTCCCGACGTTCTGTCAATTGTAATAATAAAAGGCAGGTGCAATCCGTCTGGATCCTCAAACCCCGGAATTTCCATGACCACATGAAACTCCAGTAATTCATACATCATGTCATTGCCCGCGCCACTAATGCCTTCAATCTCTTCTACTTTGTCTTGCGTCACTGTTTGTGTGGTGTTGTAGGCTGGTGTAATTTCTATGTCACGATAAAATCCAGACAATTGTTGGTTGCGAACTTCGTTATAGTTCATTTTAACGACGTGTGTAATTCTACTGCATGTTTCTAAATCACTCGCCGCATACGGCACAACCAAATCTTCTACTGGAACAAACTTACTGACTGCTCTTTGCAGTGAAGGATCGTAATAAACTTTTTTAAATGCAGAACCGGCCAGTGGTAAATAAAACAACAACTGGTCCATCTCAGGTGTGTACTCTTCCATAACACACGTAATTTCATAATTCATAAACTCGCGCACACGATCTGCCTGCGCTTCTACTTCTGGTGTTGCCGCACCAATGATTTCTGTTTTTACAGGGCCTCTTGCTGGAAGCAGTTCTTTAAAGGCAGACGCTTGAAATTGTGTGACTGATTCAGCAAGGAGAGGGTGTGTTACACCACTGGCTCCGGGAAAAGGTCTGTCTCGGTCTTCATACCTAAACCCAAGCAGGTCCAGTCCTTTTACATAAGTGTCTTCCCATTCGTCACGACTCATTCGATCTTCTTCAAAATCGCCCATGAGTTGCGCCGATAATGCACCGAGTTCTCCCTCATCCATGTATTCTGCAAGGTTTGCGTTAAATGGAATCATGGCCTCGACGTTCATTTCGTCTGGCATGAAGTCAAGAACAGCGCTGCCGTCTTGAGCAAAGTTGACTTCAATATCCATGTCTTCCGGAAGAGGTGCTTCGATTTCGACCTCTTGACCAGCCTCAATGTCTAGGTCAATAAGATCCGTGACCCGATCAATATTAGTCGGCTGTTTAAATTCATCTACCATGTGTTTCTAGTATACGCCTGTAAAGTTGGTGCCTCTTTCAGCGGCTCTACCGCCTTTAGATTTACCTTTTCCGGCGCCCGGCTGTGGTCCTTTGCTGGTTTTCATTTCTGTTGTTTTTGCGTAAGGGACAGAACCTTGGCCTTCTATTTCCAAGCCTTTGATTATTTTAGGGGCTTTTGCCATTTTATTTCTCCGAATGTGTTTAAGTAGTTTATATAAGTTTTAGGGTCTTCGCAAACGAGTATTGTTCGTGGCTATAAGTCCACCTATCCCCTTTTTAGGTATTTGTTTCGCTTGCCACTCTAAGTAGCGGTCATAGTCTGCTTTTCTTACATAGCTTCCTGTTGACTCATCGGGGGCAAAGTTTCCCACTCTTTCGTACCAAGACTTCAACTTTTCTGTTCTACTTGTATGAAGTTTCGGATTAAAGGTGTCTGGTTTTTTGGCCAAGCGCTCTTTCATGTCAGTTATTTGTTTAGCAAATTTATCTGAATAGGGTGTGCCTCTCATGTTTTTATCCAGTTCTGCATAATGCTCTGTTAATACCGACTGCCTTTGTGTTTTCCAATTTGACATAAAACCAGGGTTCATATGGATTTCAATGTTCAGTTTATCCAAAATGGGCCCAAGTTGTTTTATTGCTCTTTGTCCTCCGACCGGAGTGTTAGAACGTAATTGACCCACATAAAAAGGATTATCAATAATGTCGCCCATTTTTGGGTCCATAGTTATTTGCATCACTGCGTCTGCCATGCCGTCTTTCCCGCCAACTATTATGTCCATTCCCAAATCAGGGTTGGTTGAAAACCCTTGTGTGTCTTTTAAGTCTCCTCTAGCGTGTGCTCGATTAAAGAAATAAACTTTTCCTTCTTCTAAAACTTGTGGGTTGTTTGTGCCGGGCTTAAACCCTTTTAAGGGTATAAAACCTTCCGCTTTTAACGCGTCAGTGGCTTTTTCCATGTTGTATAAAACACCCGCTTTAGAAAGGTCGTCTAATCCTCCGTACAATTTTTCTCTGGTTTCTCTAATGTAGTCGTCTGCCACATCTTCTATTTTTTTAATTTTAGTGGGAGCAATTCCCCACGGGTTGCCTTTTTCAGCTTTTAGTGTTTCCGCTAACTTCTTTTGTTCTTCCGCTTCTTGTAAAACTTCTCTAAAAGTTTTTCTTTCTGCTCCCCCTACCGCCTTTGCTGTTTTGGGAAGCAATCCTTGTTTGATTGCTCGCTCAATTTGTTTTTCAATAAAAGGCACGCCTTTAGTTGTCATCCCCAAAACACCGGCTTTTAGTAGTAACTCGGGGTTGGCAAAGCCTCCTGCTACTTCTCCAAGTGCTTCTAAGCCACCTCCTTCGCGTCCCAGTCCCATTTTTTCTGCAAGGTACTCTCCACCAAAAGGCGCAGAAAAATACTCTACGTCTTTAAACTGTTCGGGATACATAATTTTTAAAGCTGCTTGGCCCAGGTCCGCTGGCAGACCAGCCATAAGCGGTAAACCTCTGGCAATGCCTCTGCCAAATTGTCGGTATTCTTCCGGTCCGGCTGTGATGGATTCATCCATACCTCTCTGTCTAAGAAAGGCGCCCAATAGTTCTTTGTCTGTCTTTTCCTGTTCTGTTGCCATTAATAATATTCTTTTCTAGGGGGTTTATAATCGTTGTCCATCAGTTCATCTGATTCTAAAGCAATAAAGCCGCCTTGTCGATAACGCAACAGCGCTTGTGTGGTCGAATCCACCAAATCATCATGGTCGCCAAAAGGAAAAGCAGCACACTCCTCAATCAGTTCTTCCGCCCACCTTTTGTCCGGGGCCCAGACCATTCCAGCCTCTAATATAGGAGAAACGGCATTGACTCTTGCCACTTTGTCTTGTCCTTTGTTCGGCGAATAGTTGAGCACGGGTATTCCTGTTTGCCTCAATTCATGTGTCAACGGCATACCACTGGCCTTGGCTTCAATAATCACAATATCAGGTTCCCAGTATTCGTATTGTTCAAACGCAATGTTCTTTAGTTCTGGAAAATTCCAACGTCCTTTACGTACATCCAGCAATAAAAGGTTCGGTTCACCGCCCTCATCGGGGTAAAACACGCACCATGTGGTAATAGCAGAGAAGTCTGCGGTTTCTTTCTTACTGAATGCTGTGTCATAACTTTGTATGACAAATTGCATATTGGGCACGCGTTCCTCTTCCCAAAGCTTCCACCACTCTCTTTTTAGTATCGCGCCTTCTTCAGATGTCGGTTTTTGCATCCATTGTGCTTCCCATTTCGATACAGGAAGAGACGCTTTTACGCCTTCTAGCTCTGGAACAGTCCAATATTCGGGCCATAAAGCCTCTCCGCTGGGCATAATTGCAGGAAATTCTACAACTTCCCACTGATCTGCGTGCTCGTCTGTTTGTTTTGACAACAGTCTCCCTGTCAGGTCCTTGGTCCCCCATCGGGTCATCACGATTATGATGGCACCGCCGGGTTGTAGACGCTGCCTTGGCCCAGAAGAATAGTATTCCCACGCATTGTCCAGTGCTGTTGGTGACAGTGCGTCTTGTTCCGAGTGAATGTCATCGAGAACCAGTATATCCGCACCACGGCCCGTGACCGCACCGCCAATACCGGAATAAAACGCCTCACCGCCACCGTTGGTTTCCCAACGTCCTGCGGATTTACTGTCCGCTTTTAGCTCAACATTGGGAAAAACGCTTTTGTATTCTTCAGAATCAATCAAATCTCTGACTCTTCGACCAAAACGAAAGGCCAGTTCTGCCGTATGCGTGATTTGCATGATTTTTAGTTTCGGATTGCGTCCCAAAACCCAAGATGGAAAGTATGTGGAGGCAAATTCACTCTTTGTGTGACGTGGTGGCATGTTAATAATCAGCCGTTTTAGCTCTCCACGGGCCACTTGTTCCAGTTTTTCAGCAAAAATCTTGTGGTGTCGCCCTTCAATAAAGTCGGGCCACATGTGTTTTATGTAAGTAATAAAGCTGTCTTGTCCTACTCGTTGCAGTTCTTTGGCTTTTAGCGCCTGCTGCATATCAAGGAGTTGTTTTGCTGCGTCTGGGTATCTTTCCAGCAGTTTTTCTGTGTTTAATTTAGTCACAGGTCTTACAGGTTTCGCTGTTGTCGTCTATCAATTCCTCGTTTGCCAGTGTTTCTGCAACGCGTTGTTGTAGCTCTTTATCACGGAAGCCGCGATTGTACCAGTATTGCCCAACTTCTTGGGCTGTCAGCTTTTCAGTTTTTTCCGTTTCCATACTTTTTTCTCCTTAATATTTCTTTTTTAAATTTATGGATTAATTTTGGTTTGGTGTTCGGGTTGTCTATTGCTGCCAGCAAATCTTGTAGGGGCGTTCCTTTGATCCAGTGATAAGTGACCGTTGTTTTTTGTGTTCGACGGTCATAGGTTTCTTCTGTCGGTTTAAATTTAGTTGGCATCTTCTTTATTAACTACGATGTTTTTGCACCACCAGTAGAGTTCTCCCTCTCCCAGCGTGTGTTTTATGGTATTTACTCTTTGTGTCACCAATTGGACGTTGCCTATTATATACCCTTTTGTGGGATCTTTTCTATCAATACTGGCATTGAGGTCCTGGCGTCCTTCTCCCGCGTGCCATGTCATAAATACGCCGGACAGAGCACAACGTCCTTCTTGTTTGTGCCACAATTTATTTATATGGTCTGCATCAATATCCCACTCCATATCGGTTCTTGCGGTTTTTAGTTTGTGGTAAACCACAGCAAGATACGATTCCGGTGTTTGGTTTCTTGCAACGTTTCTTTGAAAAGAAGTGCAACGCTTACAGACATTACGCTTTTTTGTGTAGTCGTCTTTTGACAGGTCTCGATTGCAAGTGATGCAAGTTTTTGTTTTTGCCATATTTTTTAGTATACACAAAATTTTGGGGGGCTAGGGACTCCTAGCAAAAAAATATAAAATTTTTCTGAGTAGGGACTCCTAACAAAAAAGTGCGAAATTTTTTCTGTAGAAAATTTGTGTCTCAATCCTTCTCTTATAGTCAGATCCCAGACGCGCGCGGCACGCGGGGGGAAAAGTTTTCGGGCTCGAGAAAGCTGGACGAAGTTTGCGCAATAGGATCCCCATATAAGAAAAACCCCGGCACCTGGGGGATAGGTGCCGGGGCTATTAGGGGTTAGTGCTTAGCTGTAGTCTCCGTCCTCGCCATAGACCCAGTCAGACTCAGGGGCTGCTGTTTGAACTCCGTCCTTGCTAAAGCCTACTACAACCAGTTTACCGGTGCGACGACAGTTGTGACAGTTGTGATCGGTTTGATAGTGGTCGTTATAGTTTTCATCGTCCGTGGCTGGAGACATAGAGTACCAGCCTCTACCACTGCAGTCGTCACACTGAACAGTGTCACCGACTTCGGGCATAGTGTTAAAATGAGTCATAAGACTTCTCCTAATTGTTGATTGAGTACCCAGTATACCATGACTCCCATACATGCGTCAAATTATGACGCACCCCTGTTATTCCTGCACAGGTGTGTGTATGCGTACGCGTATCATGCAAAGGCGACAAGGGGCAACATGTATCATGCAAAGGCGACAAGGGACAAAGAAAAACCCCGACACCTGGGGGATAGGTGCCGGGGCTATTAGGGGTTGGGTTAGTGCTTAGCCTTAGTCATTCTCCGGATCACTTAAAGGTAATTGAGCCGTGGCCATTGGGCTTGATCCGACCCTTCTCCCATCGTGGTATGGCTGCCTCTCGTCGTCGGGCTATTCTTTTCATAACATAAAGTTTTCTTTCCAGCTCTCGTGCCCCTTCAATGCTATCAAATCCATAACAGTCGTCATTTTCGATATCGTACTTAATCAGATCTTTATCGATTGAGTTGACATTCAAATACACTAAAAGAATAAGTGATCTGATTTCCTCGTATGTTAATGATTCTTGTTTCATGTGTTTTCCCCCGCTTTTCTTTTAATTAATGATTTAAGCATTAGAACATCTAATTCTAGGTTTATAGTTTTTTTATGTACAAAAGAATCTTGTCCTCCATGCTCCTTGTGAATCCGAAACAATTCTTTTTTAATTTCTCCAATCATCGATTCTAGTGTTTCTATTGGTAAAGTATTTAGAATTTTTCGAGTGTCTGCATGAATGCGCCCGTTGTGTGTGTGATAGTTAATTTTTTCCATTTTGTTCTTCCTAGTTGTTAATTGAGTACCCAGTATGACACATCTCCCATAAATGTCAAGAGCACTTGGTCCCCGGTTCAATATCAACAACTAGGAGATTCGGGGACCAAGCTCAGATGCGTAAAAGCATCGGTAACAAGTAGAACAACAAAAAGATCAAGACAATGGACAATCTCCGGATCACTTAAAGGTAACAAGTATGCCAAGTATGCCAATGACAAAGGCCAAAGCCACGGCGGTTATAAAAAAGGTTTCAACCACGGTTCGCCCCACAGTTGTAGAGTTCTTCGCAAACGTCGTCCAGGCCGATATTATCAACATATCCCCATTGGGCTTGATCGCCTCCCCAATAACCTTTGACAGTGCAGCTTCTCGTGTGAATGTAAATGTTAGGACCACCATAGCTGACCGTGATCTGCGCCCCGAGATACTCACAATCACCGCTTACAACATATTGAATACCTAATATATCCTCGATGTAATCCCAGGCGTGAGGTTGAAAATCCTCCGGTTCATCTTCTTCATACCATCGATTGAAGATCTCCGGGTCACAGTTCTTCAACCCGTCGGTGATTTCTTCCGCAATGCTTCGGCATCGGCCCTCCAGTTCTTGTTCTATTGACGGGTTCGGTTCTCTAAACCAAACCGGCTCTTTTGGCTTTCCGTTTAAGTATGAAAGATCAAATAGATTATTAAAGGTTTTTAAAAGTTCCATGGGTTTACTCCTAATTAATAGTTGAGTGTCCAGGATATAAGAGCAGTCTCATATTGTCAAGATCTTTTCTGCGGCCGTATACCTGGCCTTGGCCAAATTCGTATCATGCAAGGGTAACAAGTATCATGCAGAGGCAGCGAGCGGGGATCATGCGAGGGCGACAGGCAAAAGAAAACCCCGCGTAGTGATCCTACGCGGGGCTGATCTAGGATCTATTCTGGCTTAACAAAACCACCTTTTTTGATGCCTTCCAATCTCATGGGCAACACAAAAAAGGAGTTGCATAAAGCACAGGCTCTTCCGTCTTTGTAAGGTCGTGCATTGTATCCGTACTGCCACCCATGTTCATCAGGCTCGATCTCGCCTTCGCAGATGTCGCAGTCTATTGGATCTAGGTTTAGTTCTAGTTGCTCATTCATATTGTTCTCCTTTATTTATTGAATGTACCTATAGGTTATCAGCTTATGGGACATATAGCAACTGGATCATGCAGGCCGGTAAAACCTAGATCAAAACTCTATCATGCAAGGGCAACGGGCACTTGTCATGCAGAGGCGACAGGCGGATCACGGACAAAAGAAAACCCCCGACATTTCTGACGGGGGTTTCTCGGTAGCCTCTCGCAGGAATCTCAGAAGTTCTTCCCACTAAAATCTTAGGGCGAGCCTACCTATTTTTAAACGGAAAACCTCTCAATGAGTATCTCTTGAAGGGCGACAGTATCGCCATCTTGCTTCATGTGTTCGAGAACGATCTCTTCTTCGAGTCGGTTTTGCAACTCGTATGAACTTCTGACACCATCAGCGAACTCTTTTTGAGGAAGCACCATGTACCTCTCCTCTCTACAGTGGTTTATGTAGGTATGTTCTCGCTCAATTCGGGTTTCCTTGCTCGACTTGTTGTGTTCCGTAATTAAGCTGTCTCGCTTTTCTACGACTGCTGTCCTTTCGTTCTCCATCTTAGCGATCTTCTTATCTAGTACTTCTAAGTCTTTTAGAAGTTTGTTCGCTTTGGGGTCTTTGCTCGCTTTTTTACCGGCGACTTTCGTGACCTGTCTAACGATTGCTTTTGCAAGAGTTTCGATTTGTTTATTTGTTAGTTGCTTTGCCATTTGGATTTCTCCTAGTTATTAATATTGAACCCTTATTATATACGAAAACTCCCACAAATGTACAACTATTTTCCAACACCAACCTAACCCATTGCGGTCGTTATCATGCAAGGGCAACACGGACGGACAACAAGCAAAGGCGACAAGTGTCATGCACAGGCGACGGGCGCAAAAAAATCCCCTGTCCGCGGATCACGGACAGGGGACTGGGGGAGGGGCTACTTAGGAAGCCACCCCGACAATGCTTTTACAAGCCTTTCTTCGGGGTCTTGGCATTCTTCCAAGTATTTTTTGATTGCTTTAGTAAGTGCGTTCCAATGCTCTTGAGTAAAAAGCTCCTCATCGAGCTCGCTGATGGCTATGGAATGGTCGATCACATTGTTTTGCACGACTACTCTATAGTTAAGGTCAGCTATTCTTGGTTTGTCCTCATCTGTTTCTATGTTTTCAAAAGTTAATTGTTCCATAGGTATTTCCTTTTTAATTAAATTGAACCCCTAGAATAGCATTTTTCTCCCATTGTGTCAAATATTTAATAAGACTTCTCCCATACTGACATACTATACAATAATATGGGACAGATCACAAGCGACAACGAGCCAAAAAATTTATCATGCAGAGGCAACAAGGACAGGGGACAAGTGTCATGCAGAGGCGACACGGAGAGGGGACAAGTGTCAAAGGGCAGACAACAAGGAATCACGGACCTCGGTCCAGTCGACAGGGGACGAGGTGCTATATATAGCAGAGGCATCAAGCCCTTTATCAGCGATCTCACGCACTTCTTTGGCATGAAAGAGATAAACCCCATATTTTTTAGGGGTGGAAGGAGAGAGGGCCTTGACCAAGATAAAACAGGGCGAGTTTTGATGTTCGATATGAAAAGCAATCTGATGGGGAGAAAAAGAAACGGACTTACCTTTCGCTACTTTGAGTTCTATTGTGAAGATTACACCTTCCTCAGTAAAGCCCATGAGATCAGGAACACCTTTTGTAGCCCAAGATTCTAGCCTAACCCATTGAAATTCCTTGAGGTTGTTTTTGACTTGTTTCCAAAAATTAGATTCTAGTTTTGCCAAAGTAAATTTACCTTATGGGATATTTATTTGCATTGTATATACAATTCTGTATTATATGTAGTATGGATTTTTTCATATTAACAAAAACAATTATTTTAGGAGAATAATTATGACAATTATGTACGGAAAAGTAGTAAGGCATAATCGGTTGCCTGAGTCTTTGTATAAAAAGTTTAACAACCTTATATATGACCTTAGAGAAAAAATAGATTCTGTATCAGAGGATGCTTTCAAGTGTGAGGACAAAGTTATTTACAATCAACTTACAGAAATTAAAGTTATTGCTGATGATCTTTGGGAACTTGAAGAAGAAATTCTTCAAAACGATGTAGCGGTTGAAAGACTGAAAGAAGAAATGTGTGAAAGGGGGGAATGATTATGGATTTATTTAGATCAATGGTTATGGAAAACCCCGCAATCAAGCGAGACAAGATGCTCAGTCATTTCTTGCAACAAGACTTAAGCAAGATAGAAGAAGCGGTTGAGTATTTAGAAACATTGGCCCCAAGACCTTCATGGGAAGAAGAAAAATATGGATCAGCTTTAGAGGTCATATCTGATTTCATTATTTATTGGAAAGTACATAGTAGAACACTAGGGGGGAAGCGATGAGTAATGATAAAGAACCTAAAATATCACTTGCAGATAAAATTTACGAAGACACTAAAAATGGTTTTGAAACAGGAGATACCTCTTGTTTTTATGAAACTTTAGTGGCTTTAGAAAATACCAAAAACAAAGAGGTCTTAAAGTTTATGGTCGAATATATTATTTCAGAAGAAGATTGGGATAAATACATAGATGTAAGAACAAGTAATGAGGAGAAAAGCGATGAGTGAAGGCACAAGTTTAATAGAGCTGCATAAAAAGTTTCCTTACTTAGATGAAATGGAAAAACGTGCAGACGAATACGATGCGATGACAGAAAAAGAAAAGGGCCACATTGATAGTACAGATGGCTTTGATTTTCTGCCGTTTACGCAGTATTGGGAGGAAGTTTTTTATTGTCTTGGTAATGAATATAAAGCAAATCCTGATTGTGCTAATGGTAATTGTGTGGTCGATGAAGGTGGCCCTTCGGTGGACTATGTTTGTTGGGAATGTAGATTAAACACGTTGCAATGGGATCACAATAAATGGGAGTTTAAGTATTATGAGTAATGGCGCAAAGGTTAAATACACCTCAGAAACAACGGGGCTTGTTCATCTTGGTTTTGGTCGTGGCAACATACGATTTGAAGTAGATCAAGAGACAGGCCAAACAAAATTTTGGAATCCTAACGAGTCGGCAAGTCCACAAGTTAGTAGTTTATTAATACAGAGAGCGAAAGCGATCTACAAAAAGCAAAAGGAGGACGCATGACAAAAATATGGCGTAAGAACGAGTGGGAACAATTAGCTTTGTTTCCTGTGTCAGAACGAGAACGAGAAAACTTTTTAACCGATGGTTTTAGGGTTTTTGTTTTTAGAATGTTCGACAGAAATTGTAGAGAAAGACGAGAACACGGGCAAGAAGAATACAAGAACGTGTTTCGATACTACAGAAAAAACCATGATTGGTTGATTAATAGGTTTATGGAAAAAGAACAGCCAAAACCAAAGAAAAAAGGCAAGGATTACACGAAATGTTCTGATGTAGAACTTTTAAGAATACACCACGAACTTAAAAAAGAGCCTTTGGTTGACTGCATAGTTACAGGAGAAATAACTATTGAATTAATTAGTAGGGGGTGGAGAAAACTCGACAACGAAACATGGACCTGGGAACTTCCGTAATTAGACAGGGTAAATAGTCGACATCATTTTTTCAAACATAGCCCTAAAGTCAGCAAGAGACATAAAGGGCATATCTTTTTTACTTTGTTCCTTACAATAAACTCTATAACACCCTTCTAGTTGCTTTTCGGTGTAAAGAACCATCAAACTTCCTCGTATTCGCCTTCTTCTGCTTCAAGCAAAGGCGCATAATCTTTTAAAAAACCATCAATTCTTTGTTTCAATTCTATTTCGCTTAAGGACTCAAGCGATCCTGTTCGTATTTCTTTTCTATCTATATATAATCCGGCAGCACGTCCTCTTTGCACTTCGGCTGAAACGGCGGCAGTTAAGTTGCCTTTTTCTAATGCTTGGTCACGGATCTCAGCCAATTTCTTATGTGTCTATCAAAAGTGACATCAAACTTTTGTTGAAGTTCTCCTTGCATTTCTTGAATGTGGCGAACAACAAGGGGGTATTTTCTAGGGTTGGTAAGTTCGGCAGCCGAAACTCCGGCCCTTGTTTTAGAGTATCCGGCATCAATGGCGCATTGAGTTTTGGTTTTACTGCCATCATTGTAAACAAGTTCCCTTGCAAAGCGTTTCTGCTTGTCTGTAAGGTGCGGAACGTTCTTTCCGCTTGGGTTATTGGACCCAGGAGGTCCTTTTTGTTTCTTTTTGCTCATAAAAACCCTCGTTTTGCAAAATATAGCACAAAAACGTAAGAAAAAGTAATCTCATTTTCTCAGTTCAACCTCAGTTGGTAGAAATGAGACCGAAACCCCTATAGGTAAAGGCTTTGAGGCTAATCTCAGTTTCTCAGTCGTGTTTTCAATGTTTGGTCCTGATAGTCAAAACCAAAAAATTGTAAAAATAGAACTTAGAAATGAGATTTAGTTAAAAACACTGTATATAGGGAATGTTCAAGGCATAATTCCTACCTCAGTTCTACTTTTGCAGAAATGAGGTTTTTGCACGTTTGTTGTATCGCAACAACAAAACACCCCGCATAAAACAACAAGACTTTTTAGACTCATTCTAAAAAAGAAGCCCTTTTTGGCACTGGTCCCCGGTCCTTTCCCCTCTTTTTACCATCATTCCAAAAACAGACCCCTCCCGAAAGGCCCGTAAACAAAGGGCTGTAAGACACATGGTATAATATAAGAGTAGCAAGAACAGTGACAGTAGCGATCTTTAACAATCAGATGCCATAGAAGGGTGCATGGACAACATGACACCAAGCAAAACTTAATTTTAATTAATCATAATAAAAGGAATAAAATATGAATAACTATATTGGAAAAAGAATACACTACGAATGGGACATGGAAACTCTTGGAGACGAAAACGACATTGTTGACCACGACCACATTGAGATAGGCTCTTTAGAGCGTCTTGTTTCATCTTATTTAGGTTATTGGGACTACGATGATGAAATCATTTGTTCTTTTGATCTAGTTCTAGTGCAGGATTTTTGGACAGAAGACGAGGGAAAGATACACAGAGAATGGTATTACCTAAACACCTGTACTCTTGAGTTCAATCCACCACTTCCAGCAAAATACTTGCAAAAGGAATTTGAAAAATCATTACCGACTATCAGAAAGTTACAATTCAAAAAACCTATCAAGTAAAACAAAAACCCACATCATTCATTTGGTGTGGGTTTTTCTTTGTTTGAAACCACAAGTATCAATCGATCCAAGTACCACCGGGCCTTCTTTAGATCCTCGATTGGTTTGCCCTTGTGTGGAAATCTCAAAAGATACTTCAAAACGTTCCCGAGCAAGTACCCGACAAAACCCTGGTCCCCGATTCCCGCTTCAATGACATCAATCACCTCCATTCCACCTTGATTATAGTGAGGCGGATGGTTGACCATATCCTCCTTATCAGTCGTCATAAGCTTTTCCGGTTGCTTTTTCCCACTCCCAAACAGCAGAAGCCGTGCAAAGATTGCTGCCTTCTTTAACACCTTTAACGAACCAAGGTGCAAACTCTCCTTTGTTTTCTTCAAACCAAGCTAAGAACTCAGGATCGGTTTTCTTTTTATGAACGCCCTCAACATAGGGCCTCGTTGGATTTAATCGTGTGTTGTTTGTTCTTTTCATACTTAATGCAGCAACTTGGGTGGTGATTTTTGATGCTCCCACATCAAAACAGCGTTCTTTGTGTCTTTAGCAGCTTTTTCTTTTTCAAATTCCGTTCTAGTAAAACCGTAGTATTCAGGATAAAAAACATTGTCATAACAATGATCGCAATATTGTTTTCCATCTTTTGCCAACCAAATAATTTCATCAACAAGTTCTTTTTTACACGCCTCACAAGAATCGTGTTTTTTCTTTTTAGTAGGAAAAGGAATAACCTTTCGTTGTTCTTTCTTTTTTGCCATTATATCCTCCGGCTTTTATACATATTCTCTTACAAAAATAGGTGTTTGTTCTCCAACATAAGCACCCACTACATTAAATTCCATGTGTTCAACTGCATCTTCAAGGCTCATGTCTCGTGTAAGCACCTGAACGCAATGATCGTAACTGTAGACGGCCCGTGGTGGACCCCATTCGTTTGAAACACCCATAAAGGCTTCTTCAAATCCGTCTGCAACCAACATGGCTTCACCTGTGTTCTCCAAAAACTCAGCCCAGTCAGCCAGTTTTTTTGGTCCTCGTCCGGCTATACTTCTTATCTTTGACACTTCCTCTCCTTTCTTTAAAAGTTTTGTTAATGACTTTTTGAAGTCTGCCCGACTTCATCAGTTTGTGTATGTCTTTTAAGAGCATTTTATTATTTTAACTCCTGAAACAATCAAAGCAAGACTGATAACTGCTTGAAGAAAAGCCCATCCAACCTTTAAAGAAAAAAGATTATTGAAAGTCCCTAAGAGCGTAAGCAAATAAAGATCGTTTTTAAAAACGAGTGTGGACAGATCAAGAAAAACAAAACCCAGGAGAATAATTAAGAGACCTACGACAATTTTCATACCCACCATTCCGGTTTTTCTCTGCCTTTTTCCCATTTCGCGTAGGTTTTTTCAGCGATACAGTAATTTCTATACGCTTTGACTGGATCTTCGTCCTTATATTCGTCAGGCATCGCTTGTGCAATTGGTGTCATGGCATTTAAAGGCATATTCCAAGGCAACTGAGACAAAAGAATATACAAGTCATTTACGCTTTTGTGTTTTTTACTGTAGCGAAAAGCGTATTCATCGCCCAACGCAAGAAAATGTCTGAGCAACCACTCATAATTCTTACTGGTTTCTCTGGCCCAGATCGTGCAAGGATGATTCTTGTAAGCAGCTTTGTAGAGACCCACCTTATCTGCGTATTCATCGCCGTCTAATTCTCGGTGTGCAGTGCACAACATCTGCGCAGTCTCTAAAGGCATCTTCACCAACATTTTGTCGGGTTGCGCCCTTGCTGCTTGGACCGGACATTTGTCAAAATAAAATATGTTCATGGTTTTTTCCTTATAGAACACTTTCCTGTAAACATTGAGAACTAAGTTATTGTTTAGTTTGTCTATATCAAAATACAAAAAACAGGAAAGCGTCCTTATATAAGAAGTATAAGGATTAGTCTTATAATGTCAAGGAAAGGTGCCCCCTTTTTTAACGTCGTTTTAGGATAGAACCAATGGCAACGTTAAAATAACGCGCAGGGGGCGAGAACGTTCAATTCCCATTGGTAGCCTATTGTTTTTTGCGCACATAATTACCATAGACAGAAGCGCGAACGCAAAAAACTCGACGAGTTAAGCCAACCCGTTATGAATTACGCGCTTCTGATAAGCCCATTAAGTATTCGCCCTTTGCATCAAGGTGCGCTTCCATGGTGTCGCCGTTCTTGGAATAGTCTTTTGCTATATAACGAAGCAACTGTTCCTCAATCGTAATGTCACGGGCCAAAGAAGCCGTCCTCAACTTTTCAAAGTTCTCCGCAGAGAGCGATAAACATATTGTTTGTGAGTCTCTTAGTATCATGTCCCATACAATAACTCAAAAAACAACAAAAAGTCAATCAAAATCTCCATCATTCCAGTTATCAATCATCGCATCGATGTTGGCTTGACCTTCTTTCTTTCTAAGACGTTTCCATTCTCTGTTTAACAAACGGCGCACAAAGTCACTGGTCCCTCGAATGTCGTTCCGGCTCATAATCTCTAAATTTCTTTTTTCTATGGCCGTAATGCGAATATTTATTTGGGTGTCTTTCTTTGCATCAGGACGAGGCAATCTGCGTCTTAGTTTTGAAACCATTTTCGCACCTCGCCTAACACTTCGTTGGATATACTCACTTTCTTTTTTAATGACTCTAAAATTTTCTCATCTACTGTATTTTCACACACCATATCTACATAAGTACAACTTTTTTCCTGTCCAATCCGGTGTATTCGGTCCTCTGCTTGTATGCGCAACTCCAGGTCATAGCTGTTGGAATAAAAGATCATATAACTTGCAGCAGTAAGAGTCAGTCCACGGCCCCCGGTATGTGGGTTGGAGACAAAGAAACGCAACGGATCTTTCTCATCCTGAAAACGATCTAGAATACTTTCACGATCCTTTTGTGGTGTCTTACCATAATAAGAAGCAACACTGTCATCGCCAAAAGTTTCTGCAATCTTTTTAGTCAACTGCTCTATATCTGTTTGAAATACGGCGAAAATTATAGCTTTACCACTGACTTCATCAAGCACAGACAAGGTTTCTTTAATGCGATTATTGGGAAGAAGCTGTAGTTCTCCGTCCGGTGTGCGCAAACTACCCGCAACAATTTGCTGCAACCGCATCAACTGTGTTAAAACAGTCTGTGTGGTATACACTTCGTCCTCAATTATCATCAACGCTTCTTGTTTCATCTGTTGATACGCCCTCTTTTGCTCGTCGCTCAACTCAACCGAGCGTTGCATGTAAACTTTTTCCGGTAAATCAAGGCACTTGTCCTTGGTCCACCGTGCTGAAAACTCTTTCAACATGCCTTGCAACTCGTCCAGTCGATGATAACCCACCACTTCTTGAAAGCTGTTGTGTCCCATGCGCCTCATTTTAGTAATCGCAAACCGTGCTTTAAATGCGTAATAACTTTTGAACCCAAGCAAGAGCGGATTGAGAAAGGCGCATTGCGCAAAAAGGTCCAAGGGTGTTTTGGTCACAGGAAAACCCGTCAAAATTCGTTTGTATTCTGCATCGCGAGACAAAGCCAGTAGGTTTTTTGTGCGCTTTGCCTGTGGGTTTTTAATCAATGTGCTCTCATCAACGGCAATCATAGTATCGTGTCCTAAAACAAAACTTCGCGCAAATTTAAGTCCTTTGTCCGTGGAAAATGCTTCAACATTCATGGTCAGAATCTCTAATCGGTCCGAGTGTTCTTCTAATACAAGAGAACAATACTCTTGTTTCCAGGCTTTTGTATGGTTGGGTTGCCACACCACCACTTTTCGATTGATGCGGTCGGGTAAATGTTTGGGTATTTCATTCTTGTCCCAGTTTCTGAGGTTGCCTTTGGGTGTTATAATGAGCAGTGCGTTAATTTTACCGGCTTCGTAAAGTATCGCGGCGTTGTCTAAGAGAACTTTTGACTTACCGAGTCCCATTTCTAAGAACAGAGCGAACTCTTTTCTGTGTGCACAACGGGCCAGTGTCTTCTCTTGGTGCTTGTATGGCACCGTTTGATATTCGTAGTTTAACATCTTATATTATCCTTTCTATTATATAACAATTCTTCTTATTGTTTTTTATTGTTGACAATAAAAGTATATATAGTCTATACTCCACTTGCAACCTGAAAAAGATAAGGTGTTGCACAAAGAAAACTATATGGAGAAATACCAATGAACAGTGAACAATCATCACTTTATATCGTCAACGTCACCGTAGGCGACCCCAACTCACACTTACCACTAACAACCTCTTTTGGAATGTTTGAATCATTCGAACAGGCCCAAGGATTTATTGATACTACTTATGAGGACACACCTCATATATGCGAAGTGGTTCCTTTAAACATTGTTTACACAAACTAGGAGGTAGACATGAGTAAAAATAAAAAAGACCATAAAGGCAAAAGCGCACACAACAAACTCAACGAAGACATATTAGAAGCAGTCTTTGATGCGGCGGACGACTTAGAACCACCGCATGTGGTGTTTGTTGGAACCCATCTTTTTGCAAGCCTTGCGTATGATTCATGCAAAGACAAAGAACAGGCAAAAGAATACGTTATGGGTATTGTTGAAGAGGCTTTTAGACACGACGAAGAGATAACGCAGCTAGAAGCAGAGGAGGTTTCAAATGTCGTCCACTAAACCCGATGATGCTTTGTTGGACCTGTTTGAAGAAACGGTTGAGAAGAAAGTCACTAAAATTGACGACAAACAACTCAATTCTTTGGCAGAAAACATGAACGCAATGCTTGAACTTGGCGGCCAAGTTGGAAACGCCGAGGAAAAACTAAAGCAGCTTAAAGAGAAGTATCGACAATACAGCGAAGAGATTATTCCCGAACAAATGCAAAGCATGGGATTCAGTTCTCTTAGTATGGACGATGGTTCTCGTGTGTCTGTTGATCCTTTCTACTCCGCAAGAATTACAGAGAAGAACAAGCAGGAAGCACACGAATGGCTGCGTAAGAATGGCCTAGGTGATCTTGTAAGGAACACAGTCAGTGTTGAGTTTGACACAGGCGAAGACGAAATTGCGCAAAAGTTAATGAGCGCCCTCGAAAAGCAGAAATTTATTTACAAGCAACGCGAGGCTGTTCACCCATCTACTCTCAGAGCCGAAGTAAAACGGCTCATTGAAAGTGGCGAAACCGCGTTTGACAGTAGCACACAGAAACTTTTTTCTGTGTACACAGGACAACGCACAAAAATAATAAAAAGCTAATAATATAGGAACGAAGAAAAATGGCTAATAAAAAAGCGAATGGTAGTAAGTCTACTAAAGGGACCGACCTTACCGCATTGTTTGAAAAACATGCCGGTGAAGGATTCGGACAAGTTGGCGCAGAAGATTTGGTGACACCTAGAATCCAAATCATTCAAGCGCTATCACCAGTTCTACAAAAAACAAAGCCTGAGTATCATGCCGATGCCCATGCCGGAGACTTTTTGTTTACTGGAAACAATTCGATTATTGATGGGGTGGAAGGATTTTTATTTCAGCCTTGTTGGTATGATCGGAACTATGTTGAGTGGAACCTCAGAGAAAATGGCGGCGGTTTAGTTGCTGTTCACCCTGCTGACACAGATTTAATCTACAAAGCAGAGCGTGATCCGCAATACAGAGACATCATTGCACACAATGATGGTCGCAGAACTCAGTTGGTAAACACTGGAAACCACTACGGGTACCTACACGCAAACGATACAACCTATCGTTGCGTGATTAACCTGTCTGGTTCTCAGCTAAAACACTCACGTTCTTGGAACAACATGGTTATTACACAAACAGTGAAAGGAAAGAAAGGCTCGTTTAATCCGCCTGCCTTTGCTCAACTGTATCGTGTGGGCACCAAGGAAGAGTCCAATGACAAAGGGTCTTGGTACGGCTTTAACGTCGCACTTGAGACACTGGTCTCCGACAAGGAACAGTTTTCAGAAGGCCAAGACTTTGCCAACTTCTGCGAAGGAGGCGGTATGTCTGCGCTTGGAAAACCATCAACTAAAACCGCAATACAGGACAAGTCCAAGTCTGACGAAGACTGGGCATAACTGACTGCTAGCGCAAGGGCTTTCCAATACTTGACAACACACCTGGAAGGCCCTTGTTTGCAAAGGGGCGCAATGAAAGATATAGCATTAGAGTTTATGGAAACTTTTGCCGGACTAGATAGAGCCTATGGTGTTTATAAAATAGAGGGTACAAAACAAACCCCAAAAGGCACAAAGAAAGATGGAAAGGGAAGGACACTACAAGAGCCTTTGTCCTTGGTCCACTGGCAGCAGCACCTAGAAGGCACAACATCTATTGGCGTTATACCAATCACTGACGACGAAACGTGTCAGTGGGGTTGCATAGACGTTGACGAATACCCAGTGGACGTAGAACACTTGCAAAAACTCATTAAAGACATGTCATTGCCCTTGGTCCCCTGTACGACCAAATCGGGCGGCATACACTTATTTTTATTTACAAAGGTTCCCGTCTCTGCGTTTAAGTTCAGATCAAAACTAGAAGAGATAGCAGCGGCCATGGGAAGAACAGGAGACGAGATCTTTCCAAAGCAATATCAATGGAGCAAGCAAGTAGAAAGACATAAGCAGACAGGAAACTGGCTCAACATGCCGTACTTTGGCGGCAAAGACACCACACGATATGGACTCAATGAGAAGGGAGAAGCACTGAGTCCGGAAGAATTTTTAAAAGAAGTCAAGCGTAAAGCACTGGACGAAGATGCGCTTGATAAAGTTAAACCAGTGAAGAAAAGCCGAAAGGCTAGGCAGGAGGGTTCTGCCGAAGCTTTTTGGGACCATGCACCGCCCTGTTTGGTACACATGAAGCTAAACGGGATACCTGAAGGCACCCGCAACGATGCCCTCTTTTCTTACGGCGTACTTTTTAGAAAGGTACATCCGGAAAGTGATGAGTGGCGCGATAAACTTCAGGAGGTAAACAAGACGGCGTGTCACAAGCCCCTGTCACACACTGAATTGAATGCCTTGATGAATAGTTTGGAGAAATCCGACTATCTCTATAAGTGTACCACACCTCCTTTGGTAAACCATTGCCAAAGCGGAACATGCGTCACAAGAAGATACGGTATAGATGCATCTGAAAAACAGATGTCTCTGTCAGGTCTTAGAAAGTACCTGACGGACCCTCCTCTCTGGCATTTAGACATGGAAGGAAAGACCCTGGTCCTCGAAACACGGGAACTGCACAGCTTTACATTGTTTCAGCAAAAGTGCATGGATGTTTTGAACCAGTGTCCTCCTGACATGAAGAAAAAAGATTGGGTGATGAAACTAAACGCACTCTTGCAAAACGTACAAGAGATAGAAGTGCCACCCGACATGACCAAATCAGGACTACTACAAGACGCAGTTATGGAGTTCTGCAAGAACACAGAATCTTCTGCTCGCGTGGCTGTTGCCGCAGGTGCTGTATACCGCAGTGAAGAAAAAGATGACCATGAATGGTGGTTTCGTGGGCGAGACTTGGTAAAATACATTAGAGATTTCAAAGGGATGAAAGGCATAAAGGAAGCTGAGATCTATAGCGAACTTAAAAATATTGGCGCAACAACTGCTGTTAAATACATAGACAAAAGTATGGGCAACAGTTCTCTTTGGGTGCTTAGTACAGAAGAAAACAAAGCACTGAACGTGAGCGCAGACGACTTTAAACTTAACAATCCAATCAAGGATTGGGAAGATGAGTAATGTAGATAAGTTCTTTGGGCCTCCTGGCACCGGAAAAACAACCACACTGCTACGAAAGATAGAAGAACACCTTGACCAAGGTGTTGCCCCCGATAAGATTGCATTCATTTCTTTTTCTGTAAAAGCAGCAGAGGAAGGAAAGCACAGAGCAAGAAGACGTTTTGGTTTTGACAAAGACGATCTTGTTTACTTTTGTACGAGCCATGCGTTTTGCAAAAGAGCCATGGGTATTACAAGAGTATTAGAAGGACAAGACATCAAAGAGTTTTTAGAACTGTACAGCTTTCCATTGACTCAACACTACCACGGCAAGACCAGTAAATCCTTAGATGCCATGGTCGAGGATCCTTACTTTCAGATCATAGAAAACGCCAAAGCAAACTGTAGGCTTGTCGGTGCAGAGAGATTACGAACACCCATAAAACAAAGACAGAAGGTTGAGCCTGCGTTGTTGGAAGCGATCAACAAAGCTTGGGCACAGTACAGAGAAGAACAAAGCATCTTTTCTTTTGCTGACATGATTAATGAGTTTATAAATAAAGGAAGAGTGCCTGACCTAGAAGTTTTAATTGTAGACGAAGCACAGGACTTGGCGGAATTGAACTGGCGTTTGATAGAAAAACTTATGTCCGTGGTCCCCGTTTCTTATATCGCGGGTGACGATGACCAAGCCATATACGAATGGAACGGTGCACGTCCGGATCGGTTTATTGGAATGGAAGGTAGGACCGTGGTCCTCGATCAGTCTTTTAGAGTACCAAAAGAAGTGCACAGAGTGGCAGAGAGAATCGCGTCTCGAATCAGTACACGACAGGCAAAGAAATATTTGCCTACAAGCAGAGAGGGAAAGACAGAACGACTGCCCTCCGTAGATGTTTTGCCTACGAAAGAAGGAGAGTGGTTAATCCTTGCCTCTTGCGACTACATGTTGAACGGCGACAGCGAAGGACACAACATAAGAAAGAGATTGGTTGACCAAGGTGTGCCTTTCTCACACAACGGATTTAGATATATTCCACAAACAATGATAGAAGCGGTTGATGCGTGGAAGGAACTGAAACAAAAGAAGAAGATAACGGTGGGGCGATTGGAAACAATATACCGTTATCTAAGTAAAACAGAAGTGAAGAGGGGGTTTCTCTCCGCTCCTGCAAAAGAAGAAGACAAAAGCAAAGTCGTAAAGAAAAAAGAAGTGGTGGATCTTTTTGGCTTAGAAAAAGAATGTCTTAATAAAACTTGGGAGGAAGTATTTTCAAAAAAGATCAAAGAACAAAAGATAGCTTTCATTAAGAAAGCCTTAAAAAACAAAGAGGACTTGCACAGTGAGCCAAGGATTTCCTTGTCTACAATACACAAGGCAAAAGGCGGAGAAGCAGACAACGTAGCTGTACTGCTAGACTTGTCTCCGGCACAAAAACTGAACGCGACATTAAACGCAGACAGTTTACACAGACAGTTCTATGTGGCCGTGACTCGAGCAAGAGAAAACCTCTTTTTAATTAACGCACAAAACGAGACACTACAATATGGCCTTTAAAACATTTCAACCACCAACAGAGTGGACACCACCCGACATCTTTCCAACGCAAAGACTGCTTGATGCAGACGAGATTGCAATAGATACCGAGACAAGAGACCCCAACCTAAAAGAAAAAGGACCTGGCTATGTCCGCGGCGACGGAGAGATTGTCGGCGTTTCAATTGCTTGCGACGGATACGCAGATTACTTTCCTTTTGCACACGAGTCAGGCTTTAACTTTCCAAAGAAAAAGGTATTGGACTTTGTTAAAGAAGTTTTGTCCGGAGAACAAGACAAGATTTTTCACAATGCCATGTACGACGTGGGTTGGCTAAAGAAAGAAGGTGTAGACGTGAAGGGCAGAATCATTGACACCATGGTTGTTGCCCCTTTGGTTAATGAAAACATGTACTGGTACACACTTAATGCCTTGGGCATAGAGTATTTACAAGAAGGAAAGTCTGAGGCTGAACTGAGACAAGCAGCAGAAGAGTGGGGCATTGATCCGAAAGCAGAAATGTGGCGACTGCCTTCTTCTTATGTTGGTACTTATGCAACACAGGACGCGGCACTGACACTCAAACTTTGGAACCATTTTAAAATACACCTAGAAGATCAAAACCTTTGGAACATCTTTAACCTAGAAACAGATCTGTTTCCTGTTTTGTTTAACATGAAGATGACGGGAGTACGAGTTGATCTTGACAGAGCAGAGCAACTAAAAAAGCAGTTGATTAAGCAACAAGAACAAATAGTTAAAGAAGTAATTAAAGAGTCAGGTGTGAAAGATGTAAGAGTATGGGCAGCAAACTCTGTAGCACAGGTGTTTGATGCTTGCAAAATACCTTACAACCACACGGCAAAAGGTTCTCCAAGTTTTACCAAAGCATTTTTGGCAAACCACGAACACCCTATGGCACAGAAGATTATGAAGATAAGGGAGTTGAACAAGGCGCACAGCACTTTTATTGACACGATTGCTAAACACGCACACAACGGGCGTATTCATGCAGACATTCGACAGTTAAAAGGAGAGACTGGAGGCACTGTGACAGGTCGTTTGTCCATGTCAAACCCAAACTTACAACAAGTCCCTGCCAGAGACAAAGAGTTGGGGCCGCTGATTCGTTCTTTGTTTCTTCCGGAAAAAGGAGAAAAGTGGTGTTCTGCTGACTTTTCTCAGCAAGAACCCAGGATATTAACGCACTTTGCTTACAGGTCTAAGTACGAAGGTGCAGATTCTATTGCAGAAGCGTTCATTTCTGGTGATGCAGACTTTCACCAAGAGGTTGCAAACCTTGCAGGCATAGACCGTAAGACAGCCAAGACAATTGGTCTCGGTATTATGTACGGCATGGGCAAAGGCAAGCTTGCAGACCAACTAGGAGTCGATGTTGCAGAGGCAAGTGAGATACTGGTTCGTTTCAACACTTACGCACCTTTTGTTAGGCAGCTTGCAGATACAGTAATGCGAAGCGCGAGCACAAGAGGATACATTAAAACACTACTTGGTCGCCGATCTCACTTTGATATGTGGGAACCAAGACAATACGGCACTGGTCGACCAATGAAATACAAAGAAGCGATGCACGAATACAACGGAGATATAAAGCGTGCTTTCGTGTATAAAGCGTTGAACAAATTGATACAAGGGTCAGCCGCAGACATGACAAAGAAAGCGATGCTAGACTGCTACAATGCGTCCTACGCACCTTTACTACAGGTACATGACGAACTTGTTTTTTCTGTGGCAAACAAAAAGCAAATAAAAGAAATTACAGAGATTATGGAAGACTCTGTAAAACTAGAAGTACCAAATAAAGTTGACGCAGAAATAGGAAAGAATTGGGGAGACTCTATGTCCTAGACGTTAGTTGATATTGGTCTTATACTTTTGTATAATTCTTAATAAATCTCATATAAGGAGTAGGTAATGGACACCACTAAGTGGAAAAGCGTAGCTATACGCACAGACATTGTAAAAATGGCAGACAAAATAGCTAAGAAAACTGAAAGACCTAAGAGCTATGTCTTTGCGTATGCGATCAAACGTTTGGCAGAGGACATAGACAACGGCAAGGCGCAGTGAAAGCAGAAATTCTTTTTTCTTCTCCGTACGAATACAAAGAACTTTCTAGGGAAACCGGTGAAGTTGGAAGGCTTTATGTAAACGGAGAAGAAAGACTGCCTTCTGTAACCACTGTTTTATCAAAAACAAAACCACAAAACGACAGTTTACAAAAATGGATTGAGCGTGTGGGCCAAGAAGAAGCGGACCGAATAAGAAAAGAAGCGGCTGCTCGAGGCACTGAGATGCATGAGATACTAGAAAAGCAACTTCTTGAAGGCAGTATTTGGAATTATTATCCTGAAACACCCGAACAAAAGAGAGCCTATAAAATGGCGTGCACAATTATGGACCAAGGTTTTCCTTCCATTGACCAAGTATATGGTTGTGAGGTCTCGTTGTACTATCCAGGGAAGTATGCAGGCACGGCTGACGTGATTGGAAAACATTTAGGCACTGAAGCCATCATGGATTTTAAACAAACCAACACACCAAAAAGACGTAGAGAATATCTTTGGGATTATTTTCAACAACTTGCGGCGTATGCAATGGCACACAACGAGGTTTATGGCACAGAAATAAAGAAGGGTGTGATTATGATGTGCTCGGTTGATTGCTTTTACCAAGAGTTTGTTTTAGAAGGAAGAGAGTTTGAGCGTGCAGCAGAAGCTTGGAACACTCGATTAGATAACTTTATAAGTCTTCTCGAACAGACTGAGAGTCAAAGTCAGGTGAAAGAGGAAGATCATTAAAGTAATCGTAAATAATATCGAAAGCATTTTCGTCCCAAAAACGAACAGAAGGAACACCTTCCGAACGTTCTAACTGTTCTGTTCTAGTTTCAAAACGTTTTTTAATTGCGTCCGATGGTTTTATAGCAACATTTAAACCCTCATCAACAATATTTTTTCGTTCCTTTTTGTTTGTAAGACGTTCTTTTTTAACTGTGTCTATTTCATCACGGTTCCCATTTAATATTTTCGCTGCTTCAAACGTATTGTAAATGGTTTGGTTTATAAAATAGTTAGCTTTTTGAGCTTCTATCCAAGCGGACTCTAGTTCTTCCGAAGTTACCGCACCTCGGTTATACGCTACTCTATTAAAAATATTTTTAGCTTCTCTTTTTTGGGTAAGAAGATCTGTTAAAGCAAAACTTAAACTGGCGGTAGGATTAACTCGATTGACTTTCATACCAAAGAAAGACAACCACGCATCCCCTAACTCTTGTTTACTTCCAAAACGATCATAAGCCGCTTCTTCTGCTTGTTGCCCACGCAATACTTTTGCTCCCGCTGAAGCTATTCCAGGCTGCGTTCTTTCCCACATATAGTTAAGATAAGTCGCAGCTTCTTCTGCGGCCCCGTTAAAAGGCAGTGCTTCTCTTCGAGCAGTGTTAAATATAGGCTTACCAGTATTGTTGTTTCTGTTTTGCATAACATCTAACGCAGCCTGATGAAAAATACTGCGTTCAGTGTAGGGCTCCATAAACTCAGTTATACTTCTTCTCATGGCGATTGAAGCACTTTCCACTATTCCTCGTCCTTCTTCTCTACCCTCTTCATATTCCCGCATTGTAGCAAAAGGAATCTGTGCAAGATCGTCGTAAACTAAAATGTAACTTCCGTCAAGGTAATCAAAACCACCGCCGTCTTCTTCGCTTTTTTTGTCTATTGGAACTAACAAGTTGTGTTTTGCCCAATCAGGAAGAAATTTTTTGGCTGCTTTAAGGTCTTCATCATCTATATCATTTAAAGCCTGTCCAATTGCTTGGGCGGTTGCACCAACACCGAAAGCGGATAAGCCATACCCCGTAAGTCTTGCAGCCCCCCTTGCTTGCAGTCTTGAATTGTTTGACCCTAGTTCTTTAAAAGCAAGCGCATTTATGTTGGCGCTGGTTCTTACTATTTCTGTTGGAAAAGCAATAAAGTTTCCAAAAGGAGCAGCCACACCACTTCTTAAAATGTCAGCAAAGTTTCCAACATAATCATAGTTCGGCACTGTTTGTCGGACTATGAAAGCAGCCAACTCTTCTCTTGCAGCCATAAAATCGTTTTTGTTTAGTGTGTCCTGCATTCCCAGTTCTTTAGACCACTCGATCATTTGCATGTAATCGGCTTCGGTTTGAAATGTTTTTTCTAGTGTGTTTAGTTCAGAATAATAAGCAATGATTTTCCAAAAATCATCGGCAGCAGTATACGCTTGTTCTGCCCCTCTATACGCTTTATTAAAAGGTTTCCATAAAACCGCTGTAAAATCACCTGGCTCTTGGAACATTCCAGAACCAGCCAACCTAAACGTGTTTAGCACGTCTCCCAAACGAACACTGGTATTAAGAACACCCAGTTCTTGCAAGCGCCTATATGTTCTTTGCGCTCTTTGTTTTGCACTGATTGGACGGCCTTGTGCGTCAACACCGCCTTCAAAGAGTTCATGCCCAATAATCTTTATGGCTTTAGGAAAATTTGAAGCAATCCCTAAAAAATGTCCGTTGCCCAATACAAACATAGCAGCACTCATAAAGTTCCTGATTTGTGCAGGAGGGCTGAGAACAATTTTACCAAGTTGTGTCCAAGCTTTAGGTGTAAGCACGAGGTTTTTCCAAAGAGAAGCATTCATTCCACTTGTAAGCATTTGTTGCGTGCCACCCATTTGTCCTAAAGCTTCAGCAACACCCCTTGTTGTGTACATTCCGTTAAAAGGGTTGTAACCCTCTGTATTAACTTGATAATAAAAACCCTTGTCTTTACCAAGCCACCCCGGCATTCCCCCTAATTGTTCTTTACTTACAGGTACGGGAGAAAAAAGTCTTTGGCCCGGCTGCTCGTTTATAGCTGCCAGTGTTTGCCAAAAACGGTTGTTTTCGAGCAATGTAGAAAGACGAGCGGTCGTCACGGCTGCTGCCTCTAATGGGTTAGTTACTTCGCCCATTAAAGCTCTAACGGGTTTAGGTATTCTTTGTCTTTCTAGCAAAACATCTTTGGCTAAAGACTCAAACCCAGTTTCTCCTCTTTCAGTTTGATCTGCTCTTCCCAAAACACGCATTCCGGCGAAAGCTTCAACAGGTTGTTGCCCTACCATACCTGAAGCAATCTTTGCTGTTTCTTGTTTAGCTTTCTCTATTGAATAACCAAAGCCTCCTTCTTCTATAGGACGCGACAAAAGCTCTTCAACAGCGGCTATGTTTTTTCTAAGTTCTCTGCCGCTCTTTGTAGGCAAGTTTCTTTGCCACCAACTTGTCGGATCATAAAAACCACCGGCTTCAAATATTTGATAAGAGCGAGTCATGTAACTACCTAAATTTTCTTGTATGACTTCTCTTAAAGGCTGACCTCTTTTTTCTGATTTTAAAAGATCTTTAGGTAACTCTCTTAACAAACGTTCACTCATCATGTCAATGAAAGAACGTATCTCCATAAAAGGTTCTCTAAGCGATGGCGGTAAAGTTCGATTAGCTATTTCGGCTGGTGTAAGTTTAAACTTTTCTGGATTTAGCATTTGTTGCATTTCTAAAAGATCGCCTTTTAAAATATGTCGAGTAATTAAAAGGTTTTGTTCTTCTTTATTAAGTTGAATAAAAGCCTCTTTTCGTGGTCCTTCAACAGAAGCTAAATCTTCTTCAGTTAAAATTTCAATGGTAGACAACGTTGACTCTATTATTTTAATTCTTTCTTGAGTTTCTTTTATGTCTTGCTCTATTCTAGCTTTTTCAGATGTTCCTTGAATTTCGTTTCCATCCGCGTCTGTTTCGTTTTTTTCATCCCGCTTAAATCTTTTTGTGCTTGCATTAAGCGCTCTTCTCAACGCTTCTTGAGCCATTTCTTCGCTTGCAAATTCTGCATGAGATACAGAATGAGCAATAGCCAACTCTGCTCTTCTCGCCGCTTGGTTTATAAACTGGTTCATCTTGCGAATGTTTCCAATCCGTTGTCTTTTAGCCATGAACCCGGTCCAACCCAAAGGCCCACTGGGAGCAAACCAATGTCTAAGAGAAGCAAGAATCCCACCCACTGGATCTCCCTGCGTTTTTAAATCGGGATTGTCTTCTAACCGTATTTCTTTTACTTCAACTTTGTTTCTTTTATTTTGCTTTGCTTTTTCATAGTTATCAAAAAGACCGGAACCACCGGACACAGTACCGTCTTCATTAAGTGTTACGTTTCTTCCTTCAAAATCAAAGTCGTCTTTTCTTATGTTACTTGTTCCTTTTGGCACAACTTCATGCAATTCCTTTCCATTTACTGTATAAGTAATTTCCACAGCCGAACCACCCAATCCTGTGTGTTCAGCAACAAAGTCGTCCCAAGTTTGATCTAGTCCCCAGGTCTGAGACTTAACATCGTTTTCGGTTACAGGTATGATGTTATACTTTTGGCTTGGCCCATCTTTTTCTATTTTTTTCTGATAACGCCCTTTTCCAAAAGGCAAAAGTTTTGTGCGCGTATAACCTTTGCCCTCATAATAATTTTCTTTTCTTCTTCCGTGTATGTTGAGGTGCACATCGTGATCCATAATCATTTGCACAATTTGTTCGTTCGTTGCCGCTTTCTTTCCTACCACCTCACCTTTCTTATTAAAAACTTCAGTAGAAGCTTTTAAACCGGGGCGAGCTTTAAGCATTCTAATTAAAGAAGGACGCGTTAGTTTTAATAAATTTTTCTTTCTGTTTTGGTACTCCCAAGTTAAAGCCGACGCAAACAAAACAGAAGTAGAGTTTCCTTCTTCTATTCTTTTATCCATCACATACCGATCAAGAATTTGATTGATTAAAGAATCTACCGTTTGTTTTCTGGAAACATCAATAACGGGAATGTCTTTCTCTCCCTTTTTCGTTAAGGCAGAAGTTTCCGCTATAAGAATAAGTTCGTTGATGCCTTCTTCTGTTTTTGCAAGCTCTTCTAATTGTTTACGTAACGCACCCCTCTCTATGACTTCTTGTGGTGAAAGGTTTCCAAACTCTTCTATTAAATAAGTTTTCATAAGCGTAAACTGTTTTTGAGTAATTGCATCATCTGTGAGCAAATCAATTGCTTTTTTCTTTGTGTTCGCTTTTTCCATTCCTGGAATCTCTTTTCCTAATTCTTTGAGCTCTCTTAGCTTCATGTCTTTCCAACTTTGGCCTTGCAAATTGACTTCTTCTTGCACTTGTTGTTCCATATTCTCAATTGCTTCGGAAATTTCTTTTTCGTTTTGTAGAAGCTTGTTGGTCTTTCCTTGACTAATGTAACCGGACACGGCACCCATGCCGACACCACCTATGGCACCTAAAGTAAACGCGTTAAGTAAAGCACTTTGCAGCTGTCCTTCTTCGCTGGCCATTCCCGTTGCTGATTCCGCCATAAAATCTTCTATATATTCTTGAGTTGCTTCTGTGCCGCCTTCAAACAAAGAAGCTTTAAGTGCTTGGGCAACAGCTGCTTGGGCCACGCTTTTTTCTACACCTTCGGAAATTAATTGATCTGTAATATCTTTAATAGAAGCTTTCTTTAAAATGACCGGCATTAAAGGTTTGAGGCCAAAAGCAACCGAGGCAACATCGAGAGCACCGACCAATGCTCCGCCTTTGAACGCTGCACCAGGATCCTCAAAATCTTCCCCGGCTCTAGCTTTTATTTCACGGTCTACTTCACCGGTGCCCAATATAAAAGAAGGAAGGAAAGCACCCAAAGCACCTCCTACAATAGCTCCTGGAACGCCACCCGCTAATGCTCCCGCTTTACCTCCGGCGATTGCTGTTGGTAAAGAAACAGCAATGGAAGGAATAATTTGAGCAATGGCTTGTTTAATAAACGGACCAAGGTCCCCGATGTCTTCAAAGTCTTCAACTTGCATGGGCCTGCCGTACTTGGCAATTTGTCTTTCGTTAAAACGAACACCCTCATCACCTACTTGTATAAGCCTTTCTGATCCCGTTGCTTCACCCAATACACGTAGGCCCGCCCAACCACTTGCTTGCAGTTCGTCAATGGTTCTACCAAATATAGGGAAAAAGCCTTCGTCTCTTGGATCACCGGAAGGCAACGTTTCTTCAGGCATTTCTGTAATTGGGGTTATGCTTTGGTCATCATCAAAGTAAGTATCCCAAGCGCTGAAAGGATTTTCTTCTTTTTCTTTTTCTTCTGGAACAGGTTTTGTAGGATCAGTGCCTTCAAAGTAAGGGTCCCAAGCACTAAAAGGGTTTTCTTGAGCCATGTCTTACCCCTTACCGCGTTTCCACATCTCTACAATTTCTTTGTCTGTGTAATAAACTTCTTTGTTTGGTTTTTTCTTAGAAACCATGTAGTTATAAAAATCAGGGAAAGAACCTGTCAAAGGTTGAGGTATGCCTTCAATCTGTATGGTCTTTTCTCCTTGTAAACTAGGCGCATATCTTTGCATATCTTCCACCGAATAAGCAGAGAAAAGTTCTTTATAGTTTCCTTCAAGTAAAGCAGTAGTAATTTGAGCTTGAGGGCTTTTTTGTCCTAGGACCACGGTTCTATAAGTATCCAACTCTGACTCAAGTAAGGCTTTTGCGTCTGGATCTGTTTCACTTGTTATTCTTGCTTTAAGATCATTCATGGCGCTTATCAATTGTTGATTTACACCCGTGTTTGTTTGTGCAAGTTCTGCCTGCATTCTAATTTCATCTAACCTCATTTCATGCTCTAATAACTTCATCGTTGTCTGCATCTTAAGATCAACACCTTGTTCTATAGCAAGCTCATTTAAACGACTGATCGCATCAAGTTGCCTAGCTTTAATATCTCTTGAAGCCGCAAGATTGTTTTCTCTTCTTGCTTCTTGCAATTCTTTTTCTAGTTTTCCTAATTCCATTTTAGTGTCGTCTACACCATTCCTCATTCTTATTTCTGCTTCTCTGGCCGCGTTTTGTTTTTGGAATATAGCTGTGCCCGGCGAACGTAATCCTATTAATCTTGCCAACTCAGGGATTCTTTTTTCGTAAGACGTTAAAGCGTTATTAATAGATGTATTGGCAGCATTAACAGCATCGGTCGATTTTTGAACTTCAATATCATAAACCTCGGTTAAATCTTTTGCTCTTTTTTTAACGTCTGTTTTTGCTGTATCAATCCCTGTCTCCATGGTTGCTCCAAGTTCTTTTATCATCTGCAACAAGTTGGCAGTTGAACTAGAAGGAGAAAGAGTTTCCGGTGAATCCACTGATGTTTCTTCTTCGTTGTTTTCTGAAGATTTCTGAAGATTGTCCCTAATTATCTTTTTTGCCCAAGCGGGAGTTTCGGTTCCACTGTTTATTGCTTCTGTGTACGCAGCAATAGCTTGGTCTAATTCTGGCCCTGTTTCGTTTCTTTTTTGTGCGGTGACTACAATTTCTTCAAGTTCAGGAGGCGGGGGTTTAAGCTTACCTTCGTCATCAAAAGTTCTGTTGTATTCTCTTAAAAGTTCTATGTTTTCTTTTATGTATCTTTTGTTCAACTCGTCACTCATACGCTCAATACCTTCACCTGTTCGGGGTTGAGCAAAGGGAAGACTCTCTAGAAAAGTAGGTTTAGTGCTGCCCATAAAGTCTACTTCACCCATAGCTCTTAAAAGATTGCTTCTGCGCGGATCGTCTCTTTCTTGTCGCATCTCCTCTAACACTTCCTGACTACTTAAGCTACGATACCTTTTCTTTTTTTCCGACTCTGTTTCTCTACCACCATAAAACTCACGCATTTTTAAAATTGTGGGCCCGTGTTTTTTAATCATCTCTGCTTCGGCTTGTTCTAAACTTAAACCTGCGTCAATAAATTCTTGGTCAATCCAAGCCCATTCGGGAGGCAAAACCACGTCCCCATCTTGATACCCTGGAATAAGGCCTCCGTTTTTTGCCATAACAATCGAATCTTTTTCCAAAGGAATTTCTTCATTTTGAGCAGGCATTTCAAACACAGAAACTAATTCTTGTTGATAAGGTTCAAGGTCTTGGCTGTTGAGTAAATCAGTGTTCAATGGAATCTCAGGGTATTTTTCTACGGTTTCTTGTTCTATGTTTTTAGCGGATCGAGCAAGGTTGTCCATACTTTCTTTAATAATGAAAGAGGGATCTCTTCCCTGCGCTGCGTCCGCAGCCGCTGTGCTTTTTACTATGTCAAACTCTAAACGTAATTTTTCTTTGGCTTCTTGTTTCGCTGCTGCAACAATCGGGTTGTCTTCTTCTGCAAGTTCTTCTGCAAGTTCTTCTGCCTCTACAGCCATAGACACGATTCCACGTTCGTTTGGAGCACTTGGAACACCACGAACAGCCGCTTCTGGAAGCGCCTCTGCCGAAAGACCACCGCCTTGAGCCGCCATTGCGTTTATGGTTGGATTGGTTTCTACAATCTCTTCGCCTTCAAACAACTTAGGCATTATGCCACCGTTCTCCAGTCCAACGATGCCCCCTGTTTTCATCTCAGGTGCGCTTCGTTGTGCTTCAATGGCTTTCATCAAATCTTGCATAACCTGTTCTTTAGGAACTTGGTGTCCGCCGGCAATGTTCTTAGCATACCAGTGAAGGTTCGACTCATAGTCTCTAAGTAAACGGGGACGATTTGGGTCGCTCGACGAAAAAAGACCCGCTATTTTTTCAATTGTTTTTTGATACTCGGTTTCTTTACCCAGTTGTTCTAGTCTTTCATCTGGTTTTTCTTGTTGTTTTGTATCTTCAATTAATTGCTTAATAAATGCTTTTCTATTTTTATCTTCAATTAATTGCTCAATTGTTTTTCCTTCTGTTCCTTCTCTTGCTTCTTTGCGTGAACGATCTAACATTGAAGCCATGTATAAAAATGGAGCAGATGAACCAGTAGCTACAGCAGCAAGTTCTCCGACTCCGCCGGGTTCAAAAGATTTTTTTAGCTTCTTAGACATTTTTCCAAGTTTACCAGCACCAGCTGCTATTCTAGCACCGGGTATTGGAGCCATTCCCAATCCAAGCAAAGCCACATCAGTCGGATCAGTCGGATCGAACAACATTCCGCCTTTACCTATCAGGCTCCCATCTTGATACCCAGGAATACTCATGCCTTTAGGCATACCCACATAACCACCACCTACCATCATGGTGGGGTTTTTAAATAAAGGTCTTTTGCTCCAGCCTGGCATACTTAAATCCCAAAGAAGTTAGAAAGAATTTCCGCCATGTTTGGAGGAGTTCCCTGTTGAGGGTTATACGTCGTTGTAATTCCTGTCCTTGGTCCTTGCGGGAACATTCCTTGTAACATTTGCGCAAGGAACTGCATTCTTTGGTAAGGCTCTTTGGCTAATTGAGAAGAAGCGTCGTATTGAGAACCGTACATTGCATCTTGTATACCTCTTCCAGTTTGCCCAAGACCCGACAGTGTTGCGATTTGATTACGTAAAAGTTGTTGTCCTGTTTGTCCGAGGCCCATGATCCCCGATCCAAGTTGTCCGTACATACCGGCACCCTGCATACCCATTTGACCTGCTTGCTGCATTCTTTGTTGCTGGTCCATGAAAGCGTTTTGTGCTTGTTGTTGTGCTTGAGAATATCCTTGTGATCTCAATTGCCCGGCTGTGCCCGACATGCCTTTGCCCAATTGGTTAAATCGTTCTTGTGCCATCAGTCTTCCACGACCGCCGCCATAGGCTCCTGCGCCTACTGCACCAGATCTTGCTTGCATGTCTTGTTGTGCAAAGTTTTTATACACATCATCGAGACTTCTTTGTACCACTTGATCTTCATAAGGATTAAAGAAAGCTTGACCCATGCTTGGATCATACGCCTGTGCGCCCATGTACCCGGCTTGTGTCCCTTGGCCCAGGGCCCCGAGCCCTTGTCCGTATGCACCGCCTGCTTGTTGCAGATAAGGTTGAAATCCACCAAGTCCAGGAGTCAGTGCTCTTGCACCCATTTCAAACGGGTCAAGTCCTGCAACACCTCGTATTGGAACAGGCATTGGCTGCCTTGTTAGGTTCCACAAGTTATCAAGATACCCGCGTCGCATTTGTTCGACCCAAGGTGCTTCAAAACCTATGGTGCTTTCTGGACCATAGGTTCCTGTATATGTTGTAGTGCTGTTATCGTCTCCGTTTGACATTATTCCATTCCCATTTGTTCAGCTTCTTTCATCAGTTTATAAAGTCTTTTTGCCCCAATGTTGTCGGTTGCTTTTTTGGTAAACACAAATTCGCCCGGCTCAAGAAAAGCAGGCGTGATGTCACCATAACTTTGTTGTATTCCCATAATACCACCATGTTTGCCTTTCTCAATATAAGGCATTCCCACAGTATGTGTGGCCGCGGGCATTGTTTGGCCCAGGTTCATGGCATATTTTTGTCCTTGTAAGTAGTTTGGACCAAGGCCTTGCAAGACCATGCTTTCTCGAGTGGGTAAACCCCACTGCTTTCCTATTTCACTTTGAGCAGCCATTTGACCCGTAGGTACTTCCATTTCTTTTGCTCTTTCTTTTGCATCTTTAAACAAAAACAATTGTTTTATCAACTCTTTCCAATCACCTGAACTTGCCGCGTCTCCTAGAGGTCCTTGGTTAAGTCCAAAAATACCCAATATATTACCTAAAGCTCCCGGCAACCCTTCACCAATACCTTGATCGAATTGTCCTCCGGCTATTTGTCCAAGAAGTCCCCAGATTCCTGCTCTTTTATAGTCTCCTTCAAGACCTTCTTTACCGGACAAAATGTCAAAGATATCAGTAATCCCAAAACCGGAACCGGAACTGGAACTGGAACCAGGGGGAACAGAAAAACTTGTAGGACGCCACTCTATTTCTTCGTTGGTTACTTCTCCCGCTTCATTAACGGTTTGAGCGGTGTGGGCTTCGTATACATTTCCGTCCGCGGCTGTAAAAATATCTCCTTCGTTGGCTTCTTTTGGAAGACCATATTCATCCAACTGATTTTCAGAATAATCTACAACAGAGGACTGAACATAATTGTTTGTTGCCCCTGGTGGCACAGGCGTTGGCCCAGTTGTATTATTATTTCTATCTTTTACGTATTGATCTAAACCAGAACCTTGGCCGCCAGCAGTGGTTCCTGCCATCGAATAACCGCTTTCTTTTTTCCAAAGGTCTCCATACTGTATCCATTCTTGAGGGCCCATTGGACCATGGCCGAATTTGTCTTTGTACCACCCAGCAAATTTAATCGCATCCATAGGCGTCATAGTTATAGGCATACCTAAACTTTCTACTGTTGGTAGATCAGAACTAAAAATGGAGTCGTCAAGAGCTCCAGCATACATATTCATACTATCCGCCGCCTCCGCCAGTTAGCCATGGTGGTAATCTTCTATTGCCCAATGGGTTGTTCTTAATAAATTTCGCCACTTCATCGGCCAATGCGCTTGGTGCAGGCGCACCCGCAAACGTTCCAATCTTTTCAAAATAAGACATAATTTCTTCTATAAAGTTTTTAGGCATTCCGAAACTGGTTGCAGCGCTTGGTATTGCATCTATACCAGCAGCCCTTAATTCTTCTCCAGTGCCATATTCACTACCCATACCAAAGTTTTTATCATACCTATACTTTCTGTATTCTTCCGGTGTTCCATACATATCTTTCATTTCCATTGCTTTAGCTGTTGCCTCTTCTGAAGACATGCCTTGAGCCATGTATGTTTGAGGGTTAATTAAACGAGCAATCTCATTCATGTCTGCCCTTGTTTGCTTTTCTTCTATGACCCCTACTTGCATTCTTCCACGCATTTTTGTGTTTCTACCGCCGGGCCTGTTTCTGGTGCCTCTTGCTCCCACAGGTGTCATTGCCGCAATTCCGGCAATGCCTTTCATTCCACCGTATTTTCCTGCCACAGGTCCTCCGTTTTTGTACCCCGAAGCGTATGCTGCTTGGGCTTGCTTTTGTGCTCCGGCTTTCGTTGGATAAACCTTTCCAGACTTACCCCACTTGTAGCCTCCGCTTACTTTTTTGATAGGCATTATAGTATAGGAACCGTGGTTGCACCGTTTGTTGATACGGTTAATTTTCCAAGCTGTCCTGCGGCTTTCACGCCTTTTCCGTCCGGCGCGTATAATGTTTGCCACTTGTATCCATCAAAAACTTGCAGGCTGTCTTCTGTCAAGTTCCAGATGATGTCTCCACGACTAAACAAATTTTGGTCGCGAGTAGTATTAGTATACTGATAAGTTGCTGTAGGATCAAAGCCTTGTAGGTTTAATTCTAAAATTCTTACCAATCTATTAAAAAGA
>Ga0209992_10000529_pt1 | contig 50839 bp, 44 predicted proteins | sample 2SBtaG_2_FD_182564 | JGI IMG/M metagenome (GOLD analysis project Ga0209992, IMG submission 182564) | Deep subsurface microbial communities from Kolumbo volcano to uncover new lineages of life (NeLLi) - 2SBTROV12_ACTIVE470 metaG (SPAdes)... | ecosystem: Environmental > Aquatic > Marine >... | reverse complement strand
GTTTCGATGAAAAAGCTAAGTATGGCCACATTGGCGTTATGTATGGCGTCTTTGCTAGGTTGTTCATCGAGCGATGATGAAGAAGAAATTGTTTTACCTGAAATTGTAAACCAATTCGAAACACAAATTGACTGGACGAACGGTGTGGGTGATGGCGTAGAGCATTACTTCTCCCGTTTAACGCCTGTTGTTCACAAAGACATTGTATTTGTGGCAGCGAGAAATGGTGAAATCGAGGCAATTTTAATCGAATCAGGTAAGACTGTCTGGACAACTGATGTACGTAAAAACGTCAATTTCTGGCCTTGGGCAGATGACGACAGTGCAAAGTTATCGGGTGGTATTTTACAAGCTTATGGAAAACTATACATCGGCTCTGAACACGGTGAAGTGATCGCACTTGACCGTGAAACCGGTGAAATTGTTTGGCGTAAAGCTGTACCAGGTGAAGCATTATCGTCTCCAGCAGCGGGTGATGGCCTGGTTTATGTAAATCTGGGCTCAGGTAAATTGTTGGCACTTCATCCAGATACAGGTGAAGAGCGCTGGCGACATGAACAAGAAGTACCACCTTTAACGCTTCGTGGTTTAAGTTCGCCAACATCTGCTAATGGTGGTGTGTTATTCGGTGAAGAAAGCGGTAAGTTAAGTGTTTTAATCGCTGAAAATGGTTACACGGCATGGAGCGCAGAAGTTGCAACTGCGAAAGGTGCTTCTGAATTTGAACGCTTAGTGGATGTTGATACTAAACCTATTGTTGTGGGCGCATTTGCTTACGCTATCGCCTATAATGGTAACTTAGCAGCGGTTGATGTTCGCAGTGGTAATGTTGTTTGGAAACGAGAGTACAGCAGTTTCCGCGACTTGAGCATTGAAGCTAATGTGATTTATGTTGTCGACAGTGACGGTGTTATTTACGCATTAGACAAAGATTCTGGTATAGAGCGCTGGAGTCAGTCAGGTCTTCGTGGTTGGTATCTAACGGCACCTACTGTTGCTGGTAATTACTTGGCTGTAGGCGATCAAGAGGGTAATTTGCACTGGTTAGATAAGCAAACTGGTGATCTAGTTTCTCGAGAAAGTTTTGATAGCTCAGGCTTTTTTGTAGAGCCTGTTGTAGCAGAAGATAAATTAATTGTAGTAACCCGAGATGGTGAAGTTAGCGCGGTTAAAATCCCATAACCAATAATTTATTAATGCATTTTTTCAAGGCTTCGCATTGCGAAGCCTTTTGTTGTTTATTGATGAGGTAGTCTATGCTTCCGGTGATCGCTCTTGTTGGGCGACCTAATGTGGGTAAGTCCACACTTTTTAACCGTTTAACACGCACGCGTGATGCGTTAGTAGCGGACTTTCCTGGCTTAACGCGCGACCGTAAATATGGTCAAGCGAACTATGATGGCTATGAGTTTATCGTTGTTGATACGGGTGGTATCGATGGTAGCGAAGAAGGGATTGAAACCGAAATGGCTGAGCAGTCACTGCTAGCTATTGAAGAAGCGGATATTGTTTTATTCTTAGTAGATGCCCGTGCGGGTATGAATGCAGCCGATCAGGCTATTGCGCAGCATTTACGTAAGCAAGAGAAAAAATGCTTTATTGTTGCGAATAAAACAGATGGTATCGATGCAGACTCTCATTGTGCTGAGTTTTATCAACTATCATTGGGTGATGTTCATCAAATTGCGGCAGCGCATGGTCGTGGTGTTACTCAGTTATTAGATCATACCTTACAGCCTGTTATCGCTGAGTTGGCAGGTGAAGCTGAAGAGCTTGAGCAAGATGATGAGAGTTTAGCTGAGTTATACCTTGAAGGTGAAGATGGCGATAAACTTGAAGATGGTAAAACGGGTTTTGAAGATAAGCCTGTTAAATTAGCCATTATTGGTCGTCCTAATGTAGGTAAATCAACGCTTACTAACCGTATTTTAGGTGAAGAGCGTGTGATTGTGTACGATATGCCGGGTACGACGCGAGACTCTGTTTATATTCCAATGACGCGCAACGATAAAGAGTACGTACTGATCGATACAGCAGGTGTACGCAAGCGTAAAAAAGTTAGCGATGTCGTCGAAAAGTTCTCAGTTATCAAAACGCTTAAAGCCATTGAAGATGCCAACGTGGTGTTATTAGTGGTTGATGCCCGTGAAGGTATTTCTGATCAAGACTTAAGCCTGTTAGGTTTCACTTTAAACGCAGGCCGTTCACTGGTGATTGCCATCAATAAGTGGGATGGCTTGGACGAATACGTAAAAGAGCGTATCAAAACAGAATTAGATCGTCGTTTAGGCTTCATTGATTTTGCCCGTTTACATTTTATCTCCGCATTGCACGGCACGGGTGTAGGTCACTTATTTGAGTCTGTTGACGAAGCTTATGAATCTGCAACTAAGCGTATCAGCACAGCAATGCTGCGCCGTATCATGGATATGGCACAAGCGGATCACCAGCCACCTCTCGTACGTGGTCGTCGAGTGAAGTTAAAGTATGCGCACGCAGGTGGTTATAACCCGCCACGTATCGTTATTCACGGCAACCAGGTCCATGACCTACCTGACAGCTACAAGCGTTACTTAATGAATTACTACCGTAAAGCGCTTGGCGTTATGGGGACACCGATTAAGATTGAATTTAAAGAAGGTGACAACCCATATGCTGGTCGCAGCAACAAGATGACGTTGTCGCAAAAGCGTAAGTTACGTGCTTTCTCAAAAGAGAATCGTAATAAAGACAGTTAATAACTAGCTGGTATTATAAATATAAAAAAGGAGCTTAACGCTCCTTTTTGTATTTGCAAGCGGTAAATCTACTCATTAAGTAGGTGTGCGTATTTTTGACTAAACTTTGCCACTTTAGGGGCAACAATCACGCTACAGTAACCCTGATTTGGGTTTTCATTAAAGTAGTCTTGGTGATATTGCTCAGCTGAGTAGAAAGTCACCGCAGGCGCTACTTCAGTGACAATTTTCTCGGACAAATGAGGCTGCAACTGTTTGATAGCTTGTTCAGTAAGTTCAGCTTGTATGTCATCGTGATAGAAAACTGCACTGCGATATTGCGTGCCCACGTCATTACCTTGACGGTTTAATTGAGTTGGGTCGTGCAAGGTAAAGAACATATCTAATAGCTGGCTGTAGTTGATGACATCAGTATCGAAGCTGAGCTGAACGACTTCAGCATGACCTGTCATGCCTGTACAGATATCTTGATAGGTAGGTTCATCGGTTTGACCTCCCATGTATCCAGATTCAACTTTATGAACGCCTTTAACGCGGCGAAACGCCGCATCAATACACCAGAAACAGCCACCGGCAAAGGTTGCCGTTGCAATGTTAGCCATTATTTTTCTCCTCTAGAGCGTGAGCTTGTTCGGCAATTTTTTGGCTTAAGAACTCAGGTGATTGAGTCTTACGCGCCAGCAGCGAATAAGCGCAAGGAATGATAAATAGGGTAAGTATGGTCGCCACGCTCACACCTGCAAAAATGACTACACCAATTACCATGCGACTTTCTGAACCTGGACCTGTTGCAAAGACCAGGGGGATCGCGCTCATTACTGTCGTCAGTGATGTCATAATTATAGGGCGAAGGCGTTGAACAGCTGCATCGACTAAAGCTTGTTCAAATGCGATGCCTTTATCGCGTAACTGGTTGGCAAATTCAACAATGAGGATACCATTTTTAGCACTCAAACCAATTAACATCACAATGCCAATTTGGCTGTATATATTCAGGCTACTGTCTGTGATGAATAAACCGTACATAGCGCCAACGAGTCCAAGTGGTACGGTTAGCATGATCACCAATGGGTGTACAAAGCTTTCAAACTGAGCAGCAAGGACTAAGAAGGTGACAGTCAAGGCGAGTATGAATACATAAGTCATGGCCGATTCACCTTCATAAAACAGCTTAGATTCACCTTTATAATCTACTGCACCGTCAATGTGATTTTCTTCTGCCGCAACGGTGTTTAAGAAATCTAATGCCTCAGCTAAGGTATACCCATCCGCAAGGTTTGCAGTAATGGTAATAGCTCGCATACGGTTGTAGCGGTTTAAACGTGAAGCAGTGGCTTCTTCAGTCACAGTGATCAAGCTATCAAGTGGGATCAGCTCTCCTGTGCGAGACTTAACAAAAATATCAGCAATGTCATTAGGCGCTGCGAAATCTGCTTTAGTACCTTTCAAAATAACATCGTATTCTTCACCGCGGTCAATAAAAGTAGTAACGCGGCGTTGACCTAACATGGTTTCAAGGGTTCGGCCAATATCACTCACCGACACACCTAAGTCAGCGGCTTTTAATTTATCGATGCTGACTAAAAACTGTGGAAAAGTTTCTTTGTAATCATGATCTAAACGTACGAGCCCTTTATTCTGTCGTGCCTTAGTTAAAATCTTATTACGCCATTCAACGAGCTCTTCGTAATCGTTACCTTGAAGTACAAACTCGATAGGGCGTGATTGACCGCCACCACCAATACCACGGCGCATGATGGCAAAAGCGCGCACATCAGTGACTTCACGCATTTGGCCACTGATCTCTCCCATAACTTGCCAAGTCGAACGTTTACGCTCGTCCCAATCTGGCATACCTACGATGGCTACACCACCACGGCCACCCCAACCCGGAACACGCACTAGCACACGGCTGAGTTCGCCCGCTTCAACATATTGCAGTAGTCGCTCTTCAATCTTTTCCATATTCTCAGCGTTGTTTTCGTAACTGGCGCCTTCCGGCCCATTCATCATAACAAAGAAAGTACCGCGGTCTTCTCTAGGTGTGAGTTCAGATGGAATTTGCTGCATCAGGGTATATGTCGCAAAACCGGATAACACCAGTACCGCCAATAAGCTGAAACGTCTGTTTAAGTTATCTTCTAGTACTTTACGATAACCATTCTCAAGCTTAGTGAATTGCCTATCCATCCACTGGGTAAAGCGATTTTCACTACTACTAGGCTTAAGTACCTTGGAACATAAGGCTGGCGACAGAGTCAACGCAGTGACGCTTGAGAATACCACTGCGGCACTGGTTGCCATAGCAAACTCAGTAAAGAGCGCGCCAATTCGGCCATCCATAAATACTAAGGGGACAAACACTGAAACGAGTACAAGTGTTGTGGCGATGATGGCAAAACCGACCTCACGTGCACCTCTATATGCAGCTAAAAGTGGCGGCTCTCCAAGTTCGATGCGGCGATAGATGTTCTCAAGCATTACAATGGCGTCATCGACGACTAAACCTATGGCAAGCACCAATGCAAGAAGTGTTAATAGGTTAATAGAGTAGCCCATCGAGAGCAAGAACATGAAGGTGGCGATAAGCGCAACGGGTACAGTAACCGCTGGAATTAAAGTCGCTCGAATATTTCCTAAGAAGATAAAGATCACAACAATAACTAGACCCATGGCAATCGCAAGCGTACGGTAAACTTCAGTGATAGATTCACGAATGAAGATAGAAGAGTCATAGCTATCCTGAATTGTCGTCCCCTCAGGGAGATTACGCTTTATTTTTTCGAGCTCTTTACGGGCGTTATCGACGACTTCTAAGGTATTGGCTTTTGCTTGCTTCACAATGCCCATACCAACCATGTTTTTACCATTGCCGCGAAATGTACTTTCGTTGTCAGCGGCTTCAAGTAGTACATCTGCTACTTCCCCTAGGCGAATTAAATAGCCTTGTTCGCCTCGTTTAATGACAAGGTTATTAAAGTCTTCTTGGGTTTTGTAACTACGTGTGATGCGTACAGAAAAATCTCGGTCAAGAGATTCAATTTCACCAGCAGGCAGCTCAACATTTTCACGACGTAAAACCTGCTCTATGTCGCTTGAAGTAATGCCGCGTGCTGCCATGGCTTTTCTATCTAACCAAATTTTCATGGCATATTGACGTTCACCACCAATACGCACGTTAGAAACACCATCAACCACTGCAAGGCGGTCGACAATATAGCGCTGAGCAAAGTCAGACAGTTCTAACGTGTTCATAGAGGTGCTGTTAAGAACAAACCAAGCGACAGGGCTCTCATCTGAATTTGATTTAGACACCTCAGGAGGACGTACTTGTTCTGGAAGTCTATCTAATGCGCGTGAAACTCGCTCTCGAACGTCGTTCGCTGCTGCGTCGATATCTCTGTCAATATTAAATTCAATAGTGATGTTTGAACGGCCATTGCGAGATGATGAAGTAATACTTTTTATGCCTTCAATACCTGAGATTCGATTTTCTAAAACCTGTGTTATCTTAGTCTCTACTACCTCACTAGAAGCACCAGTATAGTTGGTTGAAACACTGACAATTGGTGTCTCAATATCAGGATACTCACGTAGTGGTAACATGGTAAATGCCACGATGCCGAATGTGAGTAATAGTAGGTTGATTACAATTGCAAAAACAGGGCGTTTTACCGCAGTATCTGTGACTCTCACTCGATTACCCCTGTGTCTTTACTGAAGAGCCAGGACGAATTTTAATGGTGCCTTCGGTGATCACTTGTTGACCTGCTTCTAAACCACTTTTAATGGCAACCCAACCATGAAAACGTTCAAGTAACTCGATTTTGACTTGCTGTGCTTTATTTTCAGCATCAATGATATAAACAAAATGGTTATCTTGACGTGGGATAATGCTTTTTTCTGGCACCATGAGTGCTTCGATACGGCCTATCTCGAGTGCCAATTGCATCAACATACCCGGGCGTAACAGATTGGCATTATTTTCAAAGCTAGCAGTAACAGATACGCTTCGAGTTGCTTGGTTAATACGAGATTCAATATGCGTTACCTCACCTGTGAAAGGCGAGTTGGGGTAAGCATCAGATAACGCAGAAACCAGCATACCTTGAGTCAATTGAGCCAGATATTTTTCAGGTACCTGAAAGTCTACTTTGATGATGCTGATATCATCTAAAGTGGTAAAAGGAGTGTTGCTATTCACAAAACTGCCAACATCAACTAGACGTTTACCTAGTACACCAGCGAAAGGAGCTTTGATGACCATTTCTTGTAATTTTGACTCAGCATTGGCAAGTTTTGCTTGCAGTGCATCAACTTCAGAGGCTTGCTCTTCTAGCTGAGATTGTGCGGCAGATTGAGAGCGAGCTAATTCCTTTAGGCGCCTTAGTTGCCGTTGTTGTTCTTTTAAATTAATTTTAAGCTCTTTGACGGTTAGTTGCTCTTGTTTGTCGCGAAGGGTGGCAAGCACTTGCCCCGCTTGCACAAACTCACCATCTTTGAAGGTAAGAGACTCTATATAGTCACTTTGCGCACTGATGATGTTGATTGCTTGGTTTGCTCTCGCTGTACCTACAGCATCAATATTGATACTTTTGATGTCAGTACTAACTATATGCGCAGCAACTTGGGTTGCAGGACGAGGCGAAGGTCCAGTTTTGCTATGGCTCACTGGTAGATAAAAGTAACCACTAATAGCGATTAAGATTAAAATTAAAACGGGAAAGAGGACTTTGCCTGATTGCTTGTTATACATGTTATTCGACCACTGCTATTGATGAGCCCAGTTTACAAGCTTTATACGATCGAAAAATGAGTATGGTCGTATTAATTTGTGTGTTGAACGAAAATTAAATCTTAGCTATGTGCTTGTACCGATTATGTTTTGTGGATGTAAAAATGAAGCCAGAAAAAAAATGTCCCCGATGTGAGAAAATTAGAAAATATGTTGTTTGGACAGTTTTGATGTTCATCTTTTATTTTGGTTTATACAATGGCTGAATCAACTAAACATGTTTTTTTAAGGGCCTCTGCAAATAGGTTTAGTATAGAGTTGATGCTGGTAGGTGGTGTCGCTATCGCGATTGTTATGCTATTTGTTACACTCAGAGCAACACCAATAAGTGTCATTGAAATTATATTTGTCGCCACAGCGATTATGGCGGTGGTTTTGGGCTTTTTGAAAAGCCGTGAACCCTTTTATAGCTTTCAATTGAATTATAGAAAAATTATTTATTATCATAAGGTTGGTGAGTGGAGTGTCGAAATATCTAATATCTCATCTGTCGGAGTTCCTACAGCAACCGATGGTTTTGAACAAGTAGAACTAAACGCAGTAGGTATAAAACTCAAAGATGAAATACGTTTCTTAAACGACTTACACCCACGACTAGCGTGTAAATTATTAATTGAACAACGACATATTTTTTTACAAGCTGTTAAAATGCATTGCAAATCCGGCTCCTGCCCATCAGAATGGCTTGTTGAACCTAGTGAGTTCCAAGCGGGCTCGGGTCAAATTTATACCGGTTTAATCGCCATGTTTGCAAATCGGATGCAACATTTACACACGTTGACAGGCTACCACTTATTGTTGCCCGCAAATGTGTTAGATAGGGATATATGGGATTTTTCAAACCTATTGAACCACTGGAAACTAAATCCAGAAATGGTGGTCCAAGAATTGCTAGATAAACAGGCCACCGTTGCAAGAAGTAACAGGAACGATTCATGAGTATAGAAAGAGCCTTTATTAAAAGTGGGCGTAATACCATTATTCATAAAGAAAAGAAGCTCGACCTAGTAATTGTAAACGGTGAGGCACACCCAAAAATTAAAGTAACTGCTAATGGACTTTTGCCATTCAAAGAAGGACTGCCAAGAAACCGACGTGAAGGTAAAGAGCGTTATTTAGAAGTTGTTCAAGTCGCAAGTGCGGATGTTTTTGGGGAAGTAAAACGTTTGTTGTTTATCCAAGCGCTTGATGGCCGCGAATACAAAGTCGATTACAGTAAGGTCGGAACAAAGTTATTTGTACGTATACATCAAGAAAGCTATCTCTAATTTTATTAGGAGCGTCTATGTTGCGTCGAGCATCTTTAAGTATTGTAGCGAGCTTTTTGCTTTTAGGATGTGGTGGTGGAGGCTCCGATTCCAATGATACCGTTGAAAATGCCAGCGTTAATGCGGGGGCAGATTTCAGTGTTGAGGAAAAAGCCGATTTTACCTTAGCAGCTGTAGGGTCTCCATCTGGTGGTACTTTTACCTGGCAAGTGATAGAGGGGCCTAATATTGAAGGGTTTCCTCAAGAAGGACAAGAGCTAAGCATAACAGCACCGGATGTAAAGGCCGATACCTCTGCCACATTAAAAGTGGAGTATTTAGCTCCCAGCGGTGTGTTAGTAACAGACACAGTCAATATTGCTATCGGTTCTCGCAATCAACTACCTATCCCTCTTATAGAAAAAATTGCACCTGATAGAGATGTTTTACAATATAAAGATGAAGTAACACTCAGTGCTGAATCATCTACGGATCCAGATGAAAACGGCAAAATCATAGAGTATGCTTGGCAACAAGTGAGTGGTCCTACACTCACGTTTGAACGCAACGATCAAGTGACACTCAGCTTTATTCATCCACTATTATCGGCCAATGAAACGGCTCGTTTTAAACTTACACTCACCGATGATGAGGGTGGTGAAAGTAGTACAGAGTTTCCTCTGACCTTATACAAAAATGCGCAAGTTGTATTTGCTGATGCAGGTGAAGACATCAGAGTGATTGAGTTTGATAAGGGGCAGTTAGATGCATCGGGAAGCTTATCATCTACTGGAGACTATAGCTGTTTATGGGAGCAGTTAGAGCGGCCTAAAACACAACTTAGCGACTTAATTTCAGACGTAAGTCTATGCAAAACCACTTTTACAGCGCCAGATGTCGATGTCGCTTCGCTGTTAAAGTTTCAAGTAACGGTTACTGAGCCTGGTGGTTTTACTGACAAAGACAGTATGGAAGTCAGTGTGCAAAGGCGCGCTGTTGGTGAAAATTTGAATGATACTGGTCAGCAACGCTGTTTTGATAGTGGAGCGGTGATTGATTGCGAAAATGAGACATTTCCAAGACAAGATGCTGAGCTAGGCCGGGATAGCTTTGTTTCAAATGAAGGAAAAACAGGCTCCGGTTTAGCTGCATTTGATTTTACCAAATTAGATGAAAATGCCCGTCCTATTCTCGATAGTAGCACCAGTAACTTCAGTTGTGTCAAAGATAACAACACAGGCTTGATCTGGGAAGTGAAGCAAGCGAATTCAGCAATTCCACCAAATGCACCTTTACGAGACACTCGCAATACCTACACTTGGTATTTAACCAATTATCCTAATGGCACGCCAGGTACAGATATTTCTAGTTGTTCAAGTTCAGTAAGGTGTGATACCCAGATATATATCAATGAAGTAAATGCTACTAACTACTGTGGCGGACGTAATTGGCGGCTACCGACTTTTATCGAGATGATAGGTTTATTTAACTATGGTGAAGTCGCTGGTAGTTCTTATGTGCTTGATCCGATTTATTTTCCTAATATAGCAAGCCCTAACTGGACGGGTTCAAGTTTCTATTGGACTTCACAGCCTAGTATTGAAGGTGCCAGTGATAACACCAATTTAATCGAGGCTTATGCATTTGATATGTTAACGGGTGAAACTGTTGAATTAGAACAAGATAATAAGGCATATATTCGTTTGGTAAGAGAGGTATCTAATAATGAAGAGTAACAAATTTGCTCTGATACCTTTGCTTTTAGGCAGTGCGATTAGTCATGCACAAGTCTGTATTCCTGAAGCAGTTGATCCAGAACGTGATATCGACCCTTCAGATCGGTTTGAGATTAATGAAACCGATGGTGTGGTATTAGATCGCAGTACTGGCCTAATGTGGCAACAATGCGAAGTTGGTTTGAATTATGATGCTACTACCAAAACTTGTAATGGTAGCGCTCAAAAACTGACTTGGCAGCAGGCACTACTTGAGGCCAATGATAACAGTCTCGCCAGCTACACGGATTGGCATGTACCTAATATAAAAGAGCTCGCCAGCATTATTGATCATAGTTGTGCATCACCTGCATTAGCTCAACTTGAATTGGGCATTTTCTTATTCAGTAATGAATTGCTTAATGTTGAAGAAGGTGATTATTGGTCAAATACAACCGTTTCTTTGGAGCCAGAGTATGCCTGGACGTTTCAAGTTTCTGACGGCAAGAACAGGTATCTCAAAAAAACGCAGACTGGTCGATTAAGGCTGGTACGTTACGCAAAATAGATTTAGCTTCACAAGAGAATTTGCTAATCTGTGCGCCTTTATTTGATGGGGCTTTATGTTGCGACACTCGTTTAAATCACTGCTATTAACAACGCTGTTTACTGGCTCAGTTTGGGCCAGTGATAAATGTGATGTTGAGCTAGACCATGGCTTGATCATCACTGATTCGGTGATACGTATCGTCGATAATGGTCAAACCCAGGTGCAAATTAATAATGACGAACAATTGCTTATCAAAGGCTACTATATTCAACTCAGTGATGAAGAAACCAAGGTATTGAAAGAGTATGCATTGGGTATACGCGATACGGTCCCTGAGCTTGTGAGTCTTGCAACAGACGGTGTAAATTTAGGGTTAAGTGCCATTGAACAAATCGTTGAAGGCATGTCAGACAAAGAGCCTGAAGTATTAAAGACTCAGCTACAATACGTTGAGCGAGCTTTAATGGATAAGTTCAAGCGCGGAGATGACTTTTTTTTTATCGCCCCCCAGTCACTATCTAAAATTGACGACTTCTTTACCGAAGAGATCAGTGAAAAGATCCATTCTGCGATCCACGGCTCACTGGGCTCAATTCTCGTGTCGCTCGGTGATGCGTTTAAGTCTCGTGAAGGCAACATCGAAGATCGCATTACTGACATGGGGCAGCGTATGGACATCATCTCTAAAGAAATCGACAAGTCTCTAAAAAAGAAGGCCAAACAGCTTGAAGATAAAGCCGAAGAGTACTGTGAGTGTTTAAATTCTCTAGATGAAACGGAAGCACGCCTACAAGCCATAGTCCCAAATCTAAAAGCCTACGATTTGGTAAGGATCAGAGCGTCTAAATAAACAGCCTACATTGAATGACTTTATGACGGTCAGTCAAAATAACAGCGCTGCGCATTTGCAAAACTGAGTTTGTGCCAAAGCTTAGTGTCGTTCACTAATTGTTTATAACCTTGCCACACTCTTAAATAACTCTCTCGCATTAAACAAACGGGATAGTTAGAAGCAAACATCACTCTCTCTTCGCCAAAGTAGTCTAATAAGAGCTTTAATTTAGTCTTTGTGTCTAAAGCATCTTCGCAGTGTTCCTGACCAGAAAACTTGATATAGATGTTATTTAGCTTGCTGAGTAGCAAAAGCACCGTTGTGTAATCATGCTGTTTATCAATAAAACCGGCGTGATTAATAACAATCTTAAAATTAGGGTGCAGTGTGGCACTTTTAACCAATGCCTTTACCGCATCAAGATGGCATAGCTCAAATTGCGCTTCAAAGATTAAACCGTGCTCAGCGAGCGTGTTCAAGTTTGTTTTAGTGTTATCAGACAATAACCGAAGGTGATCTTCACCTTCGGTGATATCACGAATACCAATGAAGTTAGGTGCTGATAGTAACTCGGTTAGTTGCTGTTCAAAGATAGTTGGTTCACTGTCTATTTGAATGTAGCTGATGGCTTTAAAAGGGACATGCTCAGGCGTACTATTGGCAAGCCATTCAAGTTCAGCACTTGGCTTGGTATTGTCAAACCCAGCCTCTATGTGCACAAAGCTTTGCACTGCAAATTCAGTATTGGCTAAATCTGCATAGTGGTGGTTTTGTTTTATTTTTTCTAGATTAGGCCAGTTTGGGCCTGAGCCTTGAGTAAGCCAATGATATTGACCCAAACTTAAGTCAAAAAAGTGTAAGTGTGGATCAATTATCTGCATCATTGTGCTGTATAGCCCCCATCGATACTTTGTAGGCTGCCTGTGATAAAGCTAGCATCTTCAGACAATAAAAATGCCGTTAGCGCAGCGACTTCGTGGGCTTGACCTAATCGACCTAATGGCTGTAGTTGCGCTTCTTCAGCCACGATTTCTGTTTTATTAGCGCCACTTTTAGCACAGTACTTATCAATAGCGTGGTGAAATAGCGGCGTTTCAATTGTGCCAGGGCACACTGCATTCGCGCGAATATTAAACTTTGCGTAATCAAGTGCTGTGGTTTTTGCCATTGAAGCTAATGATGACTTAGTAAGGTTATACGCAAATGAATTCGGTTTACCTATGATGGCTTGATCTGATGACATCAACACAATTGCGCCATTTTTTTGTGTTTTCATGCTTGGCAATACGGCTTGAATAGCTGCATAAGCGCCTTTGACATTCAAGTTAAATAGCGCGTCTAACGTGGCTTCGTCGGTATCTTCAATGGTGGCACTTAAATGTTTGCCGGCATTCGAAACTAGGGCGTCAACACGACCTGTTTGCGTAATAATTTCAGCTATACAGCGCTTAACCGTTTCGACACAACTTACATCACACTCTACGAAATTGCCAACCTCAGAAGGGGCAATATCGAGATTAAAGACTTGGTAGTTTTCTGATAGCAGCTTTTCAACAACGGCGAGGCCGATGCCAAAGCTGCCACCTGTAACGATGGCAACTTTATTCATAATAAGTTATTCAATCTAAAATTAGTGACCGCAGCCACCTTCACCGTGAACATGACCGTGAGATAATTCTTCAGCCGTTGCTTCACGCACAGATACCACTTCAACATCAAATGTCAGTGTTTTACCTGCAAAAGGGTGGTTTAAATCGCAGTCAGCATTAAAACGGCCAACTTTCACAATGCTTACTTGATGGCGACCTTGATTTGATTCAACAATGGCACTCATACCCGGCTTCCATACTTTGTTGTTGCCTAGGCCCTGTAAGTGTTTAATGGGAATACGTTGAATTAAGCCTTCTTGATACTCGCCGTAGCTGTCTTTAGGCTCAAGTGTCACATTGAATTTGTCGCCTGCAGCTTTGCCTTCAAGTGCCGCTTCAAGACCTGGTAGCATGCCTTCAGTGCCATGAAGGTAAGTTAATGGCTCAGCGTTTGTGCTTGTTTCAATTTGCTCACCGGCTTCACTTAACGTGTAGTGAAACTCAACAGCCGTATCTTTAGTAATTTGCATGTTTTTCTCTCTTATCTCAGTTTGGTGCACATTTTACGTGAGCAAACCATGAAGTGCGAGTGTTAAGGAGAAGTATTCGGCTTTACGAGCTGCTCGAGCTCAGAAAGAAACTTTTTAGGTTCTGGCTTTTTAGGTGTTTGCGCAGGTCTGGGTAAATGCAGCACCAGCTTTTTGCCTGGTTTAAGCAAGCTAGTGCTTTTTAGGTTATTCCATGTCAGTAAATCTTTGACGGGCACATTGAATTGTTTACTGATCTCCCAAAGAGAGTCGCCATTTTGAATGATGTATTCATGTTCCATGGTTAACACTGGTTGTTTCTCTTCTTGAGCAAGGTAAGGGCTTACTTGATATTCAAGCATTAAGTTGGCGAGCGGTTGTGCCTTTTTAATTTTTAGTACTTCTCCGACTTTTAAAAGACTCGTCTGCTTATTATTAAGCGCCATTAGTGCATTGACCGAAGTATTAAAGCGACGCGCTAAACCATAAAAGGTGTCGTTTTTCACCACGGTGTAAGTTTGGCTAAAGTAGTTTTGAAAGAAGTCACTTTGCCAAAGTTGTTTTTCGGTCAGAGGTAACAATATTTTGTAAGGGCCTTCAGGGGCACTTTGATGTTGTAGGTAGCCAGGGTTTAGCTGGTGGAGTTGTTTTTTACTCACCCCAGTGAGAGAGGCAAGTACCGAAAAATCAAAACGCTGAGCAAAGTCGACTTCACTGGTTAAGGCATAATTGGGCAGCTTTGGTACCTTAAACTTAGGATGTTTGGCCTGGAGTAGATAACTTAGAGCGAGTAGCTTTGGTACGTAGTCGGCGGTCTCAGAAGGGAGTTTGAGTTGCCAAAAATAGCCTTGCTTGCCTTGCTTTTTACTTTTTCGAACCGCTTTTTTTACTCGGCCCTCTCCGGTGTTATAGGCTGCGAGCGCATGTAACCAATCACCGTTAAAGCGCTGGTAAAGGTAGACTAAGTAATCTAGGGCGGCATCGGTTGAAGCTAACACGTCTTGTCTGCCGTCGTACCACTCATCGGTTGTTACGCCAAAGTGATAGGCGGTGCTATCCATTAGCTGCCAAATGCCCACAGCACTTTGGCTAGAGTGCACCTTAGGACGAAAGTCACTCTCAACAAAAGGCAGTAACACCATATCCATGGGTAAGCCTTTCTGCTTTATTTTTTCAGCAATATGAAACAGGTAAGGCTTTGCACGCTTATTTACTTTCAACAAGTAATCGGGTTGTTGCAAATACCAATCAATGCGTTTTTGCAAGCGAGGTGTCGGCACTATATCAAAGGCTAAGCTGGCAATTATTTCTTGCCAAAGATCGTCGTAAACGACAGGGCTAACTTCGGGTGTAATACTGGAGTGTATGTCTTCTTGTGTTTTATTATCTGCTTTAAATAGCTTATATTTAGGTGTAGTCTGATCGAATAGCGCCGCAATTTCATGAGGTTCAGCAGGGGTATTTTGATGAGGCGAAGAGGTGCTTTGGCATGCTGTTAATACTAACAACCCAATACATAATAAAATGCTTCTAAAATGTATATTCATACCCATGCTCCCTATCAAATTATAGCACTCCCCTTTGCCTTTGCATTTTTTGCGCCTGTTTGGTTTTAGCTAGCTCATACATTAATCTCAGTCGAGTTTGTGTGAGATCATCCGCTTTGTATATGGCTTGCAATGCTTTAGGTATCATCATTGAGTCGCTGTTAATTGCGGCCTCTAAAAAGAAAATTGGTTTTTGTAATGCTTTGAGTTTATATGGCTTCCCTTGTGCTGGTAGTAACCAAGTAACTTCTTCAGTATGGCGTAGTTTTTTTACTGTTGTTAACCAAGCTTCTAAATTACTATACTGTACATAGGGGATGGGATTCGCTGTTAAGCCTGCAAACAATCCGAGATTATGATGACTAAATATACTCAGGTCGCCTTGTGTCGACCCTTTGATTTTTTCAACGACAAGAGAATGCCTGCCTAAGTTAAAAGTCACTTGGGCAGCGTTTAGTAATGTAGGAGGAGAAAAGAGTGTATTTTGCCACTTTTCAATACGTGCTTTAGCTTTATTGAGGCTTAGTTGAAGCTGAGCGTTAGATTGTAATTCTACGCGTGACTGACTGAGTTGTAGACTTTTTTTGAATCGAGAAAGCTTGTCTTTTAAGGCGCTTTGGTATTCATTGAAATGTTCTGAAACATGATGCGGTGCATGCCATGTCGATTCAGGAAATTCATTCGCTAGTAGCATCATGCCTAAGATTTGTTCTTCATCACTGCTGGTACTGAATAAATAGCAAATAGGCTTAGATATACGTTTCTTTACCTCGCTTGCAAAGCGCTCTAGTGCGCTAAAATCTCCATGTGCATCAATAATAGCAGCGCATTTTTGACCGACTAAAACAGCCTGATTACTTGTGAGGTAACGGGCATCAGACGGAGGTGCTATCAAAAAAGTCTTTTCATCGAACTTTAACCACTGTGACGCTGAAGCTGAAATTGAGACAAAAATAAAAAGTAGGGCGAAGGAAAACCGCATAATCAAAATAGAGTGTTACTGTACAATTGTATGTTGCACGTAATTTAACCGATTATGCGAGTTGATGAAAGAGAATTACTTTTCGCTACTTGCTAGGTGAGAAGAAAGTTTTGTGATTAACCCTTCTTGCAAAGCTTTCTGTGCTTGTATGTCATGACACAGGTGCAGTGCAGCCATAAGTAATGCGTTGTGCTCAGTGCGTATAGAACTGCGCTGTTTCATTTCTTCTACCGTGCTATTAAGCAAGGCAGCAGCATCGAGGAGCGCGTATTCTTGCCCCTCAGTACAGGCAAATTGATGTGTTTTGCCAAGCAGGTTCACTTCAACTTGATTGGTTTTTTGCGACATTAGCTAGCCTGAGTCGCACTCTGTAGCTTGCTTAATAAGCCTGATAAAGTTTGGCTTGTCTCTTTTTGCTTTTCTTCACTTTCAAGGACTTCTAGTTGTAGAGTTTCGTTTTCATCAACTAGTTTTTCATTTTGAGCTTTAAGCTCTGAAAGTTCGTTATTTAAACGAATATTATGGTTGATCAGTTCATCAATCAATTGTTCGAGTTTTGGGAGAGTTTCGTTATTCATAAAGGCGCTCTATTGACTGTTATTTATGGTATAAATGTAAAACAAACTGACTAAGGATGCTAGCAAATACCAAGCTTTGCGGTTCATTTTGTCATTATTTAGTCATAAATGAGTAAATTCAGCTCGAATACATGTCTCATACACTATTTTATAATGTTTGAATTTAATATTTCTCTGGGTTCTGTCGTTTATATCTGGGGGTAATTAGGTGATAATACGGATTGTTATCTTCAAACCTGAGTGAGTTCTTGGGTAAACATTTTTGGGCGCAACTATGCTGAGTTATCGACATTCATTTCATGCGGGCAACCCTGCTGACATCATCAAACACCTTGTTTTGGCACAAGTGCTCGAATATATGACCAAAAAAGACAAACCGTTTGATTATATTGATACGCATTCAGGTGCTGGTTTTTTTGAATTAGCAGGCGCAGATTCACAAAAGACACAAGAATATCTTGATGGCATTGGCAAGCTTTGGGACTACCAAGGTCAGAATCAAGCAATTTTAGATTTTCTTGACTTGATTAAAGGTATGAATGAAGAGTCATTGGCGTTTTATCCTGGCTCTCCGAAAGTGGCAGAGCAGTTTTTACGTCGCCAAGACAAAGGCTGGTTCTTTGAATTGCACCCGCAAGATTTAGCCTTACTTATGAAAAACACTCAGCATAAAAAGTCTTTGCGTGTAAGAGGTGAAGACGGCTTTAAAGGCTTACATGGCTTGGTGCCGCCAGCTTCTAGAAGAGCTTGCGTGTTAATGGACCCGCCTTATGAGATTAAAACCGACTATCAGCATGCCGTTAAGATGATTATTAAGGCGCATAAAAAGTTTAGCTCTGGCACTTATATGATTTGGTACCCGGTTGTGGATAGAGAGCGGATTGATTTAATGGAGCAAACTTTAATAGATTCGGGCGTTCGAAATATTCAATTATTTGAGCTGGCAACCAGTGCCGATAGTGATGTTCATGGCATGACTGCTTCAGGCATGATGGTGGTTAACCCGCCATGGACTTTAAAAAATACCATGGACGATGTATTGCCTAAGCTTGTTGATTTATTGTCTGATCAGGGGGGCTTTTTCAGAAGTGAACAGCTAGTTGAAGAATAATTAGCGTTTTCGAACTAAAAAATAAAGCGGCAAAATACCGCTAAAACTTAGCCCATATCCAATAAGCTTTCTCTACCGCAATGATAAAGAAAGCTAAATATGTGCTAGTTGGGAGATTAGAACACGTACTTCACAGACATTTGAATACGATTTAAATCACCATCGACTCCGCTTTCAGTCTCACGAGTACCGACTTTATACTCAGCACCAAAAGTTAGCTTTTTAACTGGAGAGTAAAGTAAGTTAGCGCTGTAGTTCATGCTTGATTTAGTTGGGTTGTAACTCCCGTCAAGTACATCAGTCACATTGTCTGCTTCGAAGAATGAATATAAAAAAGTTGAACGGAATTTGTCATTCCAGTGGTGCTGATAAGCTACAAAGCCTGATGTAGAGTCTATAGTATGCAGGTTAGAGCCATCATATACCGCGCCATTTGCAACGTTTAGACCTACATAACGGCCAAGACCCGCGCCTTGAGTTAGCATAAACTTGAAGTTATTTTTACCTAAGTTCACACGACCTGATGCACTTACACCAAATGATGTTTCACTTTCATCAGCAGCGCCAATTTTGTAAGTGAGCTGGCGTGCTAAAGCAGTAAGTACAAAGTTACCCCAATCAGCATTGTGCGTATAACGAGCCGTGAAGTCAGGCATAGATGCATCATCTGAAACAACACGGCCTGCATCAGCAGTGGTTACTGTGCTTTCCGGATTTTCTACTGAGAATGAGAAGTTGCCACTAGTATATTTGGCCATAGCTTGGCGAACAAACACAGTACCCTCAGTTGGACCTATGAAGTCGAGTGTTTCAGGTAGGGCACCGACGTTTTGGAAATTTGACCAAGCTTGACCAAATAACCAACCTTTGTAGGTTACTAATGCTTGGCGAATACGCGGAGAATAAGAGTTACTGACGCGCTCATTACCACCTGTTGAGGCAATAAAATCTAGCTCAATTTTCGTTTTTATGGTGCTGCCATCTTCAAGCTTAGTGGCTGTACCAAAGTTAAAACGAGATTGACGGGCATGCATATCAAATACCGCATCTTCACTGCTAGAAGCTGATACAGGTGTTGTACCAGGCACATAGAAATCACGGCCAATATGTTGTGCGCCTAAAGTACCGTCAGAAAAATCACTCCAAATAGCGTCGAGCTTAACGTAACCGCCATAGCTTACTTTGGTGTCTTCAATGGTGCCTGCTAGAGCAGGTAGGCTTAGAGCGCTTGATACTGCTAGAGCTGTAAGGGTTTTAATTGCTACACTTTTAGTTGTCATAGTTGATGTTCCTTAAAGCTGCGTTGTTAATTGTAACGACGCTGTCATAAATGAGAGTTCATATCCACTGTTGTTGATGGTCGCTTTTTGCTCAATTAGCCTTTGGTCTATACGACCAAGGTGGAGGAATAAACAAAAAATTCACAGTCCATTAATAGTTTGTGGCAATATTTCGTCTATAAAAGTAGGGTTAAACGCATTTTACGCTGTATTTTTCATTTATTTAATATAGGGTTGTACTGTTTGGTTCTATTTTAGGCACTTTATTGCAAAAATTGATCTGTGTTTGTTTTTTAACCTTTATACAACTAAGGTCTAATTCTTTAACTGCAACGCCTGAGTGATCCTTGATGAAAGCCCAAGGGCAAGTAAATTAATATGGAGATGACTATGTCACAAAGCATTTATCCGGTTCCTGAAGCTATCAAGAACAATGCATTAGTTAATAACGACCAGTATGAGACTTTATATAAACAGTCTATCGACAATCCTGAAGCATTTTGGGCTGAGCACGGTAAACGCCTTGATTGGTCAACCCCTTATACAAAAGTTAAAAACACCTCTTTCGATAAAGGTCATATCAGCATTAATTGGTATGAAGATGGCGAGCTTAACGCATCTTATAACTGTATCGACCGCCACCTTACAGACAAGGCCGATAAAGTTGCGCTAATTTGGGAAGGGGATAGCCCAGAGCAAAGCGAAAATATTACTTTCCAACAGCTTCATGACGAAGTGGCAAAACTTGCCAACGGCCTTAAGAAACTAGGTATTGAAAAAGGCGATCGTGTTGCGATTTATATGCCAATGACGCCATTTGCAATATATGCAATGCAGGCGTGTGCACGTATTGGTGCTGTCCATTCAGTGGTATTCGGTGGCTTCTCGCCATCAGCCATTGCAGATCGTATTAAAGATTCTGGCGCAAAAGTGGTTATCACATCTGATGAAGGCCGCCGCGGTGGTAATACAGTTCCACTTAAAGCCAATGTTGACGAAGCCGTTTCTCAAGATGGCGTAACCACAGTTGAGCATGTTGTTGTACACCAACTAACCGGTGGCGAAGTTGATTGGCAAGATCATGATGTATGGTGGCATGAGTTAACAGCTGATGTGCCTGCGGCATGTGAACCAACGCCAATGAATGCCGAAGACCCACTATTTATTCTTTATACCTCAGGTTCTACAGGCACACCTAAAGGTGTCGTACATACAACCGGTGGTTACTTAGTTTACTCTTCAATGACACACGAGTATGTGTTCGATATTAAAGAAGACGACATTTACTGGTGTACAGCCGATGTGGGTTGGATCACAGGTCACAGCTACATGGCATACGGTCCGTTAGCCAACGGTTGCACTCAGGTAGTATTTGAAGGTGTACCAACTTACCCAAGCGCAGGTCGTATTGGTGAGGTAGTTGATAAGCACAACGTAACTATTCTTTATACTGCACCAACAGCTATTCGTGCACTGATGGCGAAAGGCGATGAACCAACAGCGAGTTCAAAGCGAGATTCACTGCGTATCATGGGCTCAGTAGGTGAGCCAATCAACCCTGAAGCATGGACTTGGTACCATGAGCGCATTGGTAATAGCAAATGCCCAATCGTAGATACTTGGTGGCAAACCGAAACCGGTGGCATCATGATCACGCCATTACCTGGTGCGACAGACATGAAACCAGGCTCAGCAACACGTCCATTCTTTGGTATCGCACCCGCTCTATTTGATGCGGCCGGCGAAACACTTCAAGGCGCAACAGAAGGTAATTTAGTTATTCTTGATAGCTGGCCGTCACAAGCGCGAACAGTGTATGGTGACCATGAACGTTTTGAACAAACTTACTTTTCAGCCTATCCGGGTGTTTACTTCACAGGTGACGGTTGCCGTCGTGATGAAGATGGTTATTACTGGATCACAGGTCGTGTAGATGACGTATTGAACGTATCAGGTCATCGCTTAGGTACTGCTGAAATCGAAAGTGCTCTAGTTGCACACGAAGCAGTCGCAGAAGCGGCTGTAGTGGGCTACCCACATGAAATCAAAGGTCAAGGCATTTATGTGTATGTAACACCGAATGAAGGCGTGCAGCTAAGCGATGAGCTAACTAAAGAAGTTCGTAATTGGGTTCGTAAAGAGTTAAGCCCAATTGCTTCACCAGATATGATCCAATGGTCACCGGGTCTGCCTAAGACACGCTCAGGTAAAATTATGCGCCGTATTTTACGTAAAATTGCAGCAAATGAGCACCAACAGCTGGGTGATACATCAACACTGGCTGATCCAACAGTTGTAGATGAATTAATAGAAAATCGTTTAAATCGTTAATAGAACGCTAAAAACTTGAATTTCATTAAATTCTAATCGTACTATATCGGCTGTCTTCTTTCAGATGACAGCCGAATTTTTAGGAGAAAAGCATGAATCAGTTTTTAATTGCGGATGATCATCCTTTATTTAGGGAAGCTTTAAAAGGCGCATTGCAAAGTCAGTTTGAAGATTTAACTGTTTTCGAATCTGAAAGTTTTGACAGTACCCTTGCTGCGTTATCAGAGCAAGACGAGTTAGATTTACTTTTACTTGATTTACATATGCCCGGCAGCGGTGATTTATACGGTCTTATCCGTATTCGTGAAGACTACCCAAGTCTGCCTATTGTGGTTGTGTCAGGCAGTGAAGATCTCAGCATCATTTCTAAGGTAATGGCATATGGTGCTATGGGCTTCATTCCGAAAGCTTCTTCAACGCAAGTTATCGCCCAAGGTATTGAAACCGTGCTTGAAGGGGAAACTTGGTTACCAGAAAAGATAAAAGATAAAGTAGCCAATATTGAAAACGAAGACAGAGAACTTGCTCAACAAGTTGCTTCGCTCACGCCACAACAATACAAAGTATTACAATACCTTCACGAAGGATTGCTTAATAAGCAAATTGCCTATGAATTACATATTTCTGAAGCGACTGTAAAGGCACATATTACTGCTATTTTTAGAAAGCTAGGCGTTTATAACCGCACTCAAGCTGTACTGATTGCTTCAAAATTACAACTAGAACCTGTAGAAGCAGTGAGTTAAATACTGCAGCCATACTATAGAAGACTTCTAATGCACCAGGCAAAAAGAGCCTTGGTAAAACCCCTAATAATGCTTGTCACAGTGGTGAATACCCAGCTGTAACAAGCTCTTTCACTTTTAGCTAATTAAAGCTTGGGTTAGCTAAAAACCACAGTACGATTGCCGTTGATAAACACCTTATGCTCAGAAGCGAGTTGTAAGGCATTACAGAACACGGTTTTCTCTATATCTCGGCCCATCTTTGCCATGGCTTCAGCATTATGTATGTGGGTCACGGGCGTCACATTCTGCGAGATTATTGGCCCTTCATCGAGTTCGTTATTTACAAAGTGTGCAGTCGCACCGACAATCTTTACACCGCGTTCAAATGCTTGATGATAAGGTTTTGCGCCAATAAACGCAGGCAAGAAAGAGTGGTGGATATTAATCACTTTATTCTCAAAGCGCGCTACAAACTCAGGTGACAAGATACGCATATATTTGGCAAGACCAATAATATCAGGCTGATATTGTGCAATTGTATCTCCAACGAGCTTATCGTGTTCAGCACGGCTTAACCCCTCATGTGAAATACAATGAAAGGGAATATCAAAACCTGATACCAGCTTTTCTAAATCTGGATAATTGGCAATGACAGCCTGTACTTCGATGTTAAGCGCTTGCTCATATTGCTTAAGTAGCACACCACCTAGACAATGAGCCTCTTTTGTGGCCAGTAATACCACCTTTCTTTTTGACTCGTCAAAAAGCTCAACTCTGGCCCCAGAAGGCAACTGACTTTTTAATTGTTCAAGAAAAGCTTCACTGGGTTCTCCGGTTAATTCGGTGCGCATAAAGAAGCGTTTTGCTTCTTTATCAACAAATTCATTGTTGCGGGTGATATTTAGATTATGCTCGTAACAGAGCCCGGTAATTTTTGCGATCAGACCTACATCGTCATCACATTGTGTGGTTAGTATTGTTTGCATTTCCTCATTCCTCTGCAAAGTCGGATTGTCACTCTAGCTTTATTACAGAGGAATGAAAATAGCTAACTCATGCTAATTAACGCCCAAAATTCATTAATGCTTTCAATTTTGCCGGTTTTACCGGTTTTGATAGATAATGAATGTTCAAAGCTTTTAATTCAGCCTTCACTTCTTGGTCGCGTACAGCAGTAATGAGCACTGCGGGTACTTGTGATTGCCATATCTCTCTCAAAGTTTTGATTAAGGTAATGCCATCACATTCAGTACCCAACTGATAGTCCATGAGGATTAAATCAGGTGCTTTATTTGATTTAGCATGTGCAAGAACCGAATCAACATCTTTAAATAGATCGAAATTAGTTTGCCACTTAGCTAATAAACTCGACATGGCCTCTAGATTTTCAGGATCGTCGTCAACGGCGATAACATTGAGTTTAGCGTTGTTGTCGCCAAGTGGCATGCAGGAGGTTGTGGGGGTTTTCTTCGCCACTAGATTAGCATCACCGTAAGGGATTAACATGCTAAAACGACTCCCTGTTCCGGGGATAGATTTCACCTCTAAAACAATTGAAAGCAGGTCACATAGACGTTTTACGACCCCTAAGCCCAGACCCACACCTTTATTGTCATTTGAGTGTATGCGGTAGAAGTCATTAAAGATTTTTGCTTGTTCGTATTCGCTGATCCCAGGGCCCGTATCGTACACTTCAAGTAATAAGCCATGCTTGCGTTTACGGGTGGCAATCAATACTTTGCCAGTGTCAGTGTATTTAACTGCGTTTGAGACTAAATTTTGGATCACACGGCGTAAGTAAGTGGTGTCGCTATGCACAATATTCTGATTGCTTCTGACTTTTAATTTCAACCCCTTTTCACTTGATAAAATCGCGTACTCATTGGCAAGTGGGCAGAGAATATCATCGATACTAAAATGTCTTGGGGTTGGCTGCATTGCCCCTTGTTCCAGTTTGGCAATATCAAGTAAGGATGACATCAAGTGAACGGTTGAGTCGAGTGAGTCGTTTAGCTTATCAAAGCTGCCTCTATCTTGAGAAGATAAGTGGTTAGGGTCAATGGCTGCTGAATATAACCTGGCAGCGTTAAGCGGCTGTAAAATATCATGGCTGGCCAGTGCTAAGAAACGAGTTTTACTGTCATTGGCTTTTTCAGCTTCTTTTTTCGCAGCGATTAAGGCGTGCTCAGTTTCAATTCTCGAGTCTATTTGTGCTTCTAAGTCTTTATTGATGTTTCGGATCTCTTGAGTACGCGCTTCGATGCGGTTTTCAAGATCCATATTAATTTCTTCTAGGGCATTTTGTGTGGCGATGTGCATGGTAACGTCGCTAAAGCTGGTCACAAACCCACCTTCAGGTAAAGGGTTACCTGTCATTTCAAACACTTGGCCGTCGCGGCGGTGACGAATAAAGTGATGCGGTGTTCCATTTCTTAAATGTTGAACGCGTTTTTCAACAAGGCGGTCAATTTCACCTGGGCCACATTCACCACGTTGGGCGTTAAAACGTATAACCTCTTCAATTGGCTGTCCGACTTCTAAAAAGCCCTCTGGGTAGTTAAACATCTCCGCATAGCGCTTGTTCCAAGCGACTAGGTTTAGGTCTTTATCTACAACTGAAATACCATGAGAGAGGTTTTCGAGCGAGGTATAGAGCAAGTTTTGGTTAAATTGCAGAGCTTGGGTCGTTTCATCAAAAAAGTTAACTACTTCCTCAAATGCCATTTGTTTGCCCGAGGCGACCGTATGAATGAGTGCCTGAGCTGATGAGGCACCCAAAACGCCAGTGAGGGCACGTTCACAATAGGCAATAAACTCAGGTTCCGGATAGGCGTTATTGTCATCGATATGATGCAATAACGTATAATGGCCTAGCAATTGTTGTGAACGCTGAATGCCTAAGAAAGTCTGTAATAGTACTTTAAAGTCATACACGGTTGCTTTGACATTTTTGTTCATACGCTTAATCAGTGCCGCCTCTTCACGTGGATTGACAAAGGCTGCGGCTTGGATTTTATCGATTAAACGTTCATGAGCACCTAATGAAAAACTGATGTAGCAACTAATATTTGCAAATAAGGCGATTAAGGTGCCCTGGGTGATAAGTTGTTGCCTAGCTTCAAAGTTGAGAGAAAAACCCATATCGACCATGGGCATCATTAAAAACAATGTCCAACAAATGAACCCAGCTAATAAACCAGCATAAACGCCGTAAGCATGACCTTTTCGCCAGTACAAGCCGCCAACAATGGCAGGTAATAATTGGGTTACCAATGAAAATGCCACTAGACCCATACTTGCTAGCGATTCACCATGACCAAAATGTTGTTGGTATAAATAAGCCAATAATAAAATAGCGGCGATGATAAAGCGGCGGATCAAGAGAATAGAATACTTATAGTTACCCAGCGCCGGGGCGCGGTGAAAACGACGCTTTAATACCAGTGGCAATACCACATCATTCGACAACATCGTACTGAGTGTGAGTGTTGCTACAACAATCATGGCGGTTGCCGAAGACAGTCCACCGATAAAGACAAACGTCGTTAAAATAGGGTGGCCAGTAGAAATTGGCAGTGCCAATACAAAACTATCAGCCGCCAAATGAGAGCCAATATTAGGGTGAATAGCAGCAGTAGCAATCGGGATGATCATCGCTGCAGTTAACATAAGGTATAGAGGAAAAGCCCATCGGGCTGTTAGTAAGTGCTTTCTATCTTGGTTGTCTACAACAGTCACATGAAACTGTCTAGGTAGGCAGATAATGGCAGCTGCAGCAATTAAACTCTGACCAATAAAGTTGAAGCTACTAAAATTAAAATCTTGCCAGTGGGTGAGTAAATTTAAGCTATGTTTTGGTTGATTATAAAGTGCGGTTAATGCCAAAGCTGCTACTGCAACGAGTGCTAAAAGCTTAATAATGGATTCGAAAGCGATGGCCAGCATCAGACCAGAGCGGTACTCGGTGACGTCAACTTTACGAGTACCAAAAAAGATAGCAAATAGGGCAATGATCAAGGTACCGGTAAGCGCTAAAACAGTACCTGAAAGTTGCTCATCTTGTTGTAGTAATAAAAAGCTAGAACTCAGCGCTTTAAGTTGTAGTGCAATATAAGGAATGGTCGCCAATAAAGCAATCATGGTGACCATGACTGCCGTGGTTTGTCGTTTGCCGTAGCGAGCAGAGATAAAATCGGCAATGGTGGTGATATTTTGTTTTTTACTGACTAATACCAGTTTTCTTAAGAAACCTTGTCCGAATAAAAATAACAGAGCAGGGCCTAGCAAGATAGGTAGGTAGTGCCAGCTACTTGCCGCAGCAGTACCCACAGCACCATAGTAAGTCCACGAGGTACAGTAAATTCCGAGTGCCAATGCGTACACAAAAGGGTGATGGCTAAACTTTAGTGCGCGAGGGGTGGTTTTATCTCCCCAGTTCGCCAGCCAAAACAAAACTCCTATATAACAAAGAGAAACAAAAATCAGTGCAGCACTCATAGCCTTATCTTTTTTATTATCAACTAAACAACCTTACCACATTTGCTTTTTTTGTAATCTTTTTTGTATTGCAATTTAAGTTTTAACTTACTGTTTAATATAAATATAATTTTTATATTTATAGACGTGATCAAATTAGACTAATGTCTCATACCATCCGCAAAATGTGTTTGTTGCTCACAACACGAACGTTTAATTTGCTAAGTGACTGTTAAATATAATTAAGTTTGATATTTTTTGTGTGTTTGCATGCAGTTTACGTAAACGTCAACTTGGTGTTGCGACTAAGGTAGCAATTTCAACTTGTAAGGGCGTTGCTAATGTAGATAGTGACGATTAACACCAAGACAGCCAATTAATTGGCAAGGGATAGGGGACAACAAAAATGGCTTTTAAAGACGAAGAACAAGCAAAAGCATATTGGTCAGAGAATCTGAGCCTCATGTTTAAGCTATTAACAGTATGGTTTGTAGTGTCATTTGGTTTTGGCATTTTACTTGTAGATGTACTTAATGAAATTCGCTTTTTTGGATTCAAATTAGGTTTTTGGTTTTCACAGCAAGGCGCAATTTACACCTTTGTAGCTTTGATTTTTGTCTACGTATTCAAAATGAATACGCTTGATAAAAAATACGGCGTAGATGAATAAGGAGCACGAAGATGGATGTTAAGATTCTTACCTTTATTATTGTTGGCTTGAGCTTTGCGCTTTATGTCGGCATCGCAATTTGGGCTCGTGCGGGTTCAACGAAAGAGTTCTATGTTGCTGGCGGTGGTGTACCACCTGTAGCCAACGGTATGGCAACAGCCGCAGACTGGATGAGTGCAGCATCATTCATTTCAATGGCTGGTATTATTTCTTTCGCCGGTTACGACGGTGGTGTTTACCTAATGGGTTGGACTGGTGGTTATGTACTACTGGCACTTTGTCTCGCACCCTATCTTCGTAAGTTTGGTAAATTTACGGTGCCAGATTTCATAGGAGATCGTTATTACTCTCAAGTTGCCCGAGTAGTAGCTATCTTGTGTGCAATCTTTATCTGTTTCACATATATCGCAGGTCAAATGCGTGGTGTAGGTGTTGTATTCTCTCGCTTCTTAGAAGTAGACATTGAGACCGGCGTTTACATTGGTATGGTTATCGTATTTTTCTATGCAGTATTAGGTGGTATGAAAGGTATCACGTATACGCAGGTTGCTCAGTACTGTGTTTTAGTATTTGCTTATTTAGTACCTGCTATATTCATTTCACTGATGATGACTGGTCATTTATTACCGCAAACAGGTTTTGGTGCAACTTTAGCCGATGGCTCGGGCGTATACATGCTCGATAAACTCGATGGACTAAGTACTGAGCTGGGTTTCTCTCAGTATACTGAAGGCTCTAAAAGCATGATCGATGTATTCGCTATCACTGCAGCACTTATGGTCGGTACAGCGGGTCTACCTCACGTAATCGTTCGTTTCTTTACAGTACCAAAAGTAAAAGATACGCGCATCTCAGCAGCATGGACGCTTGTATTCATCGCGATTGTTTATACAACAGCACCTGCGGTTGCATCATTTGCCCGTGTAAACATGATTGACACAATTAATGGTAAAGATGGCAGCGGTACATTATATGAAGAAGCGCCTGCTTGGGTTAAAAACTGGGAAAGAACAGGCCTTATCACATTCGAAGATAAGAATAGCGATGGCAAAATGCAGTACTCTGCAGGCAAAATCTCAGATCCAAACAGTGCCAACGAAGTAAAGATTGATCGTGACATCATGGTACTCGCAAACCCAGAGATTGCGAATCTGCCAGCATGGGTTATCGCATTAGTCGCAGCGGGGGGGATTGCAGCAGCACTATCAACCACGGCGGGTCTACTGCTGGTAATTTCAACCTCGGTGTCGCATGATTTACTTAAGCGTACGCTGAAACCAGATATCAGTGATAAACAAGAGCTACTAGCTGCGCGTTTATCGGCGATGATAGCGATTGCAATCTCCGCTTACTTCGGTATCAATCCGCCAGGATTTGTTGCTTCAGTTGTGGCATTTGCATTTGGCCTCGCAGCAGCAAGCTTCTTCCCTGCAATCATTATGGGTATTTTCTCTAAGAAAATGAATAAAGAAGGTGCGATTGCAGGTATGGTAACAGGTATTGGCTTCACAGCTGCTTATATCATTTACTTCAAGTTTATTAGCCCTGAACTGAATGCACCAGAAAACTGGTTATTCGGTATCTCTCCAGAGGGGATTGGCATCATCGGTATGCTAGTAAACTTCATCGTTGCTGCGGTTGTTCTTAAACTAACTGCTGAAACACCAAAAGAAGTTCAAGATATGGTTGACAGTATTCGTAACCCTAAAGGTTCAGGTGAGGCACACGCACACTAATATTGAGCCAATAAGCATAAAGCTCAGCCGACAAGGCTGGGCTTTTATTCGCTTTAGCAAAGTGCTGTTTTTGTATTTTTAATAACTCGGTTTTATAGCAGTATTTTGTTAAAACGATCCATACCTAAGCGTAAACACTGACATTCTTCTTTGTTATTTTAGCTGTTTATAGTCGGGTGACTTAGGAGTTGAATATGATCCCAGAAGTTACTGAAGTCGCAAAATTTGTTGCCTTACAGGCGCCATTTAGCCAGCTACCAGAAGCGGCGACCCACTATTTTGTGTCCCATTTAGAAATTGTTTATTTAAATAAAGATAACCAATCGCAGTGGCTGAAATTAACTGAGCCAAATTTATACCTAGTTCGCTCAGGTCAATATGAACTTGTCAATGCAAAAGAGGAAGTGTTCACCCAAATTGCAGAAGGAGATTATTTTGGATTTCCGTCTTTATTAACTGGCGATGCCATACAAAATCGCATCGAGGTGTCGACACCTGGCTTAATTTATACCTTAAATCAAAGCAGCTTTGACTATTTACGTCGTGAATATAAGGCATTTGAACAACACTTTGTGCGCGCTCATGCTAATCGCTTGCTGTCATCTCATTATCAGCAAAAAAGTGATAATTGGTCTGAGAAAAAGGTCAGTGATCTATTGACTAGAAAGGCGATAACACTTGAGCCTGATGCATCAATTCGTGATGCTGCGGTAAAAATGAGTGATCATGGGGTTTCTTCAATTATGATCACCAAGCAAGCGAGTCTTATCGGTATACTTACTGATAGAGACTTGCGTAATCGCGTTCTGGCCAAGCAAGTTGACCCTAATATGGCAATTAATCAGGTGATGACGTCTAAGCCAAAATTCATTTTCGAAAATAATCGGGTGTTTTCTGCTTTGCATTTAATGCTTAAACACAACATACATCACTTGCCTGTGCTCGATGAAAATTACATGCCACTCGGCATGTTGACCAGTACAGATATGTTGCGTCAGCAAAAAAGCGATCCGGTACAACTTATTGGTCGCATTTATAAAGCGACATCAGTTCAGCAGTTACGACTATATGCGAAAGAGATCCCAGCGTTATTAAAGAGTTTTTCTTATAACATTGATGATATCTCGGTAATGGGCAAACTATTAAGTGGGCTGACTGATGCATTGACCAGTCGATTAATTGATATTTATCAGCAAGAGCGTGGCCCAGCGCCATGTGCGTTTAGTTTTATTTGCTTTGGTTCGCAGTCCCGTGAAGAGCAAACCCTGCATTCAGATCAAGACAATGGCTTATTGTTACCGAACAATGTAACCGAAGAACAAAGATTTTATTTCAAAGGGATGGGTGAATTTGTCTGTGAAAAACTTGTTGAATGCGGTATTGAGCGCTGCCACAGTAATATTATGGCAAGTAACCCTGAGTGCTGCGGCACATTAAATGAGTGGTCAGAGCGATTTTTTAAATGGATCAAATCACCTACGCCACGAGCCATGTTGAACTGTAAGATCTTTTTTGATCTACGTTTTATTGACGGATCGAATGAGCTATATAGCGATTTGTGTGCATCACTTGAAAGAATTAGCAAAAACGAACTCTTCTTTGCGGCCATGGCCACAGATATTAATGCGAACTCAGTACCGATTGGATTGTTTCAGCAGTTTAAACTTGAGAAAAATAACTCAAAGCATAAGTATTTAGATCTGAAAAAGCGCGGTGTTGTGATTATCAATGATATTGCAAGGCTCTATGCACTAAAAGTTGGAGTAAGGCGGGCCAATACGCTTGAGCGTTTGGATGCGCTGACTAAATTTAATCTAATTAGCGCTAAGGATATTTATAACCTCAAAGATTGTTGGCGCTACCTGACGCAATTGCGACTCAAAACCCAATTGAATAAAGAGGGCTTGCCGGGCAATTGTATTGATCCAGAAATGCTTACCTCTTTAGAAAAACATCAGTTAAAAGAAGCGTTTTATCTGATTAAGCAAGCACAGCAAGCCTGCGCGTTTAAGTTTGCCAGAGGCAGTTTGTAAATGCAGAGAATAGTACAAAAAGCGCTTCGCTATTTTAACGCCAAAGGCAAGTCAATCGATGAAGTGGAGTTTGTGGTTTTAGATCTTGAACTGACAGGGCTTGACTTTAAAGCGCATGAAATTGTATCGGCGGCCTGGGTGACGATGCGCAGTGACAGAATTCAATTAAAAAGTGCGAGGCACATCATTAATAGTGATGTGGAGCAGTTAGATCAGAGTCCGGTTTTTCATGGTATCGATGAGCAAACGCTTGATGAAGGGATATCCCTTAAAGCGTTAATGACAGAGCTATGTGACGCTTTGCACGATAAAGTATTAGTGTGCCACAACGCTTATTTAGATTGGGGGTTTATCCGACTAAATAGTAAAGCGTTAGATTTAGACGCGCACCCTTTGACCGTTGTCGACACGATGCAAATTGAGAAAAGGCGTCAGTTAAAGCAAAACACCGAATTACACCAAGACTGCCTGACTTTAGCTAATTGTCGCGCTCGTTATGAGTTGCCTTGCTATGAGGCGCACAATGCACTTACCGATGCACTAGCGACAGCCGAGTTGTTGTTGGTATTAATAAATAAAATTGGAGCGGGTAAGCCACTTAAACTTTCAGCATTGATGTAAGATTTTTTTTCGCACAAGTGTATACATAATTTGCCTATGTCGATTACAATAGCGCCATCTTTTAGGAAGTTAGTTTCCTGTCTCTGCATTTAGCTAGGTCCACAACTTAATGGCAATAAAACTGGCAATAAATGGGTTTGGTCGTATTGGACGCAATGTTGTGCGTGCATTATACGAATCAGGCCGCCATCAAGATATTGAAATCGTGGCTATTAACGAATTAGCCGATCCCAAAGCCGTTGCGCATTTACTTAAATATGATACCTCTCATGGTCGTTTTGCTTATTCGGTTTCGCATGATGCACCTTTCTTAGAAGTAAATGGCGATAAGATCCAATTGTTTAGTGAGTCAGATCCAGCTCATTTACCTTGGCAGGCCCTAGAAGTTGATGTCGTACTTGAGTGTACAGGTGTGTTTCACAGTCGCTTGGATGCTCAAAAACACCTAAATGCAGGTGCTAAAAAAGTTTTATTCTCTCAACCTGCCGATGCAGACGTTGATGCAACCATAGTGTATGGCATTAACGAAGAAGAGCTTAAAGCGGAGCACACAATTGTTTCTAATGGTTCTTGTACAACAAACTGTATTGTACCTGTGATCAAAGTCCTTGATGATGCTTTTGGCATTGAGTCGGGTGCAATTACAACCATCCATGCGTCTATGCACGACCAGCAAGTGATTGATGCGTATCACAGTGACTTACGTCGAACTCGTGCAGCGAGTCAGTCTATTATTCCAGTTGACACAAAACTAGCCCGCGGTATTGAGCGCATACTGCCTAAATTTGAAGGCCGCTTTGAAGCCATTGCTGTACGTGTTCCGACAATAAATGTGACGGCCATGGATTTAAGTGTTACGCTAAATCAAGACGTTGATTTAGGTAAAATAAATCAGGTAATTAAGGCCAATACACAAGGCCGATTAGAAAATATTTTAAGTTACACCGAAGAACCTTTGGTGTCGGTAGATTTTAACCATGATGCACATTCTTGTATCATTGACGGCACGCAAACACGTGTAAGTCATAAAAGGTTAGTAAAACTTTTAGTATGGTGTGATAACGAGTGGGGGTTTGCAAACCGTATGCTCGACACCGCTGAGGCCATGATGGCCGCTAAATAACAATAAAGCTATTACCCAGTATCGTTCTTAAAGGAGACATCAATGTCAGTCATCAAAATGGCGGATCTAGATTTATCAGGCAAGCGTGTTTTAATTCGTGAAGATTTAAACGTGCCAGTAAAAGACGGCAAAGTAACGTCTGATGCGCGTATTCGCGCTTCACTTCCGACTATTAAACTTGCACTTGAAAAAGGTGCAAAAGTGATGGTGATGTCTCACCTTGGTCGTCCAACTGAGGGTGAATACAATGAAGAATTCTCACTTCAGCCTGTGGTTGATTATTTAAACGAAGCGTTAGAGCAAAATGTACGTTTAGAAAAAGATTACCTAAATGGTGTTGAAGTTGCTGACAATGAGGTGGTTGTTTTTGAAAACGTACGCTTCAATGTGGGTGAAAAGAAAGACGACGAAGCACTTGCTAAACAGCTTGCTGCATTATGTGACGTTTATGTTATGGATGCGTTCGGTACGGCTCACAGAGCTCAAGCGTCTACACATGGTGTTGGTCTATTCGCTGAAGTTGCGTGTGCGGGCCCACTTCTAGCGGCTGAACTTGATGCACTAGGGAAAGCGCTTGATAACCCTGCTCGTCCACTTGTCGCGATTGTCGGTGGTTCTAAAGTATCGACTAAACTGACTGTACTAGATTCATTATCCACTGTGGTTGATCAGTTAGTCGCAGGTGGCGGAATAGCGAATACTTTTGTGGCGGCAGCGGGTCATCCTGTTGGGAAGTCTCTTTTTGAAGCAGACTTAATCGACGAGGCAAACAAATTAACTGCAGCAGCGCGTGCAAACGATGGTGATATTCCAGTACCAACAGATGTGGTTGTTGGTACTGAGTTCTCTGAATCAGCTGTGGCGACAATCAAAGATGTGACTGAGGTATCTGATGAAGACATGATCTTCGATATCGGTCCTGATACAGCACAAACGCTAGCTAAAATCATTGAAAATGCAGGAACGGTTGTGTGGAATGGCCCTGTGGGTGTTTTCGAATTTGACCAGTTTGGTAATGGCACAGAAGCAATTGCCAATGCAATTGCCAAGTCCAATGCCTTCTCGATTGCAGGTGGCGGTGATACATTGGCTGCAATCGACAAATATGGCGTTGCAGATGAAATTTCTTACATTTCAACGGGCGGTGGTGCTTTCTTAGAATTCTTAGAAGGGAAAAAACTACCAGCTGTTGCTATGCTTGAGAAAAGAGCAAACGCTTAACAGTTTTTCAGGCCAGCTTTTGCTGGCCTTTTTATCTTAATCACTCTCACTCAGATCAAGGTAAATAAATCATACCAATGCTTTTAATTGGTATTAGTAGCAAGCGAAAGGCTACTTTCGATATATCCGTTCAAACTAGATAGCAAAGCTATCGACTATTGGAGAAAGCAAAATGGCTTTAATCAGTATGCGTCAACTTCTTGATCATGCAGCAGAGCATGGTTACGGCGTTCCAGCGTTCAACGTTAACAACCAAGAGCAGATGCGTGCCATCATGGAAGCGGCTGATAAAACAAACAGCCCAGTGATCGTTCAAGGCTCTGCAGGCGCACGTGCTTATGCAGGCGCACCTTTCATTCGTCACATGATTTTAGCGGCTGTTGAAGAATGGCCACATATCCCAGTTGTTATGCACCAAGACCACGGTACATCTCCGGGTGTATGTCAGCGTTCTATCCAATTAGGTTTCTCATCAGTGATGATGGATGGTTCATTAATGGAAGATGGAAAGACACCTTCTTCATATGAATACAATGTAGATGTAACACGTCGTACAGTTGAAATGGCACATGCATGTGGTGTCTCTGTTGAGGGTGAGCTAGGTGTACTTGGTTCACTAGAGACAGGTGAAGCTGGCGAAGAAGATGGCATTGGTGCTGAAGGTAAACTAACTGAAGATCAACTACTGACTGATCCTGAAGAAGCTGCTGACTTCGTTAAAAAAACAGGTGTTGATGCGTTAGCAATTGCCTGTGGAACATCACACGGTGCTTATAAGTTCACACGTCCACCGACGGGCGACATCTTAGCAATCAACCGCATCAAAGAGATCCACGCACGTATTCCTGATACACACTTAGTTATGCACGGTTCTTCTTCTGTACCGCAAGAGTGGCTAGCAGTTATCAATGAGTTTGGTGGCGAAATCCCAGAAACTTACGGTGTACCGGTTGAGCAAATCGTAGAAGGCATCAAATATGGTGTACGCAAAGTAAATATAGATACAGACTTACGTTTAGCATCAACAGGTGCTATCCGTCGTCACCTTGCGCACAACCCGTCTAACTTTGATCCACGTAAGTTCTTAGCTGAAGCGACAAAAGCGATGACTGAGATCTGTGTAGCGCGTTATGAAGCGTTCGGCACTGCGGGTAATGCAGCGAAGATCAAACCAATTTCACTTGACGACATGCACCTGAAATATTTATCAGGTGAGCTTGATCCACAGATCAAGTAATAACCAAGTCTAGCTGATTTTATTTTAAAGCCCCAGTGTTGGGGCTTTTTTGGATCAGTATTTTACTAATTCATATTAACTTAGATCTGATTTGTCGAGATTAAGGATCAAGATCTTACCAACTAAAGCGATCTGGGATCGATTTCTTACCAACCTGCTGATTAATTTTCGCTCAAAAACGTACCAAAACTGTGTATCAAGATCCAAATTGAGATCCTTAATACAACTCCTGTTGGTATAAAACTGATCTATCGGTACGTTACTTAGTCAAAATTTGATCTCGATTTAATCAGTGCGTATTTGTGTGATCCGATCAACGCAGCTTAGTGTTAAGTAAATAGATATAAAATTAGCCGTGATTTAAATATTTATAAAATAGAGGGACTTATTAGGTTTTTTCATAAATTATTGTTATTTATGAGATAATGTTTTTTTCATTTATATGACCTGATAAATATTCTTTTTAAGATCGGATTATTTTTTCATAAAATTGTCATACTAAGTCATAATAATGAAACCAACTTGGGTAAATCGAAGAGAACTGTGGGAATGTCACGTAAAGTACTTGTAGTTGATGATGAAGCACCAATCAGAGAAATGTTAGTTTTCGTATTGGAGCAAAATGGATTTCAGGCAATAGAAGCTGAAGATTATGATTCGGCAATGGCCGCAATGGTAGAGCCATATCCTGATATGGTTTTATTAGACTGGATGCTTCCGGGCGGCAGTGGTATTCAAATTGCTAAAAAGTTTAAGCAAAGCGAATTCACGCGTCAGATCCCAATCATCATGTTAACTGCGCGCGGTGAAGAAGAAGATAAAGTAAAAGGTCTTGAGGTAGGTGCAGACGACTATGTGACTAAACCTTTCTCTCCTAAAGAACTAATGGCACGTATTAAGGCGGTAATTCGTCGTGTTTCTCCAACCTCGCTGGAAGAAGCCATTGAGGTGCATGGTTTGCGTTTAGATCCTATTTCTCACCGAGTCACATCGGCGGGGAATGAACTAGACATGGGTCCAACGGAATTCCGCTTACTACACTTCTTTATGACACACCCTGAACGTGTTTACAGTCGTGAGCAATTATTAGATCATGTCTGGGGCACTAACGTCTATGTTGAAGATCGCACCGTTGATGTACATATTCGACGTTTGCGCAAGGCAATTGCACCGCTAGGTCATGATAGACTAGTGCAAACTGTTCGCGGTGCTGGTTACCGTTTTTCTAGTAAAATGTAAGCACTCAGCTTTGGATACACTGTATTTATGTATCGAGTAATTAATAAACAGGCGTTAATTAAACGCCTGTTTTTGTATTTTATACCATTGGCTTTGGTGGGCGTTTTAATCGGCGCACCTTTCATCTTGCTGTTTTTAGGCGCGCTCGCGCTGTTACTTTGGCATTATAATCAACTCTTTCGATTAAGTGATTGGTTGCTTAATCAGCGTAGTTTTAATCCGCCAGAAGGCGAGGGTGCCTGGGAGCAGATCTTTGAAGGCATATATCACCTTCAACATCGTAACCGTAAAAAACGTAATGAATTGGCTGAGTTGATCCGCCGTTTTCGTGAAGGTGCAGAAGCGGTTCCTGATGCGGTCGTGGTATTACAGACTGATTTAAGCATTATTTGGTGTAATCAGCTTGCACTCAAAGTATTAGGACTACAGTGGCCAACCGATCATGGTCAGCGTTTAGATAACTTAGTGCGGGACCCAAAGTTTGCAAAATACATGAACAAGCAGAAGTTCGATGAGCCATTAGAACTTGAGGTTTCGCATAATCAAGAGCAAACTCTTGAGTTTAGGGTAATGCCTTATGCTGGACAGCTTATGATGGTGGTGCGCGATATCTCTCGGCTTAAGCAGTTAGAGCAGATGCGTAAAGATTTTGTTGCCAATGTATCCCATGAGCTTCGTACGCCGCTGACGGTAGTGACTGGCTACTTAGAAATGATGGACGAAGAGAATCTGCCACCGCCATCAATGTGGGCGAAAGCACATCAGACTATGATAGAGCAATGTCATCGTATGGATAGCTTGGTCAATCAATTACTGTCGCTTTCTCGTATAGAAGGAGCACGTAAATACGATAATGACAAACCGGTTAGAGTGCCTGATATGTTGGCGCTTATTGCGACCGAAGCGAATTCTATTAATAAAGAAAAAGGACATGAAATCAGTTTCGATGTTGACCCTGAACTTGACATTGTCGGTGCAGCAGATGAGTTGCGTAGCGCGTTTTCGAATTTGGTATTCAATGCCGTGCATTACACCAAACCAAACGGCAATATTCATGTGCAATGGCAAATAAAAGATGACCAAGCGTTTTTCTCTGTGACTGATAATGGTGATGGCATAGCCTCTGAGCATATTAATCGATTGACTGAGCGCTTTTATCGAGTTGATAAGGCAAGAAGTCGTAAAACTGGCGGGTCAGGTTTAGGTTTAGCGATCACTAAACATGTATTAACGCGTCATGATTCTCACTTAGATATCAGCAGTGAAGTAGGAGAAGGCTCATGTTTTTCTTTTGCTTTTCCAAAAACACGCATTACTAATTATGACAGTAAATAAAATGGTAGTCATAAAAGTGTAATTTTTTAGTAATTTAATTGTCATTTAATCGCTGCAAAATGAACCACGTTAACTAATTGGGACGAACAACTGGAGAAACCCAAATGAAATTTAAAAGTTTAGTAGCTGCAATGGGTGTAGCGGTAACAACTTTATTATCAACACCAGTATCAGCTTTAGATGAAAAGCTACCTATGTATAACAAAACAAGTGGTATTTCAGGTAACTTCTCATCTGTCGGCTCTGATACGCTTGCAAACATGATGACTTTTTGGGCTGAAGAATATAAGCGTATTTACCCTAACGTAAATATCCAAATTCAAGCAGCGGGTTCTTCAACTGCTCCACCGGCATTAACTGAAGCAACTTCAAACTTCGGTCCTATGAGCCGTAAAATGAAGTCAAAAGAAATCGAAGCGTTCGAAAAGCGCTACGGCTACAAGCCAACTGAAGTGCGTGTAGCAATCGATGCGCTGGCAGTATTTGTACACAAAGATAACCCAATCAAAGGTCTACGTATTGACCAAGTCGATGCAATCTTCTCTTCAACACGTAAGTGTGGTGCAGATAGTGAAATCAATCGTTGGGGTGATGTGGGTCTAAACGGTGACTGGTCTGGCAAAGACGTTCAGCTTTATGGTCGTAATTCAGTATCTGGTACTTACGGTTACTTCAAAAAGAAAGCACTATGTAAGGGTGACTTCCGTAACAACGTAAACGAACAACCAGGTTCTGCATCAGTGGTACAGTCTATTTCTTCTTCAATCAATGCAATCGGTTACTCAGGAATTGGTTATAAGACATCTGGTGTACGCACTGTGCCATTAGCGAAAAAAGGTGATAAGTTCGTAGACGCAACTTTAGACAACGTTTCTAAAGGCAAATACCCACTATCACGTTTCTTATATGTTTACGTGAACAAGCACCCAAACAAGCCGCTTTCACCAATTGAAGCTGAATTCTTAAAGATGGTACTTTCTAAAGAAGGTCAGCAAATCGTAGAGAAAGATGGTTATGTACCACTTCCTAGCAAGGTTGCTGCTGCTGAAATGAAGAAGTTAGGTCTTCTTTAATTTAGGCAAATAGATTAAAAATAAAAAACCGCTGAAGTTCAGCGGTTTTTTTGTGTCTGAATAATACCAACCCTCTTAATGAAGTATTATTTAGGATTGGAATAATATTAATTTAAAGGCTTATTTAGCAAAGCTTCGGTCTCGGCTTTACAGCTGTTATAGTTATCAATGCATTCATTACTGCATATCTGATGCCCTAAGGTGTTTTCAGTATGACGCTGCGCACAGTTACTTTCACATTGATAGTTTTGTTGTGCACATTGATTGAGTTCACTGCTGGTTGCCCCACATCCCACTAACAAAATAGAGATGACAATAAGTAAAGCTTTCATTTTTAATTATCCTTCTACGCAGAAACTTGTAAGTTATCGATCAGTCTCACTTTGCCTAAGAAAGCGGCCGCAAGAATAACAAACTCTTTAGTTTCAAGTGTAGCAGGTTTTAAATTGTCTTTTTCAGCAATGGCAAAGTAATCAGGTTTCAAACCAGCTTGTTCAAGTGCTTGTTTCGCTTCTAGCTCAATCGCATCGAACGCTTTATTACCTTGCTCAAGCGATTGACTCGCATTTAATAGGGTTTGATACAACACTTTGGCAGTGTTTTTTTCTTGCTCAGATAAGTAACCATTACGAGAACTCATCGCCAGCCCTGAAACTTCACGCTGTGTTGGTACACCAATAATTTCAATTGGCATAGACAGGTCTCGAACCATAGCGCGAATCACTTGCAACTGTTGAAAGTCTTTCTCGCCAAAACAAGCAAAATCTGGCTGTACCATGTTGAACAGCTTGGTAACGACGGTTGCTACGCCTTTGAAATGACCCGGTCGCGTACCACCGCAATAACCCATAGAAATATCAGGTACGTCTACATAACTTTGTACAGCTAGGCCATTTGGATACATAACATCGACGGTCGGCGTAAACACGAGCGCAGTACCAATTTCAGCAAGACCTTGTTTGTCGGCGTCTAACGTTCTTGGATAGCTGTCTAAATCTTCGTTGGCACCAAATTGCATAGGATTGACGAAAATACTTACAACCACTTTATCTGCGAGTGTTTTCGCTCTTTCTACAAGTGAAAAGTGACCTTGATGGAGATTGCCCATAGTTGGTACAAATGCAATGCTCAAGCCTTGCTGACGCCAAGCCTTAATTTGGCTGCGAAGCGATTTTATTTCACTGACTGACTGCATTAGTTAAACTCATGTTCGCTACTTGGGAAGGCACCTGACTTTACATCATCACAGTACTTTTTAACTGCATCATGCATGTTGCCTGTTTCGGCTAAAAAGTTTTTCGAAAACTTAGGAATGTAACCTGCAGAAATACCGACAAGATCATGCATCACTAAGATTTGGCCATCGGTGACTTTGCCAGCACCAATACCAATTACAGGAATGTTTACAGACTCAGTGATACGTTTAGCTAGCGCAGAAGGAATACACTCAATGACGAGAAGTTGTGCACCAGCAGCTTCTAGTGCTTGCGCGTCAGCAACCATTTTATCTGCTTGCTCAGACTCGCGACCCTGAATTTTAAAACCGCCAAATACATGAACAGATTGCGGCGTTAAGCCTAAATGACCACACACCGGAATACCTTGCTGAGTCAGTGCGCGAATGCTGTCGTGTAACCATTCACCACCTTCTAACTTTACCATGTTTGCACCCGCACGCATCAACTGTGCAGCATTATTACAAGCTTGCTCTACGTTGGCATAGCTCATAAATGGCATATCTGCGATCACAAATAGATCTTTTGAACCTGCGCGAACACACTTGGTATGATAGGCGATGTCATCAGTGGTGACAGCAAGCGTGTCATCACCGCCTTGCAAAACCATGCCCAGTGAATCACCAACCAAGACAACATCAACACCTTGATTGTGAAAAAGCTGAGAGAAACTCGCGTCATAAGCTGTTAATGCGGTAATTTTTTGTTTTTCTTGTTTCATTTTAGCCAGTGTAGAGACGGTCACTTTAGCCATGTTGTTCCTCTTGGGGTTAATTTAATTCTGCCTTAACGGCGTTAAACCATTGAGTGACACTTGCTGAGCAATAGTAGCCAGTGTGTTGCCATTGGGCAGTTTTAACTCAGGTGAGATTTCTAATAGTGGGTAAACCACAAACTCACGTTCACATAGACCATAGTGTGGCACGGTTAAACGCTCGGTATTTATGGTTTGATCATCAAATAGCAAAATATCTAAATCTAGGGTTCTTGGGCCCCAGCGTTCATCTTTACGCTGACGACCTTGTTCAAGTTCAATACGTTGCAATTCATCAAGCAGAGCTTCTGGCGCAAGTGAAGTATTGAGTAATGCAACAGCATTAACATAATCAGGCTGGTCTTGAGGCCCCATAGGCTTAGATGAATAAAACTGCGAGACTTTTTTTAGCTCACAGTCAGCAAGTGCACTGAGAGCTTTCACTGCATTTTGCAGCTGTGAAACAGGGGCTTCAAGGTTGGCGCCCAAGCCAATATAAACTGGGATCATGCATCACCTGTTTTTTTCTTTGGCTTTCTTCGGTAACGGCGACGCGGCTTCTTACCATCAGGTTGGCCTAAGTTTTTGACTAGCTCTTTTTGACCAGTTACATCTGATTTTAAGTATTCAGTCCACCAATCTGCGAGTGCTTGCTGAGATCCTTCGCCACTTTCTACACGCAGTAGTAAGAAATCATAAGCGGCTTTGAAGCGAGGCTGCAGGCTTAAACGATAAGCACGTTGGCCTGAACGTTTGTCTAAACGCATTTGGATATGCCAGATATCACGAGCTCCTAATGTAAAGCGTTTTGGCACAGACACGTGTTGGGCGTTTTGGTTTAAAACTTGGTTCATCGCCTGATTGAAGGCATCAAACTCAGACATGCCTTGTTGCTCGATGATCTGTTGAGTGCGTTGCTGCAGCGGGAACCAAAGTAACGCTGCGTAGATAAATGCTGGCGTGACTTTTTTATCTTGATTAATACGTGTGTCAGTATTGGCAAACATTTGCTCAATAAAGCGCGTTTCAAAGCCAGTCTCGCTTTGTTCTAAGATTTCGTCTAGTGCAGGGAATAGCTGTTTGAATAGGCCAAACTCGCGAAGCTGTATGTAATTTTCAACCGCTTTGCCATTTAAAAATAGTTTCAGTGTTTCTTCGAATAAGCGTGCAGGCGGAATATTACCTAATAAATCAGCTAGCTTGTAGATAGGTTTTTTCGTGCCAGGTGCAATTTCCATATCTAGTTTGGTTGCAAAACGAACCGCGCGTAACATACGTACCGGATCTTCACGATAACGAGTTTCAGGATCGCCAATCAATTCTATTTTTCGCGCGTTGATTGCTTCGACACCGCGTGCAAAATCATGAATGCTAAAGTCATTGATCGAGTAATAAAGTGCGTTTATTGAGAAATCACGACGCTGAGCATCTTCTTCGATGCTGCCGTATACATTGTCACGGAGCAGTTGACCATGTTCACTTGATTGGCTGGTCGCATTTTTACGCTCATCGGCTTCATGGTGACCGCGCATGGTGGCGACTTCAATGATTTCACGACCAAAAACGATATGGGCTAGACGGAATCTGCGACCGATGAGACGGCAGTTTCTAAATAATTTTTTGATTTCTTCTGGCGTTGCATTGGTGACAACGTCGAAATCTTTTGGCTGGATCCCCATCAAAATATCACGAATACAACCACCAACGAGATAAGCGTCGTAGCCACCATCTTTCAAGCGATACAAAACTTTGATGGCATTCGGGCTAAATTGCTTGCGCGAGATACCATGCTCGGCACGAGTGATTAAAGCGGGTGTTGCCGAGGTTGTATGGTGTGCATCTGATGAGTCTGGCTTGACCCACTTTTTGCACATGTTAATTAGCTTGGAAATAATGACCCGTCTCCTAAAACGCTCAGTTGGTAACCTATTAAATAACCTGAGCTCTGGATAATAAATCTATCTCCAGCGGTTACTTTTAAGGCTAACTACGTTGAACTTATTTGCAATAGGCCAGCTATTGGCGCATAAATTCGCCTTGTCACCCCTAAAAGTTTGCGGCTGCAGACTTAAAAAACGTTTACTAATTCAATATCAATAAACTAGTAAATCTCTTAGACCACCCCTCATAATTAAGTGATTTCTTTTGAGGCAAGTAAAACTTATCAATAGCATGGTGAAAATTATACTATTTAGTTGTTCTAAATAAGAAATTTTCAGCGACGCTAGCGTCAGTTTTAGTCCCTCAAATTGATTGAGTATTATTGAGGGTTGGTATTAATCACAGCTCAGCTTAAATAGGTAAAATCAAAGTGGCTAATAATATACTAGCGTCACTAAAAAATTAAGCTAGGAGTAGAAATAAACTGATCTAAAAATGGGTTTAGTGTGTCGTAATCAGGTGCGAATGTGCTTGAATTGCGACCAGTTATACTATGATGCTCTTTTCGAGTACATTTGGAATAGCTCCAAGAGAAAACTGTGTACTTGCCCAAGTCAAAACTTCATCAACATTACAGAGTTTCATATCATCAGTGACGTCGAGTCCTAAAAAGCTTAACGCTCGCAATAATTCAGGGAGCGGGTCATTAATATTGATTGCGGGAGCATGATTTTGTTTTGAGAGTTTAAAGCCAGGCTCTGTTACAGCTAAAGGTACATGTGCATACTCAGGCACTGAGTGATTGAGCTGTTTAAACAAACTAATTTGTCTTGCTGTGGGTTCTAATAAATCGGCACCACGTACCACACGACTGATTTTTTGCTCGATATCATCAACCACGACCACTAACTGATAGGCAAATAAGCCATCGCGGCGTTTGACAATATAGTCTTCTTTGGCCAAGGCATGAGGTACATATATCTGACCTTGTAGTAGATCTGTAAATTGATATATCGGATGTGTTTGCGTTAAGCGAATAGCATGGTTGTCATAATCAAGTGCCAGTGATTTACAATGACCCTGATACAGCCCACCTGCTTGTTTGATCATTTTACGCGTACAGTTACAGGCATAAAGGTCGGGCTGAAGCTGTGTTAAGGTGTCTTGGTAAAGCGCATGACGCTGGCTTTGGTATTCGACTTGTTCATCCCAATGTAAGCCAAACTTTTCTAGAGCAGTTAAGATGGCACTGTCAGCACCTTTCACGACGCGAGGTGTGTCTATGTCTTCTATTCGTACAAGCCACGAGCCTTGATGTTTTTTGGCGTCTAAATAACTGGCAAGAGCGGCGACGAGTGAGCCGAAGTGAAGGGAGCCCGAAGGTGAAGGGGCAAATCGGCCTCGATAGCCCCCTGAAATGGACAATGCTTCGTTATGCATATACCGTAATTAAGCGCGGCCGTTCTGTTTTTCTTTAATTTCAGCTATCGTTTTACAGTCTACGCATAGGTCGGCAGTTGGACGAGCCTCAAGACGACGAATACCGATCTCAATGCCACAAGACTCACAGTAACCGAAGTCATCTTCTTCGATTAAGTTGAGTGTTTTTTCGATTTTCTTGATGAGTTTTCTTTCTCTATCTCGGGTACGCAACTCTAAAGAGAATTCTTCTTCTTGCGCAGCACGGTCAACCGGATCAGGGAAGTTTGCCGCTTCATCCTGCATATGGTTCATTGTTCTGTCTACTTCATTACGAAGGTCTAAACGCCATGCTTCTAAAATCTTCTTGAAATGCGCACGTTGTGCATCATTCATGTATTCTTCGCCCGGTTGTTCTTGATATGGTTGTAAACCGGCTTGAGCCAATAACCCTAATTTTTTTTGGTCTGGCATAGCATTCTCCTAAATCCTTAACATAACGGCGGCTATCGCCGGCGGCTATAAATAGCAAAATATGCTCCCCTAAGCAAACCTTTTTTACTGTGGGTTGGTTAAATACAGTAGGTGCCAGATTAAGAGAACAACTTAATATTGGCAGGCTATGTGGGGGCTTAGATGACTAATTCAAGAGCTAAGTACGGGAATTTTGTGCTTTAGGATTATTTTCTGCGGGCTTATTTCACAGTTATAAGCGATAACTTCTACGCCGGCAGTCTGTGCGTCATTCAGTAATTTCGCGTACTTTGGGTCAAGGTGGGCTGCGGCCTTTACTGACTCTATACCTGTATGCATCACCATAAACAGTAGTACAGCGCGATGGCCCTGCTGGACGATATCGATTAATTCTCTGAGGTGTTTTTGGCCCCGGACTGTTTGAGTATCGGGGAAATAACCTTGTCCATTTTCTAATAATGTGACTGATTTTATTTCAACATAGCAAAGTGGCTTGTGTTCATCTTTAAGCAAAATGTCAATCCGACTATTTTCTTGTCCATATTTTACTTCGGGTTGCAAATGCGCATAGCCTTGCAATTCAGAAATCATATTTTGCATTATGCCTTCAATCGCCAACTTATTTGCTACAGCGGTATTCACGCAAATAAAGTCACCCACTGAATTTTCTGTTAATTCTAATGAGTGCGGATATTTTCGTTTTGGATTATCACTGGTTGAGTAGTAAGCATTAAAACCCGGATCAGCACAGCCAGTCATTTTTCCAGTATTGGCACAATGAACAGTAAATTTCTGATTAGGTGTTTCTAGGTCGACTAAAAAGCGTTTATAGCGCTTTATTAAGGTGGCTTTTTCGAGCTTTGGCGTGAACTTCATTCTTTAATCGCAATAGGTTGGGTGAGACTCAGTGCTAGTGTACACTTGATGCTAACAATAAGCGTATAAGAGAACACAAACTATGTCTGATAAATTCATTGTTCGTATCAGTGAACAAACACCTACAGCGCCGTGGAGCACGGATGCATTGCTATCGTTTGATCAACTTGGTGCAATTGTTCACCTGCAGCAAAACGAAACTCTTAAATTAGTACAAAAAGCAGCGCGCAGCCTTTCTCAACAAGGTATTAAGCAAGTGGCATTACAAGGTGATGCTTGGTGTACTGAGTCACAGTGGGCGTTCTATCAAGGTTTTGCCACTGCAAAGAAACTTGATGGTGTTGAGTTTGTTGACAATGAACAGTCAGATTTAGCTGAGCTTGCAGCATTGAAAAATGCTGCAACTTGGACGCGTCAGATGATCAATGGCACAGCTGAAGACGTTTATCCTGAGAGTCTAGCCAGCAAAGCGGCTGAGTTTATCCAATCTTTAGCGCCTAAGCATGTGAGTTACAACATCATTAAAGGTAATGCACTTCTTGAGCAACAATGGATCGGTATTCACGAAGTAGGCCGTGGCAGCGAACGCCCACCGGTATTACTAGAGCTTGATTACAACCCAACTGGTGACGAAGGTGCGCCTGTTAGTGCGGCGCTGGTAGGTAAAGGTATTACGTTTGATTCAGGTGGTTACTCAATCAAACCTAGCGAAGGCATGTTATCAATGAAGTGCGACATGGGGGGAGCGGCGACTGTGACTGCAGGTCTAGCGATTGCCATTCAACGCGGCATCGACAAGCGCATCAAATTATTCTTATGTTGTGCTGAAAACTTAATTTCAGGCCATGCTTACAAGCTAGGTGATATCCTAACTTATAAAAATGGCACAACAGTTGAGATCGTAAATACGGACGCTGAAGGCCGTTTAGTTCTGGCCGATGGTCTAATGGCTGCTGGTGAAACGGGTGCGCCATTAATCATTGATGCGGCAACGCTAACGGGTGCTGCACTGGTTGCTGTAGGTCAAGAATACAATGCATTATTCGGTCTTGATAAAGCATTAGTATCAGAAGTTCAGCAGTTCGCTGAAGAAGAGTTTGAAGCGGCTTGGCCACTTCCACTTGAAAAGTGGCATCAAAACAACTGCCCTTCACCTTACGCTGACACTGCTAATAGCCGAGCGCAAAAAGGTGGCGGCTACGGTGGCGCATCGAATGCTGCAGGTTTCTTATCGCGCTTTGTACCAAATGAAGGTCAAGGTTGGGTACACATCGATCTAGCCGCTTCATTCCAAAACAGCGCTGGTAGCTTATGGTCTGCTGGTGCGACAACATTAGGTATGCGTACCGTAGCAAGAACGCTACAAGCAAAAGCGTAAGCTTTTACATAGGCTATAAGCCATAAGTTCATTGAAAAAGGAGGCTAAGCCTCCTTTTTGTTCTTAAAATAGCTTAGGGGTTAAGACAAAAGGGCCGCTGCAAGCCTGACAAAGTCAGATGAGGTTAAAATCCCCAGTAGCTTTCCTTCTTCGTCGACTACAGGCATACAACCATGACGGTTTTTTGCAAAAAACTGTGCCACTTCACTTAGTGATTGCTCCGGCCGAATACTGGCAAAGTCAGTTGCCATAATGTCTTGGGCAATGATTTGTTTTTCCTTTCTTTCAATCGCATTAGGGCCAAAGGTTGCCATAATTTTCATTACTTGTGCGACCATGATCTTTTGTGTCAGCATGCCTTTTAAAATACCCTGTGCATCGATCACAGGAATATGGCGAATGTTTTTCTCGCGCATCAAGTCGTGCACTTCTTTAACGGTTGACTGGTGATGTACTGCAAATGGATCGGCAGTCATTAGTTCAGAAACAATATGAAGCATTTTAAACAGTCCTAATTTGGATCAACTTATAAAGTTATAACCCATTTTATTCTGGCTTGCTTAAATCGAGATCAAAGTTTTATTTCTCAGCGATGCTTGTCACTATTGCCCCGTATTTTTCGCAAGTTGAACATAGCGAGTGTGAACGAGTTGCGATAGGGGAACGAGCTCGTAGCCTTGTGCAAGTAATAGTGGGATTTGTTCGTGTAAAAACGCCACAGTTTCAGGATATGGGTGCGCGATAAGTACGCTTTGGCCATTTCTTAAAGAGATGCTTTTAGCTTCAGCCAACTGTTGAGCAAAGTAGGCATCTTGTTTCTCGTTATCGAGAAAGACTTGACGTGCAATATTAGCCACACCATATAAGTCAGCCACAGTTTGAGCTTGTGACTCATTAGTTGTTCGGCTATCAAGAAAATACAAATCGCGTTTGCGTAAAACTTCCATCGTCCATTTCATAGGATCGCTGTATTGAGTCAGTGCTGATCCCATATGATTATTCACGCCACTGACCTGAGGTAAACTTGCCAATGCATGACCTAGAGTCATTTGTAGCGTTTGTTTATCCATGTCTAAAGTCAATGCGCCGGGGCCGAGCGTTTTGTCTTCAATGGCTTGCATTGGCACATGCAAAAGTAACTCTTTACTCTGTTGGCTGGCTAGGTATGCAAATTTTTGTGAATAAGGGGTATGCGGTAAAATGGCAAAAGTCAGCTCACCGGGAAGAGATAGCAAATTGAGATCGCGCTGGTGGTTTCCCACGTCATCGATCACTATGGCAATTTGTTTTGCATGTAAAGGTATTACTAAGTAAAAAACGCTTAGCAATAACCATAATAATGAGCGCACAGTGTATTCTTCTATTTATATGCCTGTAGCTTGAGAGTGAGTACTCTCTTATTTAATTTTTGTAATAACTTTTCGCGTCGGCTAAATGCTTGTCTAACAGAGCTAAATTAGCCATGTTGTTCGAAAGTTCACCAGCCATTATAGCGCGTTTATTTAAATGTGAAAGCCCTTGTTCAGCCAGTAAAATATTAGGCTTAATACCCACTCCATCTATAGAGCGACCAGAAGGTGTAAAATATTTTGCAGTAGTCAGTTTTAGTGCAGTTGTACCATCGCCGATGGGGATCAGTGACTGCACTGAGCCTTTGCCATAAGACTTGCTACCGACGACGATTGCGCGTTGGTTATCTTGTAAAGCGCCAGCTAAGATTTCTGCTGCAGAAGCGGACTGCTCGTTGATTAACACCACAATCGGGGCGCCATTTAAAATATCACCATGTTGTGCGACAAATTTTTGGTTTGCATCATAAAAGCGCCCTTTAGTGGTGACTATGGTGCCTGCTTGCAAAAATAAATCTGAAATAGCCACCGCGCTGCTTAAAGTGCCACCAGGGTTATCACGTAGGTCGATGATTAGTCCTGCAAGTGGACCACCGTTATTTGAAGTCAGTTTGTTGATGTGACGTGCAACGTCATGGTAACTGTGATTATTGAAGCTTTGCAGAGAAATATAGGCGTTTTGGCTGCTTAAAAGCTGGCTAAATACGCTTTCAACATTAATTTCTTCACGTCTTAGTGCTAATGTTAACTCGCTTTTTGCACGCTCAACGGTTATGTAGATGGTTTTTAGCGCCGCGTCTTTTAGTAACTTAGAAACGTGGGCAATGTCTCTTTTAGTGACATCTTCAGAATTTATTGCTACCAGTTTATCGCCGCCTTCAATGCCTGCTTGCTCAGCGGGTGAGCCGGGTAATGTCCCTAAAATTACAATGCGATTGTCAACTTCTTCAACTTCAATGCCTATGCCTGTGTAACGGCCATTAGCGGCACTGAATAAGCTTTCAAGTTCACTGGCACTTAAATACTTTGAGTAAGGATCAAGTTGGTCAAAGACATCGATTAAGTTACTTTTTTGATACTGACTAAGTGGCACATCATCCACATAATAGGTATGGATGTGATAAAGAATTTCGTTGGTTTGTTGCTGAGTAAATTGTGCTGTAGATGCGATGGCTGAACGACTGATGTATAAACTCAGCATCATAAACATGCATAAGAAAATAAATTTAGATTTAAGGAAATCTAACGGTTTTGAATTGATTAAGAATGAATTCATATGCTGCTCCTAGTCAGGTGCAGCAAGGTTATTCTTTAACTTATTTGCACCACTTTACTGGATCGACAGCGCTTCCTTTATGCCGTAACTCAAAGTATAGACCAGGATCAGCTTGTCCGCCGCTCTGACCTATTAATGCAATACTTTCACCGCTACGAACTTGATCACCGACGTCTTTTAAAAGCGTTTGCGCGTGACCATATAAACTCATATAACCAAGACCATGATCGACGACAATGACCCAACCAAAACCATTGAGCCAATCGGCAAAAACAACTTGGCCTTGTTGTACGGCTTTGACGTTATCTCCTGCTTTTGACGCAATAAATACCCCTTTCCAATTCATACCGGCATGTTTGCGTTGACCAAAGCGGTGTTTTAAGCGACCTTTACTCGGCCAGGGTAACTTACCCTTTTTATTGCGTAAGCCAACAAGCTCAACAGGAACCATTGATTCACCCTGCTGCTCATGTAACTGCGAGAGCATGGTGATTAAAGTTTGTTCATTCTCTTTTAGATAAGCGATGGCACTTTGTGTTTGCTTTAAGGCGCTATTGAGTTGTGAGATGCTATTTTGACGCTGTTCTTTGGTGGCTTTGAGTGCGGCTAAACGCGCTGTTTGTTGTGTAAATAAATCGTCGAGTTGTTGCTGTTTCTGTTCTAGCGACTTTTGGTTTTCAGCCAATTTTTCTATGACTTTCTTTAAAGCTTCTATTTGCGCGATACGAGATTTGTTAAAGTAATCGTAATAACTCAAGGTGCGCTCAAGCGTCGCGCTATGCTCTTGATTGAGTAACATTTTTGAATAGTCATGACTGCCAGTCATGTAGGCGCTTTTTAATTGTCCAGCGAGAAGTGTCTGTAGTTTATTTTTTCGTTGTTC
>Ga0209992_10000528_pt1 | contig 50842 bp, 39 predicted proteins | sample 2SBtaG_2_FD_182564 | JGI IMG/M metagenome (GOLD analysis project Ga0209992, IMG submission 182564) | Deep subsurface microbial communities from Kolumbo volcano to uncover new lineages of life (NeLLi) - 2SBTROV12_ACTIVE470 metaG (SPAdes)... | ecosystem: Environmental > Aquatic > Marine >... | reverse complement strand
GCTGCAGGCCGTGGCGGTGCGCGCGCTCATGAACGAGGACTGGGAGATCGCGCAGGCCAAGGCCGAAGAGGCGCTGTCGCTCGAAGGCGGCATCGTCACCGCCGAGGCCCGCCTCGTGCTCGCCCGCGCGCTGGAGATGCAGGGGCGACTGGACGACGCGCGAGCCGCCGTCGAGACCTTCCTCACCCTCCCCCTGCTCGACAGCCACCGCTCCCGGGGTCACGACGCGCTGCTCCGCATCGACAACAAGATCGACGAGCGTCGCGCCCGCCGCGAGGAGGAGCGGCAGCGGCGCCGGCTCCGCGCCCAGCGGTCCGCCGAGTGGACGTCCGAGGGGCCGCTGCGGGTCCGTCGCGGCGCGGGCCTCGCGATGGTGGCGGGCGGCGCGACCCCGGCCATCCTCGGCGCGGTCTTCGTGGGCACGGACGCGGAGTACGCCAAGAGCGGCGTGCGGTCCGGCACCTGGGCGGCCATCGGGGCGCCCCTCTTGATCACCGGCCTCACCCTCGAGATCGCGGGCGCCATCCTCGCCTTGGGGCCCTCCAGACCCGTCCCGGTGGCCGCCGCCGTGTCGTTCGATCCCCGGTCCGGCGCGAGCTTCGGCGTGGTGGCGAAGTGGTAGTGCGCCGCCTCCCCCTCCTGCTGCTGCTCCTGGCCGCCGGCTGCCTGCCGCCGTGGCCGCTCGGTGATCCGTCCCCGACGGTCCGGGGCAGCGACGACGACGACGCGGCCCTCGACGACGACGACGCGGTGGACGACGACGACGCGGGGGACGACGACGACGCGGGGGACGACGACGACGCGGTGGACGACGACGACGCAGGGGACGACGACGACGCGGTGGACGACGACGACGCGGTGGACGACGACGACGCGGTGGACGACGACGACGCCGCGCCCGTCGACATGGACAGCGACGGCTACAGCCCGCCCGCCGACTGCAACGACAACGCGCCCTCGATCCACCCCGGCGCCACCGAGCACCACTGCGACGGCATCGATCAGGACTGCGCGGCGGGCGACGCCTGCAACCTCTGCGGGCCCAGCGTCGTCATCAACGTGCCGCCGATCGAGGGCCAGACCTGGGTGGACAGCGGCACCCTCGGCCCCGGCTTCGCGGACACGTACGGCACCCAGGGCACGTACTACTTCCTCACCTACGACCTCTGGATCCCCATCGCGTCCGAGGTGCAGCTGGACCTGCACAGCACCCAGTTCGACCCCTACCTCGACTTCTGGGAGTACAACGACCAGGGGGCCTGCGTCTTCGCGAACAGCGCGGACAACGACAGCGGCCCCGGCTGGGACGCACAGTGGACGGACTGGACCATCATCGGCCAGCAGTGGTACGCGCTCGTCACCACGAACCAGTCGCTCGAGACCGGCAGCTTCACGCTCACGGTCACGAACACGGGTCTGGACAACTGACGGCGGGTATCGTCGTCGAATGACGACGCGCCCCCTCCTCGTCGCCCTCATCGCCCTCGCCTTCGGCTGCACGGCCGAGGAGGTCCCCCCGGAGCCCACCCCCGTCCCCGAGGAGCCGGGCAACGGGCCCATGCCCGAGTTCGACCGGTTCTGCGGCGACACCTGGTGGGAGGAGACCCTCGAGCGCGCGGACGCGGACCCCATCGGCGGCATCTACAACGGCGCCTTCGACAACCCGGTCGGGACCCTCGACGCCATGAAGCTCATGCCGGAGCACCCGTTCCAGGCCGAGAGCATCCGCGTCATGTTCCTGGGCGACCCCGGGCCCGTGAAGATCCGGCTCAGCCGCGCGTTCGGCCGCTCCTACCCCGGCGTGGACGAGGCCGAGGACCTGATCCCGCCCATCGAGACCGTCGTGGAGGCGCCGGATCCCAACGACTTCACGCGCTTCGAGCTGCCCGACGACGTCTTCCTGCTCCCCGGCCAGCACTACATCCTCAGCGTGGAGCGCCTGGTCGGCGGCCCCGTGGTGGCCATGGAGACGGTCGCGCCGGGGGCGGTCAGCCGGGCGCTGATGCTCGTCCCGGGCGAGTTCCTGCCGTGGAGCTCCGACCTGAACTTCCGCATGAAGATCCGCGGCAACCGCTTCTGTCCGTGGACCCCGGAGCAGCGCTGGTTCCAGCCCCAGGACGTGCCGTTCGAGGGCAGCGCGCCCCACGTGACGGACGTGAACGGCGACGGGAACGAAGACCTCGTGATCGACGGCGGCGGACCTCACGTGTGGCTCGGCGACGGCGCGGGCGGCTTCACCCTGGACGAAGACGCCTTCCCCGAGGATGCCCAGGCGGCCGCGACCTTCTACGGCGACCTCGACAACGACGGCGACGTGGACGCCTTCGCCGCGAACTGGGCCCCGGACGGGACCGAGGACGCCGAGCGCAACCACATCTGGCTCAACGACGGCAGCGGCGCCTTCACGATGCTCCCCGACGCGGGCGTCGAGAACTTCGACAACGCGTCGTGCGCGGGCATGGGCGACGGCGACGGCGACGGCGTCCTCGACCTGTACTACGGCAACTGGCTGGTGACGTACCCCCAGGACCCGTCCCACCCGGACGAGTACTACGAGGGGAACGGCGACGGCACCTTCACGTCGCGGTTCACCGAAGCCGGTCTGGAGCTCCCGCGGCCGTACAGCTGCTACGGCGTCCTCTGGAACGACTACAACAACGACGGCGCCCAGGACATCTACGTCGGCAACTACCACCTCTATCCGAACCAGCTCTGGCAGAACCAGGGCGACGGCACCTACGTGAACGTGGCCGAGGAGGTCGGCGCGGCGTTCGACGACGTCGAGTCGGGCCACCCCTGGCTGACGGGCGGACACAGCTACGGCGGCGACTTCGGCGACGTGGACAACGACGGCGACATGGACGCCTACATCGCCAACCTCGCCCACCCGCGGGAGGCCCCGTGGAGCGACCCGAGCATGTTCCTGCTCAACTCCGGCGCCCCCGACTACACCTTCGAGAACCTGTTCGAGGAGCGCGGCTTCCAGTACGACGAAGGCGACCTCAACGCGACGTTCGGCGACTTCGACAACGACATGGACCTCGACCTGATGGTCACGTCCGTCTATCGCCACCACTACGCCCGCATCTACAGCAACGACGGCGCGGGCAACTTCACGGACGTGACGTACGAGGCGGGGCTGAACGAGCAGGACGTGGCGTCGTCGGTGTGGGCCGACTTCGACCAGGACGGCGACCTGGACCTGGTCATCAAGAACCGGCTCTTCCTCAACGACCGCGCGGACGCGCGCCACTGGGTGCAGCTCGAGCTTCAGGGCACCGAGACGAACCGCGACGCCATCGGCGCCCGGATCCGGTTGACCGCGGGCGGCGTCACCCAGATGCGCGACGTGCGCGGCCCGGGCGGCCACGTGAACGCGCAGAGCAGCCGCGTCGTGCACTTCGGGCTGGGGCCGCACACCGAGATCGAGTCCGTGGAGGTGCGCTGGGTGGGCGGAGACACCGAGACGATCTCGGGGGTCGAGGCGGATGAGCGCATGCTCATCGTCGAGGGCTCCGGGACCGCCCTCAGTCGGTGATTCCGAAGCGCTCGCGGGCCTGCTGCACCGCGGTCGCCGGCCCCACGAACACGACCTCGTCGCCCACCTCGATGGTGGTCGACCCCCGCGGCACGACGAACTCCTTGCCGCGAATCACGGCCGCCACGACGCACTCACCGGGGATGGCGAGGCTCCGGATCTCCTGGCCCGCCACGCGCGCCCTCTCGGGGATCATCACGCCCACGAGGCTGGCGACGCCCGTGCCGATCTCGAAGAGCTCCGAGACCCCCGGACGGTCGAGGTAGTTCTCGACCATGGCGGCCGTCGCCCACGGCGCCGCGATCGAGACGACGCCCTCGGCCTCGAGCAGCGGCAGGTAGTCCGAGTCGCGCACGATGGCCATCACCCGAGGCATGCCCAGCTGCTTGGCCTGGAGCGCCGCGATCACGTTCTTGCCGTCGTCGTCCGAGGCCGCGATGGCCACGTCCACCTCGTCCGCGCCGACCTGCTCGAGGAGCTCCCGCTTCGTGCCGTCCCCCTGGTAGATGGGCACGCCGAAGCGGCTCTCGAGCGCCTTGCACAGGGCCTCGTCCTGCTCGACGAAGGTGATCTGGTGCTCGTGGCTCCGGAAGACCATCCGCACCTCGTCTGCGGCGAGCAGCCGCTTGGCGATGTTCTGGCCGAACGACCCCCCGCCGATGATCAGGACACGCATGCGCTTTCTCCTCTTGGACAGCAGCCGCTTCGCGTACTTTCGCAGCACCGGAACGGCGTGGGCGAGCTCGGCGCGGTTCGCCGGTCGCAGACAGTAGACCCCGAAGCCGATCGCCGTGAACGCGGCCCCGAGGGCGATCGTCCGCGCCTCCAGGAACACCACGAACCCCCAGGACGTGATGATCCCGAGGATGGGCACCCAGGGGTAGCCGCGCACCCGGAAGGGCCGCCGCAGGTTGGGCTTCGTGCGGTTCAGGGCGATGACGGAGGCGTTCACGAAGCCGAGGCCGAGCAGGAAGCCGAAGCCCGCCATGGAGGCCACGAACTTCACCACGCCCGACGCCGCCAGCAGGATCACCACGACCGTGCACACCCCGAGGGCCGCCGACGGCGTGCGACGCACCGGATCGAGCTTCGCCAGGGCGATGGGGAAGTGCCCGTCGCGGCCCAGGGCGAAGAGCACCCGCGCGCTCGCGCCGAGGGTCACCGCGAACGCCGAGAGCGAGGCCATCACGGTGGCCACGACCGCCGCGTACCTACCCCAGGGCCCGAACAGCGCGTCCGAGACGTAGATGAAGGGCACGTCCGTCTGCGCCAGCTCCGTGTGGTGGACCGTGCCCATCATCACCAGGACCACGAAGAAGTAGATCGCGACCGCGACGAGCAGCGTGATGATGATCGCGCGCGGGATCGTCTTCGCGGGCTCGATGATCTCCTCGGCGGCGACCGTGATCAGCTCGTAGCCGACGTACGACACGTAGATCAGCGACATGCCGGGGAGCACGCCGCCCCAACCCATGGGCGCGATCGGCTGCAGGTTCGGCGGGTCGAAGTGCGCGACCCCGAGCGCGGCGATCCCCAGGAGGATGGCCAGCTCGACCAGGTTCATGACCGTGACGACCTTGAGCGCCTGGGAGAGGCCCCGCAGGTTCACCAGCGCGAAGACCAGCGACACCAACAGCACCACCATGAACACGGGGATGCCGGGCCAGAACCACTCCTTGAGCGTGAGCGCGAACACGACGACGTACAGCGCGCAGGCGGCGACGTTGCCGATCCAGAAGAACCAGCCGGTGAGGAACGCGACCGGCCGCGGCAGCGTGCGCTGGGTCATCGAGTAGCCGCCGCCCGCCACCGGCAGCGCGGCGCCCAGCTCGGCGTAGTTGAGGGCGGTGAACAGCGTCACGATGCCCATGAGCACGTAGACGAAGACGCCGAGGGGGCCCACCAGCGCGGCCAGCTCGCCGGGCAGCGCGAAGATCCCCGGCCCCATCATGGCGCCGATGCCGATCATCACGGCCATGAAGAGGCCGATGTTGCGCTCGAATCGAACCTGCTCCGCCATCAGGCGAAGAGTGCCACCTGCAGCACGCCCGCGACCCCCCCCAGGGCCGCTCCGACGGCAATCAACAGGGCCTCGTCCTCGCGGAAGATGGGCCGGAGGATCTGCTCGAAGTCCGCCGGGGCCAGCGCTTCGAGGTTGGTGCGCAGCTCGGTCTCGAGGCCCAACGCCTCATCGCCGTAGTGGCCGGCGCGGGCCACGGCCCCCGGCACCTCGTGCGCGATCCGGTTGCAGATCTTCTGCTTGAGGTCGATCCACTCGCGGGTGCCCACGACCAGCTGGACGAACGGCCGGGCCGGGCCCGCCGCCTCGTCGATGGCCTCGCGGATCACCTTGTCCACGATCACGAAGACCTCGTCCGACGCCGGGCCCCGGAGGACGCGGTCGGCCAGCTGCTCGGCGGTGAGGATCTCCTCGGCGAAGAACGTCGCGTACTCCGCCGAGACCTCGGGCTGCCGCTTGAGGAAGAGCCCCTGGTACTTGAACGGGCCGACGCCCCTCGGCTCCAGCGGCCGGAACACCATCTTCAGGGCGAGCCAGTTCGTCGCCCAGCCCACGAACAGGCCGCCCGCGGGCAGCAGCCACCAGGGCGAGAAGACGCTCCAGATCGCGGCCTGGATCCCGCCGAACAGCAGCCCGAAGCCGAAGCCCGAGCGGGAGATGAAGCGGAACTCGGCCCCCCCGCAGCGCCAGAAGAGCTCGTTGAGCAGCGGCCGGTTGCTCGTGAACGCGTCGACCACCAGGCCCTTCACGTCCAGGTACTCGTCCAGGTCCTCGCCGACCTGCGTCAGGACCTCCGCCACCGCGCCCGGGATCTCGTCGCGCAGGCGGTCCTTCATGAGGTCGCGCACCCGACGCGGCACCGTCTCCCAGAGGCGCGGATAGCGGGCGGCGATCATCTGCTCGGCGATGCGCTCGGCCCGACGGGCGAGCACGGGGCCCACCTCCGCGGCGAAGCGCCCCGGCTCGAGGCGACCGAACACCCGGGGCATGTCGAGCAGGCGCTTCGTCATGAGATCGACGCAGATCGTGGCCATGCGCTCGGCGTGCGCGGGGACGACGCCCTGCCAACCGAGGAACCGGAAGCCCACCCGATCGATGGGCCGGAACAGCATCTGGATGGCGATCGCGTTGGTGATCCAGCCGACGGTCGCGTTGATCAGCGGGATGGCGACCAGGGGCCACCAGGGGGGCAGGTGCTCGAACATGGCGTCAGCGCCTCAGCGACGCGGGGACGCACCAGCCGTTGGCCACGACGTCGATCCCCGAGGTGTCCATGGCGATGTCGCCGCGGGCCGTGGAGCCCTCTTCGGGGAGGAGCGGAGGCACGCCGAGCTCGGGCAGCTGCAGGTTGCTGAGCTGCTCGAAGAGCCCCTCGAGCATGGCGGGGACGATCACCTCGACGATGCGGGCCGCCTCCTCGCGGTTCAGCAGGTCGTGCGCCTCGTCGAACCCGAGGCCGAGGATGCGGAGGTCGTGGTTGGAGCCGCGGACCGTGAGCCGCACGGTGTCCTCGGAGTGCACGATCTCCACCGGGACCGTCGCCGAGCCGCGCACGATCGCCTCGCCGAAGTCGCCCGCGTCGACCACGCCGACGATGCCGCCCACGTCCACCCACACCTGCTCGCCGCGGACCTCGAGGACCGGGGGCAGCAGGGCGGACACCCGGGAGCCCTCGATCGACGTCCAGGGGAACTCGTTCGGCAGGCCCCACTCGAGCAGCTGCTCGGGGGAGTACTCCAGGTCGGTGAGGTTCCCGGCGTCCCAGGCGGCGTAGGACACCGCGTTCACGACGGCCTCGCCGAGGCAGATCCCGTACCCGTCTTCGACCTCGTCCTCGCGACGCAGGACCCCCTGGCCCTCGGCCGCGATCGTGGGCGTGACGGCCTCGATGCGGCCGTCGTACTCGAGCACCACGCTGTGCCCGCGGGTCACCGCGCGACCGAACTGCATGGCCTTCTCGATGGGCTTCGGGAAGGCGATCCCGAGCTCCGGCTCGAGGCTGGAGACGAGGTGGGTGAGGGTGTGTCCGGTGGCGGCGGCGGCGGCCGCGGCGAGGGGGGCCTTGATGCCGCCGTCCATCCAGTCCTCGACGGTGCTGCACACGTCGATGACGTCCAGGACCACGCAGTTGGCGTCCTCCACCTGCACGCCCGAGTGCCGCACCTCTTCGTCCTCGAGGACGTCTGCGCCGCTGCACTCGGCGCCGCGTCGGCAGCCCAGATGGTCGAGGTTCACGGTGCCCACGACCGTCACCTCGGCGAGGCGGGCGACGCCGTACTCCGGCGCCTCGGGCGGGCCGTAGTCCACGGCCCAGGGCATCGTGTCGTGGGTGCCCGTGTAGGTCATCACGACGTCCGTGATGTCGGCCCGCAGCCGCAGCCGACGCGCGTCGTCCACGAAGAGCGACAGCTCCATCGGCCCGTGCGTCACCTCGGCGATGTCGAGGATCAGGTTGCCCACGGGGATGGGCATCACCACCGGGGACTCGACGTAGCGGGCGAGCCCGACCTCCATGAGCATGTCGGTGAGCAGGCCCGCGACCGTGTCGTCGCCGCCGTCCAGCAGGGCGGGCGTGAGCCAGGCCGTGACGATGTTCGTCTGCAGCTCGGTGGGCTCGCGGAAGCGCCCCTGGAGAAACGCGCGCGTCGCGGCCTGCTCCTCGTGCCCCTCCGGCGCGACCACCACCACGCCGAGCCCGTCCGCCGCGGGGAGGGTCTGCTCGAGGCGCGCGTCGACGTCGAAGTCGTCCGCGAACGCCGCCGCGGACAGGTCCACGACGAGGCGATCGGCGTCGGTCTCCACCACCAGCGGCACCGGGTCCCCCGCGTTGAACATCGACCCCGGGAGGGGGGACTGGATGTCCACGTCGGCGACGCAGCCGGAGAGGAGGAGCAGGACGGGGGCGAGGCGCTTCATCTGCATCGACGTTGTACTGAACGCCGTGGCACGCCGGGGTTACAGAACCGCGACGAAGTTGCTGCAGATGTTGCGGCGCTCCGCGGACCGCGCGTGAGCCTCCAGACCTTCCAGGCGGCCGAGGCGGGCGGCGTCGGCCACGAGCTCCGGGTCCGCCGCGTCGATGCGCAGCCACGTCCGACAGCGCAGGAAGGAGGCGACGCTCAGGCCGCCCTCGCTGCGGGCCGTGCCCCCGGTGGGCAGCACGTGGTTGGGGCCCGCGCCGTAGTCGCCCAACGCCTCGGCGGCGCCCGCCCCCACGAACAGCCCGCCGTAGTGCTTCGGGGCGACCTCGGTCGGCGCCTCGAGGTGCAGCGCGAGGTGCTCCGGAGCGAGCCGATCGCACACGGCGACGCCCGTGGACAGGTCCGGGACCACCACCGCGAAGCCCTCCGCCACGGCGCGCGCGGCGACGTCTCGGGTGGGCAGCGCGGCGAGCTGAGTCGCCAGGGCCGCGTCCACGGCGTCCGCCACGGCCGACGACGTGGTGACGAGGATCGGCAGCGCGTCGGGGTCGTGCTCGGCCTGCGCGAGCAGATCGGTCGCGACCAGGCTCGGGTCCGCGGCGGCGTCCGCGAGGACCACCAGCTCCGACGGCCCCGCGAGCATGTCGATCCGCACCGCGCCGGAGACCAGCTGCTTGGCGGCCGTGACCCAGCGATTGCCGGGGCCCACGATCGCGTCGCAGGGGGCCAGCCCCTCGACGCCGTAGGCCAGGGCCGCGATCGCCTGGGCCCCGCCGACCGCGAGGACCCCGTCGGCGCCCGCCACCGCGGCGGCGGCGAGGGTCACCACCGGGGGCCGCGGCGAGGCGACGACCACCTCCCGTACGCCCGCGGCCCGGGCCGTCACCGCCGTCATCAACACCGACGACGGCAGCGGATAGCGGCCGCCCGGGGCGTAGCAGCCCGCCCGCTCCACGGGGGCCCAGTCCCAGCCCGCGACGCCGCCCGGCACGGGGGACACCCCGTCTCGCAGGGCGGCCCGCTGGGCGTCGGCGAACGTGCGGATGCGGTCCGCGGTGCGCTGCAGGGTGGCCCGCACCTCGGCGGGCACCGCGGCCAGGGCGGCGTCGCAGGCCGCCGCGTCGATCCACCAGGACGCGCCGGGCTCCAGGTCCCCGAGGCGCTCGGCGTGCCTGCGCAGCCCGCGCTCCCCTCCCCGGCGGACGTCGGCCACGATCGCGCCGGCGGCGGCCAGGGTCTCCGCGTCCACGGGGTCCCGACGCAGGTCGGGCAGCTCGTCCGGGGTCTTTCGCTTCAACATCACGTCCTCGCTTCCCGGGCGCCCGCGCCCTTGGGGGCCGACGGCGCGCGGCGACGCACCCGCCTCCCCCGTCGATCCAGCTCGTCCTCGACCTCGGCCAGCGACACCCCCGCCCGGCGGAGCGCGACCATCGCGAAGTAGAGGAGGTCCGCCGCCTCGGCCGCGACGTCCTCCGATCCCTGGGCCTGCGCCAGCTCCTCGGCCTCCTCGATGAGCTTCCCGCGCAGGGTCGCGGGGTCCCCCAGCAGCTTCGCCGTGTAGGAGCCCGCCGATGAGGAGCTGCGCTCCGCCAGTCGCGCCTCGAGCGCGTCCAGTCCTCGGCGCTCCCCGAAGCACGAGCGCGTCCCCGTGTGGCAGAAGCCGCCCCGCTGACGGACGGTGAACCGCAGGCAGTCGCGGTCGCAGTCGACGTCCACGGCGAGGAGTTCCTGGGTCGCCCCGGAGGTCGCGCCCTTCTCCCACAGCCCGCGCCGACGGGAGTGGTAGATGCCGCGACGTCGCTCGATCGCCGCCGTCAGGGAGGCGCGGTCGGACCACGCCAGGCCGAGGGTCCGGCCGCGCTCGTCGGCCACGACCGTCGCCCAGAGGCCGTCGGGGCGGTCGCTGCGCAGGGGCGCCGCGAACGCGTCCGCGAGCCCCAGCCCGCCGGTGTACAGCGCCATGCCCACCTGGGCGTCCGCGCCGAGGGCGTCGAGGGCCGCGATCTCCTCGGGGGTGGTGACGCCCCCCGCGATCGTCAAGGCGGCGTCCCCGGAGAGCTCGGCGAGGGTCGCGGCGCGCGCCAGGTCGGTGCCGCCGAGGCGCCCCTCCCGCTCCACGAAGGTGACCAGGAAGCCGCCGACGAGGCCCCGCAGGACCGTCATGCGCTCGGCGATCGACGCGCCGCTGCGGGTCCGCCAGCCGTGGGTGACCACCTCCCCGTCCCGGGCGTCCAGGGCCGCGATCACGCGATCCCGCGGCAGCGGACGGAGGATCTCGGGCGTCGCCGCGGTGCCCAGGACGACGGACTCGGCGCCCGCGTCGAGCCAGCCCAGGGCGGCCTCCACGGACCGGATCCCGCCCCCCACGCGCACCCGCCCCATGTGGAGCAGCGGCTCGATGAGGGCGCGGTTGTCGCCCCGCCCGAGGGCGGCGTCCAGGTCCACGACGGCCACGGGCCCGAGCGGCGCGAACCGCTCCATCCACTCCCGCGGATCGCCCGCGGTGAGGGCCTCGTCGCGGCCCTCCACCCACTGGACGACCCGCCCGTTCGCGATGTCGATGCTCGGGATCAGCATGCGGTGCTCCTCAACGCCCAGCCGCGCGCGGCGAGGGCTGCTTTCACTTGGGGGATGGTGAAGACGCCGTCGTGGAAGATGGAGGCGGCGAGGACGGCGTCCGCTCCTGCGGCCAGGGCCGCCGCGAGGTGGTCGGGACCGGAGGCGCCGCCCGAGGCGATGACGGGCACCCGCACCGCCGCGGACACGGACCGCAGCAGGTCGAGGTCGTAGCCGTCGCCGGTGCCGTCGCGGTCCCAGGACGTGAGCAGGATCTCTCCGGCGCCCCGGGTCGTGGCCTCGACCGCCCAGGCCACGGCGTCGAGACCGGTGCGGACCTTCCCGGACCGCACCACGACCTCCCACCCGGCCTCCGAGCGCGCCGCGTCCAGGGCGAGGGCGACGCACTGGCTCCCGAAGGCGGCGGCGAGCTCGGTGAGCAGCGCCGGGCGCGCCACCGCGGCGGAGTTCACCGCGATCTGGTCGGCCCCCGCCTCGAGCAGCCGGCGGGCGTCGGCCACGGCGCGGATGCCGCCGCCGACGGTGAGCGGGATGTCGACGACGGCGCGCACGGCCGCGACGGTTTCCGCCGCCGTTCTGCGACCTTCGGGGGTCGCCGAGACGTCGAGGATCACCAGCTGGTCGGCCCCGCCGGCCGCGTACGCCGCGGCGGCCTCGACCGGATCGCCGGCGTCTCGGAGCCCGGAGAAGCGGACCCCCTTCACGACCCGTCCGTCGCGGACGTCGAGGCACGGAATCAAGCGACGCAACGGCATCAGAGCACCTCCTCGGGACCGACCGCGAGCCACCGGCCCAGCAGGTCGCGACCCCACGCGCCGCTCAGCTCGGGGTGGAACTGGCAGGCGAGCACGCCGCCTCGCTGGAGCGACGCGACGAACGAACCCCCGTGGTCGGCCCAGGTCGCCGTCCAGCCCGGGGGCGCGGCCTCCAGGCGGTAGGAGTGGGCGAACCAGGCCGCGCCGTCGCGCACCAGGCCGTCGCCGGCGACGGGGCTCCAGCCCAGGTGCGGACAGCGCAGATCGCCGTCGGGGAAGCGGGTGGCGGCCGCCTCGAAGGCCCCGAGCCCGCGACGCCCGGGGCTCTCCTCGCTGGAGGTCCCCAGGAGCTGCAGGCCGAGGCAGATCCCGAGCGTCGGCCGGCCCGCCGCCACGCGGTCTCGAAGGACGGACGCGAGGCCCATGGCGTCGAGGCGGTCGGCGGCCGCGGCGAAGGCCCCCACCCCGGGGAGGACGAGGCGGGCCGCGGTCGCGACGTCCTCGGGGGACGTCACGAGGGTCGGTCGGGCGCCCGCCCGGCGCAGGGCGGCGAGCACGGCCGCGGTGTTGGCCACGCCGGTGGCCACGACGGAGACGCTCACGTGAGGACTCCCTTGGTGCTGGGGACGTCGTCCCCGTCGGTCGCCACCGCGGCGCGGAGGGCGCGGGCGACGGCCTTGAACGCCGCCTCGGCCTTGTGGTGGTCGTTGCGGCCGCGGATCACGTCCACGTGCAGGTTCATGCGCGCGGCCATCGCGAGCGACACGAGGACGTGCTCGACGTTCTCGCAGGCCAGGCCGCCGAGGGCCTCCCGGGTCAGCTGCAGGTCGATCTGCGGCCAGGGTCGTCCGCTCAAGTCCACGACGGCGCGGGCCAGGGCTTCGTCCAGGGGCACGTGGGCGTCGCCGAAGCGCGCGATCCCGCGACGCTCCCCGAGCGCCTGGTCGAGGGCGGTCCCCAGCGCCAGCGCGCAGTCCTCGGCGGTGTGGTGGTCGTCGATGTGCAGGTCGCCCTCGGCGCGCAGGGCCAGATCGAAGCGGGCGTGCTTCGCGAGCGAGATGAGGAGGTGATCCAGGAAGCCGATCCCCGTCGTCACCTCGGCCGCGCCGGTGCCGTCGAGCGTCAGGGTCACCTCGATGGACGTCTCGGAGGTCGTCCGCTGCACCGTCGCGCGCCTCATCGGACGGCCTCGATCGCGTCGAGCAGGCGCGCGAAGGACACGACGTCCCCGGGACACGCGATGCGGATCGCGTCCTCCAGCCCCGGCCGCCCGGGGAAGCGGCGGATGGCGATGCCGCGTCGGGCCAGGGCGACGCAGAAGGCCTCGGGGTCGGCGCCCCGGGCGAAGACGAAGTTGGCCTGGGACGGCTCGACGTCGAACCCGGCCTCGACCAAGGACGTCGCCAACGCCGTCCGCTCGCGACGCACGACGTCGACGAACCTCCGCATCGCCGGCTCCTGGTCCAGCCGGGCGGCGGCGAGGGAGAGGGAGAGCGCGCCCACGGGGTAGGGAGAGCCCGCGCACCGCAGCGCGTTCACCACGTCCGGCGGCCCCAAGGCGAAGCCGACCCGGAGGCCCGCGAGGCCCCAGGCCTTGCTGAGGGTGCGGACCACCACCACGTTCGGTCGGCCCAGGACTGCGGCGGTGGGGTCCTCGTCGGCGAACTCGACGTACGCGGCGTCGAGCAGGATCAGCGCGTCGGGCCGCGCGTCGGCCAGGGCGAGGACGTCGGCCGTGGAGGCCGCGGCGCCGGTGGGGTTGTTGGGGGACGTCACCGCGATGAGCGACGGGCGCGGCGCGGCGAGGACGGCGTCCACGGGGAACGGCCCGCCGGGCCAGGACGGCGACACCACGTCGGCGCCGGCCAGGGCGGCGTAGCGCTCGAGCATCTCGAACCCGGGGGTGGGCAGGACGGCGGTCCGCCCCGGCGCGAGGAACGCCCGACAGAGACGGTCGAGCACCTCGTCGGCGCCCGCCGCCACCACCACGCGGTCCGGAGCCACGCCGAACCGGCGCCCGAGGCGCGCCTCCAGGGGCCGGGCGTCGGGGTAGGCCCGCAGGACCGCGGGGTCGGGAACCAGGGCCTCGAACAGCGACGGATCGGGCCGACTGCCCTCGTTTCCGTCGAGGCGCAAGTCGACGGGCAGGCCGGTGGACGGGACCGAGTAGGGCCGCAGGGCGAGGCCGGGGCGTTGCTTGATCACGGGACGATCCCTTCGGGCGCGGAGATGACGATGTCCGAGGCGCCGCGGGCCTTGAGGAGGGGGATCAGCGTGGGCAGGTCTCGCCGCGGCACGGCCGCCTTCACCGCGTACCCGGCCCCGCCGTAGAGCGTGGCGACCGTCGGCTCGCGCATGCACGGCAGGACCGCCACCACCGCGTCGAAGGCGTCCGCGGCCACGTTGACCTCCACCAGGGCGCGGCCCCGGGCGTCGATGACGGAGCGGAGGAGCAGCACGAGGTCCTGGAGCGCGCGCCGACGGTCGGGCTCGGCCCAGGCCGCGGCCGAGGCGTAGACCCGGGTCGACGACCGGAGCAGCTCGTCGACGATCACCAGCCCCTGGGCGGCCAGCGTCGCCCCGGTGGCGGTGTTGTCGACGATGAGGTCGGCGTCCTCGGGCGGGAAGACCTCCGTGGCGCCGAACGTCTGCAGCACCGTGCCTTCGATCCGGCGACGGGCCAGCCACCGCTCGGTGAGGGCGGCGTACTCCGTGGCGACGACCAGGGGCCGCGCCGGGAGGTCGCCGTCGATCAGCAGCCCGGCGGGCGCGGCGGCCACGATGCGGACCGGGTCGAGCCCGGTGTCGAGCAGCTCCACCACGTCGCCCTCGGCGCCCAGCTCGGCGACGAGGTCCGAGCCGCAGAAGCCCACGTCGCGGGTGCCCGCGGCGAGCATGGGGACCACGTTCTTCGGCTTGAGCAGCTTGGCGCTCGCGCCCGCCAGGGGGATCGACGGCCGATAGCCGCGCGCGCTGCCGGTCACGGGCAGCCCCGCGTCGGCCAGCAGGCGCTCGATCCCGGGCTGCATGCGGCCCTTCGGCAGGGCGAATCTCAGACCGCGGGGGGCGGGTTCTTCTCTCGTCAGGGCGATGGACATGTCCGGCTCTTCTCTCGGAGCCGGCCCCGGAAGAGAGCCGTCGCGCGCCAGAACCGCCCGCGCCGGCCTCTCACGGGGCCGGCGCGGTGGCACATTCGTACGGCGGAACCGCCTACACCACTACACAGCCCCGTCGGGGTGATGGTGATGATGATGCAGGCAGGTGCGCGTCACGGTCCTCAGACCATGGCGCCTCGCTCGGCGCGCGTCAACCCCCGCCGTGGCAGCATCCGTCCATGACGACGCACTTCGACTGGATCATCGTGGGCAGCGGCTTCGGCGGGAGCGTCTCCGCCCTCCGGCTCGCGGAGAAGGGGCACCGCGTCCTCGTCCTGGAGAAGGGGCGTCGCTTCAGCAAGGACGACTTCGCCAAGTCGAACTGGGACCTCCCCAACTGGATGTGGAAGCCCGCGCTGGGCATGCGCGGCATCTTCCAGATGTCCTTCTTCCGCCACATCACGATCCTCCACGGCGTGGGCGTCGGCGGCGGCTCCCTGACCTACGCGAACACCCTGCCGACCCCCAAGGACGGCTTCTTCGAGGCGGAGTCCTGGGCGCACCTCGGCGACTGGAAGGCGGACCTGGCCCCGCACTACGACACCGCCCTGCGCATGCTCGGAGCCACGCAGTACCCCCGCACGACGCTCGGGGACGAGGTGCTGTCGGGCATCGCCGAGGACGTGGGCCGCGCCGACTCCTTCGAGGCGGCCCGCCTCGGCGTCTTCTTCGGGGAGGCGGGCGAGGAGGTGCCGGACCCCTACTTCGACGGCGAGGGCCCCGCGCGCACCGGCTGCACCGACTGCGGCGCCTGCATGACCGGCTGCCGCGTGGGCGCCAAGAACACGCTCGACCGCAACTACCTCCACCTCGCCGAGGGGCTGGGCGTCGAGGTCCGGTCCGGGACCGAGGTCGTGGCGCTGCGGGCCGTCGACGGCGGCGGCTACCGCGTGGAGACGAAGGCCGCCTACGGACCGCGAAACGAGCAGGCGTTCACCGCGGACAAGGTCATCCTCGCGGCGGGCGTGATGGGGACGATGCCCCTGCTGCTGCGGATGAAGGAGGACCCGCAGGGGCTGCCGCGCCTCTCGGACCGACTCGGCAAGGACGTGCGGACCAACAGCGAGGCGCTCTTCGGCGTCGTGGCCCCGGACCCCGAGCTGGACTTCAGCCGGGGGCCTGCGATCACGTCGATCCTCCACACGGACGACCACAGCCACATCGAGCCCGTCCGGTACGCCGCGGGGTCCGGCTTCTTCCGCACGATGGCGCTGCCGCTGTCCCCCGGATCCAACGCCGTCACGCGCGTCGCCGGCGCCGCGGGGATGCTGCTGCGCAGCCCCTGGGCGTGGACCAGGGCCCTCACCGTCGGGGACTGGGCGAAGCAGAGCCAGGTGCTGCTCTACATGCGGACGCTGGAGGGGACGCTCACGCTGAAGCTGGGACGCGACGTGTTCACGGGGTTCCGGCGAGGCCTCGTCACCGAGCTCGACGACCCCGAGAACCCGCCCCAGGCGTTCATGCCCGAGGCCATGGAGCTGGGCGAGCGGTTCGCGGAGAAGGTGGGCGGCGTCCTCATGACCCTCGCGCCCGAGACCCTGCTCGGCAACCCCACCACGGCCCACATCCTGGGGGGCTGCTGCATGGGCACGTCGGAGGACGACGGCGTGATCGACGCGAACCACGCCGCCTTCGGCTACGACGGCCTCTACGTCATCGACGGCTCGGCCGTGTCCGCCAACCCGGGGGTGAACCCCTCCCTCACGATCACCGCGCTGGCCGAACGGGCCATGGCGGCGATCGCTTGACGGGGCCCGCGGCGCAGGCACGGGACGTGCTTTCGAGGGGGCACATGGCTGCCCGCTCGCTCGCGCTCCTCGTCCTCCTCGCTTCCCTGCTCCTCCCCGCCGCGGCGTCCGCCGCCGACTACGAGTGGAGGCGCGTCATCACCCAGACCGGGGAGGTGTACGACGGCGTGCTCCTCGAGCGCGAGAAGGAGTACGTCCTCATCGGGCTCGAGGACGGGACGGTCGTGGAGTTCCTGGCGGGTCAGATCCTCCGCATCGAGGTCATCCCCGCGGACCCCGAGCAGCGTCCGCCCCCGCCGCTCATCGAGTACGAGGAGGAGGTGCGCCGCCCGCGCGTGCCGAGCCACCTGCAGGGGTACTCCCGGAACGAGCTCGCCCAGCGCTACGCAGCCGCGGACGAGGCCCACATCACCGCCGTGGGCCCGACGATCCCGATGCTCACGGTCGGCATGACCTTCATGATCGCGTCCACGCCGTTCCTGTTCGAGGGGTCCCCGTCGCTGATCACCTACCTGACCGGCCTCGGCCTCGTGGTCGGCTCGTTCGGCTCCGCCGCCGCGGGCTCCCTGGCCGCCATCCGCGCCGAGGGGTTCCACGAGCCCAACAGCGCGATGCAGTTCGGCATGGCGTTCGGGCTCGTGGGGGTCGGGATGATGGCCACCGGCCTCCCCATCTTCCAGCTGTCCTACGGCTCCGGGCCCGACTTCTTCCTCGCGGGCTCGGGCATGGGCATGGCCATCGCGGGCTCGGCGGTGGTGATGGCGGAGGCGAAGTACGCGCGCGACCGCCTGCGCAAGGCCCGTCGCCGCATCAAGCGGGCCGCCTCGCCCGTGCGTCCGGTCCCTCGCCTCGTCGGCCTCTCGGTGGCCCCCGGCAAGGACGGCGCGGCGTTCTCCGCGGCGTTCGTGTTCTGATCCGAACGCGCTAACGTGACGGCATGAGCCTCCGCCTGCTTCGCCTCACCCTCCCCCTGTTGGTCTTCGCGCTCGTCGGGTGCCCGGAACCCGACGCCGCGGGCTCGGACGACGACGACGCGACCGACGACGACGACGCGACCGACGACGACGACGCGACCGACGACGACGACGCGACCGACGACGACGACGCGGCCGGGATCCCCGTCCCCGATCCGGGCGACGACCCGTCCCCGGGCAACTGGACGATCGACGGCGATCACACGTCGCCCGACCGCGCCGCCCCCATGGGCATCTACCCCGAAGGGGTGCGCGAGCCGTATCTGCAGGACAACAACACGGGCGCCGAGGACTCCTACTGGGTGTTCGAGACCAGCTACGACGGCAGCTTCGCCGCGGGCGTGTACGGCGCCGCCAACCCCATCCAGGCGTTCGACCTGCACGAGGCGTCGGACGGCTTCTTCGGCGAGATCATCGAGCCCACCTTCGAGGAAGAGGGCGACCGAGGCCCGTTCAAGGAGTGGCCCGTCCAGGACGGCGGGGTGTACGTCCTGCACGTCTCCCTGGCCGGCGGCGGCTTCTTCTGATGACGGCTCGCCCCGCGGTTCGCGGGACCTGACCGCTTCGACCCCTGTCGAGAAGCACCTCTCGAAATCCTCCGAAGCGAGCGCTGCTTCGGGGCGGAATGAGAGGTTCTTCTCGATCTCAGCCCATGCGACCGGCGGCCCACCAGGCCACGAGCGCGAGGATCGCGGGGACGCCCTGGATCACGAAGATGGTCCAGCGGACGCTGACCGCGCCGACGACCGCCATCGCGAGCACGAACAGCAACATCGCGATCGCGGTGTCGGTGCGCTCGGTGAGCACCGCCCAGGCGAGCACGGTGGCGACGGCCGCGTTGTAGGCGCCCTGGTTGAGGGCGAGGCTGCGCGTGATCTCGGTCGCCGCGGCGTCGTACCCGAAGCGGGCCGCCATGGCCCCCCAGCCGACGCTCTCGGCGAGCGCGAACACGTAATGGAGGAGGACGACGAGCAGGGCAGCGGCTTTGAACATGCCGCCGAGTCTAGGCCGCCGACCGGCGCGGAGCTCAGTCGCAGCTCCCGTCGGTCCACACCGCCTCGCCCCGGGCGAGGAACTCCGCGTCCGGGAAACGCGGCGTCAGGTCCAGGTCGACGAACAGGACGTGGTCCCACTCGAAGGTCGGCGAATACACGACCTCCAGCACCCGCTCCTCGCCGGGCTGCAGCACCGCCCCGGCGTCGGGGAGGCCGGTGACGGCCACCTCGTTCTCGGTCCCCGGAGTGGAGACGCGCGCCGCGTCCACCTGCACCGACGCGCGGCCGTCGTTCCGCAGGACGACCTCCCGCGTGACCGCGCAGCCGATCTCGACCTCCCCGAAGTCCAGCTGGTCCGGCGTGAAGGTCACGAACGGCGCCAGGGCCTCGCCCAGGACCGAGATGAAGATCTCCGGTCGGGCGCGGTCGTCGGTCTCGAACGTGATCAGCCCCGACAGGCTCATGTCGCCGTAGGGCGCGAACCGCAGCGGGAGGAGGATCCTCTCGTCTTCGGGCACCGAGAGCGGGAAGTCGGCGTCGACCAACACCCGCTCGACGCGGGGGGCGCGGTAGTCGTGGATCGTCACGAACCCTTCGCCGTGGTTGGTGACCGTGAGCAGGTGCTCCTTCACCTCGTCCGCCAGGACCTCGCCGAAGTCGACGAGGCCGGGCGCCGCCGGGTCCTCCGACACGATGGAGATGCGCGCGTCGAAGGGGACGGGCGTCCGCGAATCGGCCGGGTCGTCGGCGACCTCCGGGGCGCACCCGACGAGGAGGAGGGCGACGAGGAGGGGTCGCGTATCAATCATGGAGCCCCGCGGCCTGCAGCTGCTGGATGAGCACGTCGGTGCGGGCGGGGAAGAACTCCTCCACCAGCCGCCGACCCTCTTCGAGCCACTCTACGTCCCGGGTGTACGGCACCGCGCGGTCCGCGTCGCCCCACCGCGCGGACTCGCCGAGGACGGCCGTGAAGATCTCCTCCGCCCGGGTCTGATACCGGGCGAGGGCCGCCTCCGCGGAGAGCGCTCCCAGGGGACCCAGGTGCATCGCCGCGCGCTCCGCGTAGCGCGCCCGGAACTCGGCGTTCGACCGCAGGCGGGCGTAGACGTGGCTGATGCTGCCCGCCACGTCCACGTCGATGTTGATGTCGTCGTCGGCGTACCAGAGCGAGTACTCCATGTCCCAGACGAACCAGCGGAACTGCCCGTCCGGTCGGCGCCGCACGCCCCGCATGTTGTTGTGGTTGAAGCGCTCGGGCCCGTCGCGGTTGGCCGTGTACTGGTGGATCAGCATGTAGTCGATGAGGTCGTCCACGTCGAGCATCGCCTCGACCGCCGCGAGGCCCTCGGGGGTGTCCACCGGCCCGTTCGCCAAGGCCAGCAGCTGCAGGTAGGCGTCGAGCGTGCCGTCGATGGCCTCGTTCGTCGTCGTGCGACGGTTGATGGCGTCGTAGTCCGCCGCCGCGCCCCCGAAGTACTCGGCCCCGAAGTCCGCGTCCGGCCGCTCGACGGGCATGTACAGACCCCAGTAGAGCCCGTTGATGTACAGGTGCACGTAGGTCGCGTGGCCGTCGACCTTGCCCATGTCCCTCGCCGTGTCCCGAGCGAACGCGTCGCGGATGTACTGCGACTGCTCGGGGTCCCGGAAGTCCTGCCACCCGCGGCTGCCCTGGGACCGCAGCACGATCGAGTCGAAGCGGTCCACCGGCGCGTCCGGGAACAGCGGGTACTCGAGCTTCGTGGGCCCGTACCGTGACCGAAACTCCAGGCGCAGCGCGTGCTTCCGGGTGTTGCTGTGCGGCCGCCACCCGAACCCGTGCACGCGGACCCCGCACACCGTGGCGACGCCCGTCGATCCGTCCGGCTCGATCACCTCCACCGAGACGGCGCGCTCCCACTCCGCGCCCCGCTGCTGGGAGTGGACGTAGATGCCCTCGTCGCCGAACCAGTCCTCCCGCGGCATCACGAGCGACATCGTGCGGATCGACGTCAGCCCCTCGAGCAGCTCCGCCGACGTGTTCGGGTCGTTCACCACGTCCGGGTCCATGCCGTAATCGGCCGCGGCGGGCGGCTGCGCGAGCCCGTCCCAGGTGCCGGGGAAGCCCTCCGGCGCGTCGGGCTGCAGGAGCACGTCCGCCGGGAAGATCCACGTGTGCGTCGCCACCGGCGCGGGCTCCCACCCGTCGCGGAACGCGGCCACCCGCAGGATCGACGTCGTGCCCACCGGCAGGTCGAGCTGCGGACCCTCGGCGCCGCCCTCCACCTGCGCGCCGTGGTCGAGCGTGGGCACGGAGCCGTCGAGCGTGTAGACGAGCACCGCCTCCGGCGTGGACGACGTCACCGTCGCGTCGAACGGGCCGTCGAAGAAGCCGCGCGGAGGGTCGACCTCGGGGGGCGCGACGAACCCGGCGAACCCGAGCCCGTTGGGCGCCCCGGGGGTGGGCTCCCCGAAGAAGGCCCGGCCGTCCACGTCCGTGACGATGTCCTGCGCCACGAGCTGCACGGCGAGGAAGAAGTCGACGTCGTCCGCCGCCAGGTTCACGCCCTCGACGATGAGGGCGGGCAGCGTGGTCCCGAGCCGGATCACGGCGTGGTGCAGCGGCTCCGCGGGCGCGACGACCACCCCGTCCTCGAGCCCCTCGGAGAGGTCCCGCCCTGCGATCTCGGACGCCCAGGCGTCGTCCGCCTCCACCGTGAGGAGGTGCCGGATCACGCCCTCCGCCTCGGGGGCCTCCCGGACGGGCTCGACCTCGATCCACGCCCGGTCCTCGGCGAGCGACACCTCCGTCGCGATGCGGTCCGCGAACGGCGCCGCGGGTGCGCCCGTCACCTCGACCTCCGCCAGCGACATCCACTCGGAGCTGCCCGCCCCCCCGACGGCCGTCTTCTCCACCCTCACGAAGCGCCCCACGGCCGGGTCCAGCTCGAACACGTGCTCGGGCCCCGGATCGACGGGCGTGTCGACCGTCGGGTTGAAGCGGTCCCAGGCGTACACGACGTCGCCGGCCTCGTCCCGCAGGCTGACGTCGAGGTTGTAGAGCCGCTGCGGGCAGCAGCCCACGCGGTTGAAGATCCGCACCTCCGAGACCCGCGCCGACTCGCCCAGATCGACCTCCCAGAAGGAGGCGAGGTCGGCGTCGCCGGTGTGGCTGAAGGTGGACACGTTGCCGTCGACCGCCTCGGCGCCGGTGCGGCCGTATCCATTGGACGACTGCGTGGTGACCTTGCCGAGCGCGAGGTTCTCGGGGACGCCGCCGCCGTCGTCGTAGCCGATCGGCAGCACCATCGGAGTCCAGGCGCCGGGGGTCGTGACCGAGACACCCGCCTCGTCGCCGTCGCCCAGCAGGACCGTCGACCTGACGGGCTGGGGGCGGCCCCAGGACACCCCGTCCACCTGCGGGCCGAACTCGACGTGGTCCATCGTCCGGCCGTCGGGCGCGGTCAGCACCACCTCCTCGCCCGCCGCGTCGAGCGCGAACGGAGCGGACGAGGGGTCGTCCTCGGGGCCGCCGCACCAGACCACCAGGAAGCCCGCCCCGTCGATGAGGCGGTCGAGCTCGAAGCGGAACGGCTCGTCGGGGTCGTCGGAGAGCCCCCAGCCGGCGAGGTCCACCGCCTCCGACGTCGGGTTGAAGAGCTCGATCCACTCGTCGTCCGCGGAGATCTCGGAGATCAGGATCTCGGGCCAGTCGGTCGCGGGCGTCGGATCCGGGGGGGGCGACGGCGTGGGCTCGTCGGGCGTGACGGAGGGGCAGCCGAGCAGGAGGAGGAGCGGGAGGACCCGCGAAGGCCGGAGTCGTGGACGCAGCACGCCCCTGAATCTACTCCGTGGGGACCGGGATCACGTCGCGGTACTTGATCGCCTGGTGGTCGCCCTCGGAGACGACGATGTATCCGGCGCCGTCCGTGGAGAAGGCCACGGCCTCGCCCTGCTGCTCGTTGGGGGCCCGCCCGTCGCACGGATCGCGGGAGAAGGTGTCCGCCCACGGCTCGCCGGGGACGCGGCGATAGAGCCACACGTCCGAGTAGGTGCGCACGGCCACGAGGTGACCCTGGGGATGGATGTCCGCGGCGGTCGTCGACCGGCTGCCCGAGTAGGGAGCCGACGACAGGTCGATGTCCGTCACCGGCAGGAGCTCGCCCTCCCAGCCGTCGGTGTGGGGGCCGGGCTTGCGGAACACGGCGGTGTCGCCCCCGGAGTGCTTCGTGATGACGATGAGGTCGTTGCTCACCGGGTCCACGAAGATCGACTCGCAGTTGTGTGGGCCGTCCGGGTAGGTGAGCGTCATCACTCCGAAGTCGGTGATCGTCTCCTCGACCTCCTCCTCGGCCGTGTCGACGCCGGGCTCGGGGACGATGAAGACCTTGATGTCGTCCCGGGAGGTGCCGTTGTCCCCCACGTCCCCGACGTACAGCGCCTGGGCGTTGATCTCGAGGTTGAACCCGGTGGCCAGGTCCTCCCAGTCGCGGGAGTCCCCGTCGACCGTCCAGATCCCGAGGTTCGCGCCGTCCACCCCCACGGCGTGCAGCTCCGGATCGGACCCGGAGTCGTTGTGCGTCCAGAGCACCCCGGGGTTGGTGAAGCTGTGCACCAGCCCCGACGCCTCGTCGACCGCCCCCGAGTCCACGCTGCCCCACTCCTCCACGTCGCCCAGCGTGGGGCAGACCTGGGGCGTGATCTCGAACGTCACCTCGTCCGCGGAGATCGCGCCGGTCGCGTCCTCGAGGTCCACGCGCACCGTGTGGGTGCCCTCGGACAGGTAGGTCTGGATGTGGGCCTCTTCGGTGATCGGATCGCTGCCGTCCCCCAGGTCCCAGGACACCGACGTCAGCTCCTCGAAGATGCACTCGGGGTCGAGGCGGAAGTTGATGTCCATGGGCGCCGCGCCCGGGGGCGGGGTCATGACGATGCGGGCCTCGAGCGTGAGGCAGGGCTGCTCCGGCGGGTCGAGGCGGATGTAGTGGATCGGCTGGTGGGGCTCCTCGCTCACGGTGAAGAAGCCGTCGCCCTCGATGCTGAACGCGAGGCCCTCGCCCCGGATCTCCTCGGGCAGCGTGATCGCGCAGGGCTCCACGAAGAGGTTCTCGACGAACTCCTTCGAGCGGTCGCGCACCCAGATGTAGCCGGTGGTGCCCGTGCGCACGACCATGAGGTGGCCGTCGGGGGCGAAGTCGCCGCCCGTGGCCTTGCCGTCGAGGTTCAGGTTCGCGATGCGCTCGGCGGTGCTGCGCGTGCCGGGCTCGTGTGGGGCCGCCTTGCGGTAGAGGTCCACGTCGCCTTCTTCGGTCTCGGCCACGAGGTACAGGTCGCCGGTCACCGGGTCGAAGAGCAGGGTCTCGGCGTCCAGGGAGAGGCCGTCCGGGTACTCGATCTCGATCGTCGTGAACGCGGTGATGGTGCCGCTCTGGTCGCCGCCCGCGGGGTCCAGGTCCGGCTCGTCGACGATGTGCACGAGCACGGCGTCCCGGTCGTGGCTGTTGTCGCCGATGTCCCCGACGTAGAGGCGCGTCTCTCCGGTGGTGGGATCGACGCCGATCGTCGAGTCCTCCCAGTCGCCCTCCACGGCGCCCTCGAGATCGAAGGTGCCCAGGTGTTCGCCCTCGGTGGACATCGCGAAGAGGCGCGGCGCGTCGCCCGAGTCGTTGTGGGTCCAGAGGATGCTCGAGTCCTTGCGGCTCTGCGCCAGGCCCGATGCTTCGTCCAGCTCGTCCGACGCCGTGGACCCCAGCACCAGGCTCTCCCCCACCGCCGGGCAGTGGGAGCGGCCGACCTCGATGGGCTGCGTGAGCACGATCGGGGTCTCGCCGGACACGGCCGTGGCGGTGAGCTGGAACTCGCCGGAGCCGACGAAGACGTGGTCGAACTCAAGGCCCTCGGCGGTGGCGCCGTCGCCCGAGTCCCAGGTCACGACGAGGTCGTCGCCCGCGCACGTGGGGGTCACGACCGCGTGCATCGGCATGGGGAAGACGCCGCGGGGCCGGTCGACCTCGAGCGCGGCCTCGAAGGTGCACGGCTCGGGCGTGGGCTGGTTCGACTCCGGGGGTGTGGGCTCGCCGCCGCCGTCCACGTCTTCGCAGGCCACCAAGGCGGCGAGAACGAACGGGAGGAGACGGAGGGACGAACGCATGGAGACTCGCGGCAGCACGATAGGGCGGGTGGGATCCAACGGCCCGTATATCAGGCTTCGGGCTCCGCGGGTACGTGGTTGTGCGGGCCCGGGCCTCCCCGGGGCAGGAACGGATGGAGCTGTTGGGCGAAGAAGCCGGCCGGGGTGTCGTCGTCGGGCAGGCCGAGCTCGGGCTCCACGTCGGGCAGGTGGAAGGTGCCGAACAGGTGGTCCCAGACCATGAGGTTCGACCCGAAGTTCACCCCGTACGGCCGCGGCGTCGCCTTTGCGTGGTGCTGGAAGTGGTTGTCCGGGGTCAGGATCCAGCGGTTCAGCCTCCCCAGGTCCAAGCGGACGTTGGAGTGGGACAGGAACGCCAGCGACGTGTGCACCCAGGCGACGATCAAGACGCCCACCGCGGGGACCCCGATCAGCAGCAGCGGGACGAACAGCGCGGCGCGGAAGACGAGGTGCTCCCCCACGTGGAAGTGGCGCGTCGACGCGAACCCCAGGGTCGTCTGGGCGTGGTGGATCCGGTGGAAGCGCCACAGCAGGGGCACCCGGTGCAGCGCGTAGTGAGCCGCCCACTCGAAGAAGTCCGTGAGCACGAACGCGATCACGACCACCGCCAACGGGGGCAGCCCGTCCAGCGGCAGGTAGGGGTGCGGGGGCAGCCCGATCCGCTCCAGCAGCCCCGTCGCGACGCCCTCGCCGGCCACCAGGAACGCGTAGAGCCCCGCGGGGAAGACCACGAAGTCCATCCAGACCACGTACGCGAGGTCCTGCAGGAACCCGGGCCGGCGGAAGACCGGCCACGGCTGCTTCGCCGGGGCCAGCAGCTCCACGAAGAGGCACGCCGCAGCGACGGTGAGGATGATCACGTGGGGGCTCGCGAGCGACGGGTCCCGCAGCTCCCCCAGGGTGTACTCAAGGAACCCCGAGAACGCCGCGGTGAAGGCGTCCGCCCATCCCATCAGGCGAGCACCTCCTTGAAGTTCCGTCGCTCGGTTCGGTGGGTCACCCGCAGCGTCAGCGCCTCGGCGCCGCCGACGCGTTCGAGCCAGGCGTCGGCGGCGCCGTCGGCCGCCTCGTAGGCGTCCAGCGACCGCTGCAGCATCCACTGGCTGAAGGTGATCAGCCGACGCGTCCCTCGGGCGCCTCCGAAGACGAACTCGTGGTCGCCCAGCACCCGCGGCAGCCGCGTCGCGTCGGGGTGCTCGGCGGCCCACGCGTCGATCACGCCGACGAGGTCCTTCAGGTAGGCCCACTGCTCCTCGAACATCGTCCGGTAGACCGCGTCCAAGGTGGCCGGGACCTCGTCGTCGGGGACCCACTCGCCGGGGGCTTCGGGGGCCTGCATGCGCTCGAACCACCGCACGACGTCGGGGGCGTCGTCGAACCACGACGTGGTCCCGGGGTCGCGCCACACGTGCGCCCACAGCGGCCCGAACAGCGCGAAGTCGCCGAGGCACGGGCGCCCCCCCAGCAGGAAGTCGTGCGCCGCGAAGTGCCCCTGGAGCCGCGCGATGAGCTCCTTCGTGAAGGCCTCGATCCCGGGCTCCGTCGCCGCGGAGATGCCGAGCTTCGGGCGGTACGCGGCCATGCGGTCCGCCATGGGCTTGATGATTCGCCGGGCCAGGAACTTCGGCCACCCCGGGAGCCCCTCGCGCGCGAACTCGTCGATGGCGAAGGCCGCGCTGTCCGGGTAGTTCCAGCGCGTGTGCATGATGACGGTGGGCAGCCACTCGTCCGCGTGCAGCTCCATGAGATGGGACGCCAGCCGCTGGGTCGGGCCGGGGGGGTGGATCGAGGGCTCGGGGTGCCTCGCCTCGAGCGCGTCGATGATGTCCGACGTGTCCTGCATCCACGCCCCGCCGCCCGGCCCCGGCTCGTGGATCGTCGGCATGACGGGCTTGCCCACGGCCTTCGCGATCGTCCGCATCAACATCCAGGCGTTCGGGTGGCGATCGTCGTGCGGGATGCCCTTGTAGCGGAGGTAGGTCCGCGTCTTGGCCGAATAGGGAGAGACGTCCCAGCCGTAGTGAATCAGCGTCATGCGCCGCAGCCTACCGAGGATCCAGGGCGCCGAACTCGGGGTACCATCCCCGCTTCGATGCGCGCCGCCCTCCCGATCCTGCTCGCCCTGCTGCTCGTCGCCTGCCCGTCGGCGGAGACGGCCGCGCCCGGTGCCGGCGGCCCCCCCGCCCGGCCTCCGGCGCCGGTGGAGGTCGTGCCCGCGGGCAAGCCGGCCCTCGATCAGACCTTCGAGATCCTCGGGGAGGTCCGCACCCGCCACCACGCCGAGCTGGCCCTCGGGGCGGACGGTCCGATCGTCCAGCTGGACGCCCTGGAGGGCGAGCGCGTCCCCGCCGGGCGCGTCCTCGTGCGCATCGACGACGCCGTGGCGCGCGCCGAACACGCCGCCGCCGAGGCCGCGGTCGTGGAGACCCGGGTCGAGCTGCAGCGGGCCGAGGCGGACCTGACCCGCTACGAGCAGATCGACGCCTCGCTGCTCGCGGGCGCGGAGCTCGACGGCGTCCGCGCCGAGGTCGGGCGGCTGCACGCGCGCCTCACCAGCCTCGAAGCGCGCGTCTCCCTGGCCCAGGCCGTGCTGCGCCGCCACACGATCGTGGCGCCGTTCAACGGCATCGTCACCCGCCGCCACGTGGACCCGGGCGACTGGGTCACGCCCGGCCGGGTGCTCCTCGAGCTCGCCAGCACCACGTCCCTCGACGTCCTCGTGGACATCGACGCGTCGCTGGTCTGGATGCTGAAGGACGGGGACGCCGTCCGCATCAAGCGCCCGAGGCTCGGCGAGGCGCCCGGCACCATCGCCGCGATCGTCCCGGTGCTGGACCCGACGACGCGCACCGCGCGCCTGCGCATCTCCCCGTCCGCCGAGGCGTCGAACGGCCTCGTCCCCGGCGCGCCCGTCACGGTGCTGCTGGACGTGAAGACCGCCACGGTCGAGGGCGCGATGGTGCCGCGGGACGCCGTCCTGAGCGGCCCCCGGGGATCCCGCGTCTTCCGCGTGGTCGACGGCAAGGCCGTCGCGACCCCCGTCACGGTGTCGTTCAAGTCCCCCACCGAGATGGTCGTGCGGGGCGTGGAGCCCGGCGCCTCCGTGGTCGTGCGCGGCAACGAGCGGCTGCGCCCCGACCAGGCGGTTCGAGTCCTCGGCGACGAGCCCGAGGCCCCCTGATGGGCGGCCTCATCGAGGAGGCGATCCGACGCCCCGTCGCCGTGCTGTCCGGCCTCGCGTTCGTCCTGCTGTTCGGCGTCCTCAGCATCACCGGCCTGCCGATCCAGCTCACGCCGGACGTGCTGCTGCCCGTCCTCACCGTGGAGACCCGCTGGCCCGGCGCCTCGCCGCCCGAGATCGAGCGCGAGATCGTCCAGGAGCAGGAGGACGTGCTGAAGGGCCTGCGCGGCCTCGTGCGCATGAACTCGTCGGCGAACATGGGGTACGGCTCCGTGGAGCTGGAGTTCGTCGTCGGGACCGACATCGACGACGCGCTCGTGCGGGTGACCAACCGGTTGGTGCAGATCGCGGGGTACCCGGAGTCCGCCCGCGAGCCCGTGGTGTCCACCGCCGACGCGAGCGGGCCTCCCCTGGCGGTGGTCCTCGTGCAGCGCCCGGACAAGGGCCCCGTGGGTCGGCACCGGACGTGGGTGGAGGACAGCGTGCTGCCGCGGCTGGAGCGCATCCCCGGCGTCGCGCGCATCGACTTCTTCGGGGGCCGCGACAGCGAGGTGGTGGTCGAGTACCGCCCCGAAGCCCTCGCCGCCCGGGGCGTGCCGCTGACGCGCCTCATCCGAGCCGTCCAGGCCGAGCTGGTGGACAGCTCCGGCGGCGACCTCGACCTCGGCAAGCGCCGCTACGCCGTGCGCACGCTCGCCACGCCGTCGGACCTCGCGGGCTTCGAGGCGATCGTGCTGCGCCCCGGCGGCGACGGGGTCACGCCCGTGCGCCTGGGGGACGTCGCGACGGTCTCGACGGGCCTGCGCAAGGCCACCGCGAAGGTCTTCAACGGCGACCACGAGTCCATGGCGATGCTCTTCCGCCGGGAGGTCGGCTCGAACGTCCTGGAGGTGACCCAGGCGATCCGCGAGGCCATCGACGTCGTGCAGGTCGAGCAGATGGAGCCGCGGGGCCTCTCCATCTACATGGGCGGCGACCAGACCGACTACATCAACGGCGCCCTGGGCCTCGTGCGCCAGAACCTGCTGATCGGCGGCACCCTCGCCGCCGTCGTGCTGCTGCTCTTCCTGGGCTCGCTGCGCTCGGCCGCCCTGGTCTCGCTGACGATCCCCGTGTGCGTCATCGGGACCGCGCTGGGCATGTCGCTGCTGGGGCGCACGCTGAACGTGGTCTCGCTCGCGGGGATGGCCTTCGCGGTGGGGATGGTGGTCGACAACGCGATCGTCGTCCTGGAGAGCATCGACCTCGCCCGCGGTCGGGTGAAGGACGCCGCCGAAGCCGCCCTGCGGGGGACGCGCGAGGTGTGGGGCGCCATCGTCGCGTCGACGCTCACGACCGTCGCCGTCTTCCTGCCGGTCATCGCGTGGGAGGACAAGGTCGGCTACCTGCTGCGCGACATCGCGGTGGCGGTGTCCCTGGCCGTGTCGCTGTCGCTGGTGGCCTCGGTGATCGTCATCCCGAGCTTCGCGGGGCGGGTGCTGTCGGTGCGGGCGGCGGACCCCGAAGAGTCCGAGGAGGTCGCCGAGCGGAAGCGGTCGCGCGTGCGTCGGGCGGCCGCGGTGCTGGGCGCGTTCGTGGCCCGCATGACCCGCTCCACGCCGAAGTCCGTCGCCGTCGCCTTCGGGGCCCCCTTGGCGATGGCGGCGCTGGCGTTGGCCCTGCTGCCGCCCATGGAGTACCTGCCCCAGGGCAACCGGAACTTCCTGTTCGGCGTGCTCATGCCCCCCCCGTCCTACTCGGTCGCGGAGATGACGACCATCGGGCAGGCCTTCCAAGACCGCATGGAGAAGCACCGGGGGGTGGAGATCGACGGGGCCCCGGCCCTGGGACGGAGCTTCTTCGTGGCCCGGGCGGGCTTCGCGTTCATGGGCGGCGAGGCCCACGATCCGGCCCGCATCGGCGACCTCGTGAACTTCTACCGTCGGGCTCAGTCGGAGATCCCCGGCGTCTTCGGCTTCGCGTCCCAGGCCAGCCTCTTCGGGCGCGGCCTCGCGAGCTCCCGGGGAGTGGACGTGGACGTCACCGGGGCGGACCTCGGGGCCATCGCGGCCACGGGCGGGCGACTGATGGGGGCGGCGTCCCAGGCGCTGCCGGGGGCCCAGGTGCGGCCGATCCCGAGCCTGGAGCTGGGGTCCCCGGAGTTCCACGTGACGCCCCGGCGCGACGAGCTCGCCAAGCACGGCATGAGCGGGGCCGAGCTCGGCGTGGCCGTGGACGCCCTCATCGACGGACGCATCGTCGGCGAGCTGGCCCGGGACGGGCGCCCGAAGCTGGACGTCGTCGTGCGTCCCCAAGGCGGCGGGCTGGCTACGGACGAGGCGCTGGCCACAGCCTCGATCGCGACGCCTTCGGGGTCCGTCGTGCCGTTGGCGTCCCTCGGCGGCATCGAGGAGCGCGCGGGCCCGACGCAGATCCGGCGGATCGAGCGACGTCGGGGCGTGACCATCCGCGTATCGCCCCCCGAGTCCATGGCCCTCGAGGACGCCGTCGCGGCCATCCACGACGACGTGCTCGGCCCCCTGCGCGAGTCGCTCCCGCCCGGCGTCGAGCTCTCCCTCTCCGGATCGGCCGACGACCTCGCCCAGGCCCAGTCGCGGCTCGGTCGGGTGCTGCTGCTCGCGGTCATCATCAGCTTCCTGCTGCTGGCCGCGCTGTTCGAGGACCTGCTCGCGCCCCTCGTGGTCCTCGTGACCGTGCCCCTGGCCGCCGCGGGGGGGCTCGGCGGGCTCCGACTCGTGGACGCGACGCTCTCGGACCAGCCCCTCGACATGATGTCCGCGATGGGCTTCATCATCCTCATCGGGGTGGTGGTCAACAACGCGATCCTGGTCGTGGACGGGGCCCTCGCTCGGCTCCGCGACGGCGCCGACCTCTCCGACGCCCTCGGCGGCGCGGTGGAGCGACGCACGCGCCCGATCCTGATGTCCGCGCTGACGTCGCTGGCGGGGCTGCTGCCCCTGGTGCTGCTGCCGGGCTCCGGCTCGGAGCTGTACCGCGGCGTGGGGGCCATCGTGCTCGGCGGCCTGACCCTCTCCACCGCGCTCACCCTCTTCGTGGTGCCCGCGGTCTTCGCCGTCCTGTGGCGCATGGCGCGACGCGCATGAGGGCCTCCCTCCTCGTCGCCCCGCTCGTCGCCCTGCTCGTCGGCGCCGCGCCCGCGGTGGTCTCGGCGGCCGGGCCCATCACCCTGGACGACGCCCGCCGGCGCGCGCAGGCGGACTCCTTGGACGTGCAGCTGGCCCGGTGGGACGCGCTCGAGGCCGACGGCGCCGCCCAAGCCGCCCTCGGGGGGGCCCTGCCGTCGATCGCCGGGTTCGTCTCCGGGAGCGCGGGCGCGGGCTTGACGTCGTTCGGCTTCGAGCGACCCACGGCGTCGCAGATCGGGGCCGGGGTGACCGGTCGGTTCGCGCTGGTGGACCCCTCCACGTGGACCGCCGCGACGGCCGCCCGACGGACCCACGCAGGCCGCGAGGCGACCGTCCGGTGGGTGCGCGTGGAGGCGCGTCGGGAGGCGACGGTGCTCCTGGCCCGGGCGCTCGCCGAGCAGCGGGTCGCCGAGGCCTTGGCGCTTGCCGCCGAGGACGCCGCGAAGGAAGCCGACGCGGTGGGGGCGCTCGTCGCCGCGGGGTTGAGGCCGGCCGCGGACGGAGCGCGGGTGCGCGCCCAGCAGCTGGACTTCGTGGCCCGCGCGAGCGAGGCGAACGGTCGGGCGGTGGCCGCCTGCGCCGCCCTCCAGAACCTGATGCGCGTGGAGATCGACGGCGCCTGCGTCCTCGGGGACCTCCCGCTGGGCCCGAAGCCCGCCGACGGCCCCGAGAAGCACCCCGCCCTCGTCGCGGCCGAGGCCGCCGCGGAGTCCGCGGACCTGTCCCGAACGTCCGCGATCGCGGGCCTCTTGCCGACCGTGTCGGTGGACGGGACGGCCGCGCACTACACCGTGCCGGGGCGCATCGGCGGCTTCGGCTGGGGGGTCGGCTTCACCGTCGACATCCCCCTCCGGATCGCGGGGGAGGGTCCCGGTGAGATCAAGCGGTCCGGGGCGACCCTGCGGAAGGCCTCGGCGGCGTGGGTGGCGCAGCACCGCGAGCTCACGGCGGCGCGGGTCTCGGCCGAGGGGGAGTGGACGGCCGCCCAGGACGCGATCGCGGCGAGGCGCGGCAGCCTGACGGCGGCGGACGCGGCGCTGCGGTTGGTGTCCGAGCGGTACCGCACGGGGCTGACCTCGGTGACCGATCTGCTGGACGCGCGCGCCGCCCGCACCGAGGCCGCGGTGGGGCTGCGACGGGCCGAGGCGACGCTGTGGAGCGCCCTCGCGGCCCTCGAAGCGGCCCGCGGGGTCGAGTGAACCCGATCGCCGACAGGTCCTGCAAGGGGCGGTAAGGGGGATTCTCGTGGCGTCGCGGCTCGGCGCTGGTACCTTCCCGCGCCTCGCCCCGGAGACCCGTCGACATGCGCCTGTTCAAGAACCTCCTCGTCCTCCTCCTCGCCCTCGGCCTGGCCGCCGCCTGCGTGAACCGCGGCGGGGGACGCGGCGGCAACGGCGGAAACAACAACAACGGCGACGACGACGACTCGGCGGAGAGCGACGACGACGACGCCACCGACGACGACGACGCAGTGGACGACGACGACGCAGTGGACGACGACGACGCAGTGGACGACGACGACGCAGTGGACGACGACGACGTGACGGACGACGACGACTTCACCGACGACGACGACGCGGGCCCGAGCCTCCTGCCCTGCACCGGCACGCCCCTGCAGACCTTCCAGGAGTCGGAGCCCAACGAGACCGACACCTCCGCGAACCCCCTGGGGAGCATCACGCTGCCCATGATCTGCGTGCAGGGCTTCTCCACCTGCGGCGACGGCACCGGCTACGGCGACCCCGACTGGTTCAGCTTCACCATCGCCCTCGCGTCGTTCCCCATCGCCTTCACCCTCGACTGGGACCCCACCGCGGACATGGACTTCGTGATCTCCGACAGCACCGGCACGTCGGTCCTGGAGCTCTACACGGAGCAGCTGGGCACCCAGGAGACGGGCTCGGCCACGCTGGATCCCGGCGACTACACCCTCTTCGTGGGGTGCTGGGAGGCCGCCGGGACGGAGACCGCCTGGGCGATGAACGCGGTCGCGAACATCGGACCCTGAGGGCCGGCCCCGCGGGGGACCTGATCCCGATGACCGTCCGTTTAGAGTGAGGCCATGCGCCTCCTCGTGTCCCTGTCCGTCGGTCTCCTCATGGCCTGCCCGTCGACCCCGGCGCCCGGGGACGACGACGACGCGGCGCCCGACGACGACGACGCGGCGCCCGAAGCGATCTGCGCCCCCCTGCCCGAGCCGCCCCCGGACGCCGTACGGGTCGTCCCCGGCGACGCGGCGAACCTGCCCCGGATGATCCGCGAGGCGGCCGCCGGCACCACCTTCCTGCTCGCGGACGGCCGCTACCCGCTGGGCGCGAACCAGCTCAACATCCGCGCCGACGGGCTGACGCTGCGCAGCGAGTCGGGCGACCGCGAGGCCGTCGTGATCGACGCCGAGTACTCGTCGGGGGAGCCGGTGAACGTCGGCGCGAACGACGTGACCGTCGCCGATCTGACCGTCCTGAACGCCTACTTCCACGGCATCAAGGTGAGCCCCGGCGGCGACGGCGACATCACGGGGACGGTGATCCACGACGTCGTGCTGCGGGACCACCGGCAGCAGTTCGTGAAGATCAACACTGCGGGCTCCGAGGGGGACCGTCGGTACGCGGACGAGGGCGTCGTGCGGTGCTCGCTCTTCGACATGACGGACGACGGGCGTCCGGAGATCGAGCCCGACCCGGGCGGCTGCTACACGGGCGGGGTGGACGCGCACCAGGCCCGCGGGTGGCGGGTGCACGACAACGAGTTCCGGGGGATCCACTGCACCAACGGCAGCGTGGCCGAGCACGCCGTGCACTTCTGGACGAGCAGCCGCGACACCGTCGTGGAGCGCAACACCATCTTCGACTGCGCCCGCGGCGTCGGCTTCGGGCTCGGCGGCAACGGAGGCGCGGAGGGCACCCCGCACCGGATCTACGAGGACGATCCGTACCCGGGCGTCGGGTACGTGGGGCACTACGACGGGGTCATCCGCAACAACCTGATCGTCGGGCGCATCGACCACTTCGACACCGGGATCGAGCTGCAGCAGGCGCGCGGCGCGGCGGTGCACCACAACACGATCGTCACCATGGGGAGCGCGGCGGGCTTCTTCAGCTCGATCGACTACCGGTACGTGAACACGCTCGCGACCATCGACAACAACATCACGCGGCGCATCACGGTGCGGAACGACGGCGCGGCGACCCTCGGGCAGAACCTCGAGACCACGGACTTCTCGGGCCTGTTCGTGGACGTCGACGGCGACGACTTCCGGCTGTCCGCCGACTCCGCCGCTCGGGGCGCGGGCACACCCGTCGCCGACCCCGGCCTGGACCTCGACGGCAACCCGCACGATCCGACCGCGCCGAACCTGGGCGCCTACGCGGAGTAGTCGATCCAGTAGCGACGAACCAGCCTGCCCAGACCCTCGTGGAAGTACTCGTCCTCGAGCACCCCGCCGCACCGCTCGATGACGACGACCGAGCCGACGTTGGTGGGCTCGCACGTGAGCAGGAACCGCTCGATGCCGAGCTCGGCCCCCAGGCTCATCCCGGCGCGACACAACCGCGTCGCGTGCCCCTGCCGTCGCGCGGACGGCCGCACCGCGTACCCCATGTGCCCCCCGTACCGCCGCAGCCCTTCGGACAGCTCGTGGCGCAGGTTGAAGAGGCCGAGCAGCTCGCCGTCCTCCTCGAGGAAGCGGGTGGTGCACGTCGACCAGCCGTTCGGGAGCCGCTCGCCACGGCCCCACGCGTTCACGTCGCCGACGACCTTCGCCCAGGGCCACGCGGGGTCGGCGAACCAGCCCGGCACGTCGGTCTCGCCGACGGAGGCGAAGTCGGCGAGCAGGGCGGAGAGCGCGGCCTCGTGATCGAGGGACAAGGGGACGATCTGCATGACCCGATCATGCCGGCGCGCTACCTTCGGGCATGCGCCCCGTCCTCCTGATCGTCCCGATCCCGACGTCCGTCCTCGCCGTCGGCTGCCCCTCTCGCGAAGCCGGCGGGAGCGGCGACGACGACGACACCGCCGCGACCGACGACGACGACTCCACCGTCGTGGACGACGACGACGCGGGGGACGACGACGCGGCCGACGACGACGACTCGGGGGACGACGACGACAGCGGCGAGGACAACGACCCGCCGGCGCCGGTGTACGGAGACCTCGGCCCGTGGGTCGCGGTCGTCGACCTGGGCGACGGGGCGACGACCACCACCGAGAGCGCCCCCCGACTCATCCCGGGGCGCTGATCGGGACGAAAATCCCGCATGGGTCGACCGGGGACGCTCGGGGAGGCCCCGGCGGGATTCTCGTCCCGCCGGCAACCCTCGGTCGGGGGAGTTGTTGACAACTCCTTGACGACTGCAACATCCCCCATTCGGCGTACTGCGACCCATTCTGCGAAAAATGTGACGCGAACCGTCGAAGAAACTTGCACCTAGATGTCAAGGAGATGTTAAGACTCTTCACACAATGCTGACGAACACCCCCGAGCGGTCGATCTCCCAGGTGCGGACCCCGCGGTGCGTCACGCCCAGCTTCACGGTTACTTCCTTTTTCACCCCCTTTCGGAGCCAGTCCATGACCTCCAACGCCATTCGCCTCTCCACCGCTGCCCTCGCCACGGCCGCTCTCTCTCTCGGCGGCTGCGCCATCACCGACGGCCTCGACGCCGCGGAAGAGACCCGCCTCAACGGCGGCGACGACAACTACAACGGCAACGACAACCAGGACGACGGGGGCGACCTGCTCCTCCGCGGGTTCGTTCGCGCCCCCAACGGCATGGGCCTCGAGGGCGTCCTCGTGACGGTCGTCGACGACTCCAACGACGACGAGGAGTGGACGACCACGACCTCCGGCGCCGGCAACTTCGAGCTCCCCGACCTCGACGACGGCCAGACGGTCGTCATGCGGTTCGAGAAGGACGGCTACGCCCCCACCAACGGCGCCTACACCGCGACCGACGGTGGCCTCAACTTCTTCTCCCACACCCTCGCGCCCGTCGACGTGCAGACCGAGTTCCCGTCGGGCTCCGGCTGGTCCGACACCATCGACGGCACGCACGCCTTCAACATCCCCGCCGACACGGTCGAGTACCTCGACGGCACGCCCTACACCGGCACCGTCTCCCTCACCGCGACCGTCTGGGACCGCACGACGTCGCTCGACGAGGGCGGTGAGTTCCTCGCGTCCCCCGGCGACGGCCAGGGCACGATGAACGACGGCAGCAGCCACCTCCTCTACACGATGGGCATGTTCCAGATCGCGATGGAGGACGAAGAGGGCACGCCGCTGCAGGCCGGCCCCGGCTTCGCGATGCAGGTCGCGCTCCCCGAGAACAGCAACCTCCCCAACGGCTCGCAGGTCCCCTTCTGGAACTACAACGGCCAGCAGAACACCTGGGAAGAGGCCGACAACGGCCAGATCGTGCCCCTCGAGGGCGGCGGCCAGGCCTGGGAGTTCGAGCCCACGCAGGGTCTCCCCGCGCGCAGCACGACCGGCATGGTCACGGGCAACCCCGACCACCCGATCATCGTCCAGGTCAGCGCCCAGGCGCAGGGCCAGGTCACGAACCAGATGGGTCAGCCCGTCCCCGGCGCGAACGTCCGCGTCGTCTCCGAGGATCTGACGTACATGCAGCAGGCGGTCACCGACGCCAACGGCAACTTCAGCGTCAACATCCCGCCCGTCGTCCCGCAGCCCGCGGGCCCCAACGGTCGCCCGGTCTTCTTCGAGGTCGACTACACGGTCGCCGGCCAGGCCGCCCTGTACCGCACCGACCCGATGCCCGCCCCCGGCCCGAACGGTGTCCTGCGCTTCGGCGACGCCGCCCTCGGCTCCATGAGCTGCGTCAGCGGCCGCGTGCTCGACAGCAACGGCAACGGCGTGGCCGACATCGACGTCCTGAGCCCCCACGGCGGCAACGGCCGCACGGACGCGAACGGCAACTTCGAGATGGACGTCCCGAAGTGGCAGCCCTCCACGCTCTACACGGCGACCGCGGACAACTCCACGGTCGGCTTCGAGCCCATGATCTTCCGCCCGCGTCCCGACGCCGCCGAGGGCACCTGCCCCAACGCCATCACGCTCCACCAGTACGACAGCGTGGGCTGCGCCTCGGGCGAAGTCACCATCGCCGGGTTCGCCGGTGAAGGCCTCATCGTCGACGCCTTCGACGCCCGCTACCCGAGCGCCCCCATCTTCTCCACCACCGTGGACGCCGGCGGCTACTGCGTGACCGTCCCGACCGAGCGCGACGTGGTCGTCCGGGTCGGCGCCGGTGACCTCGCGGCCGGCAACGCCTGCGGCTCCCACGGCGTCTTCGCCTTCGACGACGGCCCCGCGGCCTGCGGCGGCGACTGGTGCGAGTCCGTCCCCTCCATGGAGTGCGCCGGCACCCGCTAGGCACTCCCCTCCCCTTCGAAGGCCCCGGCTCACCCCGGGGCCTTCGTCGTTCTGGGAGCGTCGGCCGTCGAGGCCGTAGGAGGCGGATGGGCAAGGGGTGGTATGAATCCGTCTCCAAGAGGAGGAACCATGGAGCGAGTGCAGGGCATCGGAGGGGTCTTCATCCGCGGGCGCGACCGAGAAGCGACGGCTGCGTGGTACCGCGACAACCTCGGCATCGACGTGAACGACCAGTGGTTCGGGGCCGTGTTCCGGTGGGCCGACCAGGAGGACGCCGAGCGCGCCTCGACCACCTGGAGCGTCTTCGCCCCCGACACCGACTACTTCGGGGACGCCGCCAACCAGGCGATGATCAACTACCGGGTGAGCGACCTCGACGCCATGCTCGCGCAGCTGCGGGAGGCGGGCTGCGAGGTCGACGAGAAGGTCGAGCGCACCGCGTACGGCGACTTCGGCTGGGTGACGGACAACGAGGGGCGCCGCGTCGAGCTGTGGCAGCCGCCCGAGAAGGACCCGCCGGGGTGAGGCCCGACCTCGTCCCCGGAGCCGCCGGCCGGTGAGCGCCCTCAAGGACCACGTGGACCCCGCCGCCGTGCGCCGCATCTCCGACGCGTTCGGCGGCCTCCCCACCTTCGAGTCCGCCGCCGTCGACGGCCTCGAAGCCCTCGAGCGCCTGCGTCACGACCCCGCCAGGTACGTCCGCCTGTCCGTCGCGAACCACCTCGGCGACGTCGCCAAGGACCACCTCGACCTGGCCAATCGCACCGCGCGACGCTGGTGGGACGAGGGCGCGCCGAACCTCCGCTGGATCGTCCGGCACGGCATGCGCGGCCCGATCAAGGCGGGCGACCCGGAGACCCTCGACATCCTCGGCTTCGGCCCCCCGAAGGTCGACGTGCGGCGCTTCGAGCGCTCCGCCACGGAGGTGCGCTACCCGGGCGAGCTGTCCAGGTGAAGCCGGGCGGCACCTGGGACCGCGCGAAGCGCCACACCATCAAGTCGATCAGCACCCGCCGCCATCACCCCGGGGAGCACGCGGTCGAGCTGCTGGTCAACGGCGCGTCCCTCGGGACCCGGCCCTTTACGCTCGTCATGCCGTGAGGCTCACGCCGTCGCGCGACGCCGACGGATCCCCCGCACGAAGCGCAGCAGGACCGCGAAGAACACCGCCATCAGCACGAGCCAGGGAGCCAGCGCGACGGTCGCGAGCAGGGCGCCCTCGGCGACCGTCACCATCGCCGCGATCGAGCCGCTGAAGGTGTCCGACACCCGCGCGGCCAGGGCCTTCTCGATCTCGGAGCTGTAGGGGGAGCGGACGGACACCCGGAGGGTCAGCGTGGCGAGGGAGACCCGGTCCGAGAGAACGCGCATCCGCCCCTCGGCCTGCTCGATGTCGCCCCGCACCCGGGCCAGCTCCCGCTCCACGGCGAGCACGTCCTCGAGGTCCGCGGTGTCGGTCTCCAGGAGGCCGAGCAGGCGCGCCTCGGTCTTCTTCCAGTTGCCGATGCGCGACTCGATGTCGACCCACTGCTCGGTGACGTCGGCGGTGTCGATGTCGAGCCGCTCGACCTCCACCCGGGACTCGGTCCAGCTCACGAGGTCGTCGAAGCGGTCCGCAGGGACCCGGACGACCAGCGTCGCCCACCCCACGCGCCCGGAGACGTGCCCGAGATCGGTGTCCGCGAGGAACCCGCCCACCTCGTTCAGCTTCGCCCCGAGGGCCTCGTCGAAGGGCGCGTAGTCGTCCACCGCGACGCTGATCTCGCCCGTGCGGATCAGCTTGCGGCCGTCCATCACGCCCGCCTCGTCCTTCGCCCGACGGTCCATCGCCTTCTCGAGCTCGCCCCCCGAGGGGCCCGCGAGCCCGCCGATCTCGTCGGCGACCGACGCGGGGGGCTCCATCGAGTCGGAGGTCGCCCCGGCGCAGGCGCTCAGGGTGAACAGGGCGGCGAAGGCGAGGGAGGTACGCGGGCGCATGGGCTCTCCGGGGTGAGGTTCCCCGGCTCCGACAGCGCCCGGGCCGCCAGGTTCCCGGACTACGCGGGCGTCGCGTCGTCTCCGTCGGGGACGGTGTCGTGGAACTTGCTGTAGTCGATGCGGAGGGTGCCGTCCTCCAGGGTCGAGATCACGTCCACGAACCGGTGGTGGTACCGGAAGTCCTGGGGCTCGTAGATGTGCCGCGAGTGCACGGTCTGCGCGTAGGTGGCGTCGTGGCCCGTCATGGTGACGATCACCGCCATCGTGTCCTCCTCGGCCTCCGCCCGGGTGAGCCCGTAGGCGGGGCTGTCTTCCGTGATCCTGTGCATCACGTTCCAGCTCAACGCGAAGATCGGCGAGCGGCTGCGCTCGAGCTCGAGGTCGTGGAGGCGGCGCATCTTGTGGCCCTCGGGCGAGACCTCCGTCTTGAGGAGGGACACCGACACGGAGGCCTCGACCACCTCGCTGCCGCGCGCGTTGCCGATGCGGAACTCCATGGTGTCCACGCCGTGGCGTTCGCTGACCACGATCGTCTCGCTCCAGAGCACCGTGCCCACGGGCCGCGACGCCTTCGCGAAGATCACCCCCGTCACCAGGGCGGCTCCGAGCAGCCCCACGAACGCCTCGAGGATCATGATCGCGTGGGCGTAGTCCGAGGTCGGGGCCATGCCGCCGTACCCGATGGTGGTGAAGGTCTGCACGCTGAAGGAGAAGGCGCCGAGGAAGTCGTCGGCCTGCACGCCGGAGACCGAGCCGGGCTCGATCAGGTAGAGGGCCGCGAAGGCGACGTTCACCAGGAGGTAGGCCACCACGGTGAGGCCGAACAGCCGCAGCCAGGAGCCCTCCATGAGGTGGAAGTAGAGGTCGCGACGGAACTCGTTGGGGGTGCCGACGCGGATCGTGTTCTTGATGTCGGGCCGGCGCGTCGGAGGGGTGAGCGCCTGCGAGTCGTCGTCCTCGTCGTCCGCGTCGAGGGAGGGGCGCTCGAAGAGCACGGGGCTCTCGTGGTGGGCCTCATCGGCGTCCGCGAGGGGCGCGCTGATCATGTCGAACAGCACCTGGGAGACCATCACCGCGGCGACCAGGGCGACGAACACCCAGCCCGGGACGCCCCCGCCCACGGGGATCAGCAGCAGCATGAAGAGCCCCGCCGCGAACCGAACGTTCACGCGGGTCTTGTCGCTCAGCTCGGCCTGACGACGCTCGGTGACCGCGTCGATGATCGCGACGGACAGCATGACCCCGGCGACGGTCGCGCAGACCATCACCCGGTACTTCGTGGCCACCACGTCCATCGGCTCGAACAGGACCGCCTTCTTGAGGGAGACCCCCACGGCCGTCATGGCGGCCGTCATGGGCAGGTGGGCGTAGACCCACACGAACGGCGCCAGCGCCTTCCTCTTGATGCGCGAGCCGGCCACGTCGTCGAAGTAGATCCACCACAACGAGCACGTGATGAGCAGCCCCATGGCGCCCATGCCGAGGACGTCGGCGCCGTGCATCTCGCCCCACTTCTTGGACACGGCGTCGAGGACCTTCACGAAGCCCTCGCCGAGCACGATGATCGTGAGCAGGCCGTATCGCTCCGTCATGTGGAGGATGTCCACGGGGAACTTCATCTCGAGCTCGCGCGAGTGGGTCGTGGTGGGGACGATGAGGTCGCCCACGATCGCGATCACCCACGCGAGGTAGACGTACGGCCACGGCAGGAACGCCGAGGCCAGCCACAGGACGCCTCCGAACCCGAAGCCCATCGCGTTCCACCTGGCGAGCTCCCGCGCCTCGGGGACCTGCTTCCACGCCCGGATGTAGAGCGCGACGATCACCGCCCGTACGACGCAGTACGACAGGATGAACGCCGTCGGGTCGCCCTTGAAGACGGCCCCCACCGAGACCCCCATGGCGCCGATGGCGAACATCTGCACGAACACCAGGATCCGGTGGGTGAAGTCGTCGATGACGAACCGGTTGTTGAAGAACGTGAACTGCGTCCAGTTGACCCACAGCGGCACGAACAGGCCGATGAAGGTGAGGATCCCCGTCGCGCTGATGTCCTTGCTCAGGCAGTTGCCGAGCTGGATGAGGGTCGCGACGTAGATCAGGTCGTAGAAGAGCTCGATCCACCCGACCCGGCGGGAGTGGCCCTGGGCCGGGATGTGCAGCTTCGCGCGGTGGAACCAACGGTTTTCCATGGAGCGAATAGTGGCGCATCCGAAACGCCGGTGCTATTGATCGCCCTGATGCGTTTCGCTCGTCCCAACCCCGTGGCCGCCGCCGACTGTCTTTGTTGTGCCTGTCTGCGGACCGGGACGAGTACCTGTGGCTGAGTCGCAACCCTCCTAGCGACCACCCCACGAGCCGCCCCGGTCCCCAGTGACTGCGGCGGCTCGAATCGTTCTGGGCCGCTCGTCTCCCCCCATCAACCGCAACCGCGGTCGCGCCTCTGGCGCCGGAGCACGACATGGCCCCCTACCTCTCGCTTCCCACGATTCACGTCCTCTACGAGAACCCCGACTGGCTCCCGCCGCTGGTCGACGGGCTCGAGGCCGAAGGCTTCATCGTCGAGCTGCACGAGCTGGACGGTGGCCTCGTCGACCCCAGCACGCCCCCGGCCGAGGGGATCTGGATCAACCGCATCTCGCCGTCGTCCCACACGCGCGGCCACCACGGCAGCGTGGGCCTCACCCGCGACTACCTGCTGTGGCTCGAGGCCTGGGGCCGCACCGTCATCAACGGCTCGCGCGCCTACGAGGTGGAGATGAGCAAGCTGCGCCAGGACATGATCCTGCGCAAGCACGGCATCCGCACCCCCCGCACCATGCTCGTCATCGGCGAAGAGGCGATGCTCGAGGCGGCCGAGACCTTCGACGGCCCGTTCATCACGAAGCACAACCGCGGCGGCAAGGGCCTGGGCATCCAGCTCTTCCACTCGGTCGAGCACCTCGCCCGCGCCATCGAGGCGGGCGCGCTCGAGGAGGCCCCGGACGGCCAGTTCATCCTGCAGGAGTACGTGCAGTCCCCCGAGGCGTTCATCACGCGCGTCGAGATCGTGGGCGGCGAGTTCCTGTTCGCCATGCGCAGCTCGACCCTCGGCGGCTTCGAGCTCTGCCCCTCCGACGCCTGCCAGATCAAGGCCCTCGAGGAGAAGATCGGCCCCGAGGTGTGCCCCGCGGACGCGGGCGCCGACAAGTTCAGCGCCTCTCCCATCACCGCCGGCGATCCGCTCGTGGCGGCCTACATCTCGATGATGGCCTCCGAGGGCATCGACCTCGCCGGCATCGAGTTCGTCGAGGACGCGGACGGCAACCGCTACACGTACGACATCAACGGCACGACCAACTACAGCGGCGTGCTCGGCAAGAAGATCGGCGTGGACGGGATGCGCGAGGTCGCGCGCTGGCTCAAGCGCGAGGTCGCCGCCCGCGCGTACGCGACGCTGCCCGCCCGCCGCGCCTCCTGAGGCCCGCGGCGAGGCGACCCCTCACTCCCCCGCGGGCGTGTCGTCGCAGATGTCGCCCACGCCGTCGTCGTCGAGGTCGCTCTGGCCCGGGACCCAGGGGCCGCCGTCCTGGAGCGAGAGCTCGTACCCGGCGAGGGGGCTGCCGCTGAGGTCGAGGAAGCGGAAGAACATCCCCCACCCGCCGCCGTGGTCGCGGACCTTCGCCAGCACGCGGTTCCAGCCCTCCAGGAGCGTGACCTCCGCCGTGAACTGGTCGACGTTCGTGCCTTGGCAGCCCGCGATGTCGATGTGCACCTCGCCGTTGAGCCACACGCGCGCGCCGTCGTCCGGGCCGATCGCCATGGTGACGTCCTGCTCCACGGGGCTGTGGATCCACGTGGCGGCGTAGACCTCGCGGTCCGTCTGGCCGCCGTAGCGGTCCTTGAAGTTCACGCGGTTCGCCGTCTGCAGCCAGGTGAGCCAGACCTCGCCGCCCGCGGTGTCGCCCAGGCTCGGGATCGTGGTGGCGTCGTCCTCGCCGATCAGGCTCTCGGCGGAGCAGCGGCAGCCGTCGTCGCCGTTGTCGACCTCGTGGAACTCGCCGATCGTCAGCCAGGTCCCGATGAAGCCCTCGGCGTTGGACACCGGGGCGGTCATGGTGGGGCCGTTGGGGTCGAGCGGGCAGTTGTCGTCCACGTCGTCCACGCCGTCGCCGTCGTCGTCCTCGTCGCAGCCGTTGGGGTCGCCGTCGCCGTCGGGATCCTCGGCGTCCGTCCAGGGCAGGCCCTCGAGCACGCACGTGTCGTCGCCGGCGGTGACGGTCAGCTCGTACAGCGGCACCTCGCGGTCCAGGAACCCCTGGACGCAGACGGCGTAGAGGCCCCCGGTGAGGAAGCGGGCGCCCGGCTCGCGGATCGGCTCGATGCGGGAGCAGCCCTCGGCGTCGCCGCCCGGGGTGCCGGTGGCCAACAGGCCGAAGTCGGGGCCGACGAGCTCGAGGAACACGTCGGGGCAGCCCTCGCCGCCCTCGCCCGTCACGTCGGCCTCCATCCACCCGTCCCCGGGCAGCTCCACGTGGAAGCAGTCGACGTCGCCGTCGGGCAGGGACCCGGAGATGGTCTCGTCCAGCGCGAGCTCCTCGGCGGCGAAGTTGGTGTCGTTGGGCTCCTCCTCGAGGCGGCCCTCCTCGACCGCGCAGGTGGGCGAGCAGCCGTCCGCGCCCCAGGTGCCGCCGTCGTCGCAGGTCTCCCCGGTGTCCACCACGGCGTCGCCGCAGCGGGCCGGTCGGCAGTCCGCGCGGCAGGCGTCGGCGCGCTCGTCGCTGTTTCCGAGCCCGTCGTCGCAGGTCTCGAAGCCCTCGACGACGCCGTCGCCGCAGCCGGGGGGCAGCGGGGCCGGGGTCGGCTCGGGGGGCGAGTCCTCGGAGGGGCACGCCGCGAGCGCGGCGAGCAGGACGGCGAGGAGGGGGACGGTGAGGAGCGGGACGGTGCGGATCACGGCGTCTCGGAAGATAGCAGCCCGGCCGACGCGGGGCCGTGCAGTCCCGAGCCTGCCCCGGCTCAGCCCGCGGCGCGCCGGCGATAGAGCATGGCCGCGACGTGCAGGAGCATCTTGATCCCGATGCCCGGGACGGTCTCGATGGCGCCGACCAGGAACGGCAGCCACACGCGCAGGACGACGGCGCCGTCCGGTCCCGCGACCACGTCGGCCGACCGAGGGAGCCGCGCCAGGGCGCCCCAGTCGCCCACCGATCGACCGACGCCCAGCGCGAGCCGCCGCTCCCCGTCGAGCACCGCGACGCTGCCGCCCACCACGAAGAAGGTCTCCGAGCCCAGCGCCCCGGCCTCGAGGATCGTGTCGCCGGCCGCGAAGGTGATCTCGCGGACCCGGGGCAGCCACCGCAGGCCGTCCAGCTCCCGCTTGGTGAACAGGGGGCCGTCGCCGTCGAACCGCGGGAGGGCGACGTCGGGGCCCCCGTCCGCGACGCGGAAGCGCTCGGCGAGCACGCGCAGCATGGAGATGCAGAGCCGGGGCCACCGCTCGAGCTCCTCGCGCAGCTGATGCGGGGTGAGGACGAGCAGCCGCGCCCCCCCCGGGGCGACCGTGATGGTGGCCGAGCGGCGGGTCCCGGAGAGGGCGGCGAGCTCCCCGAAGAAGTCGCCCCGCCCGAGGGTTCCGAGGTCCGCGCGGGCCTCGCCGTCGCCCCGGGCCACGGTCAGGGCCCCCTCCTCGACGATGAAGAAGGACCGATCGGCCGCGCCCTCGGCCACCACCACCGCGCCCGCGGGCAGATCGCGCCGCTCGAACGCCTCGGAGCGACTCCGCAGCTCGCGGTTGGAGAAGTAGTGGCGGAAGGGAGCGGCGATGCGCTGCACGACGGAGTGCAGGTCGACGGCGTACTCGGCCCCGATCTTGCCCTCGAACCAGCGCCGGGCGTCGTCGTCCGACCCGAAGCGGTCGAGCAGCGCCCTGGCCCAGCGGGTGGCGTGCGCGCCGATGCCCTCGAGGTACGCGATGTCCTCGAGGAACAGCACCATCGTCTCGTAGGCGTGGCCGTTGAGGGGGTGGACATAGGGCTCGCGGAAGCGCCGGTAGCCGTAGGTCTCGTACAGCGGCACGAGGCGGCGGTCGCAGTCCAGGAAGACCAGCCGGACGCCCTTCTCGCGCAGCACGAGGTAGAGGTGGCGCATCAGCAGCGCCGTGGCCATCCGGCCCCGCACCGAGTCGACGGCCACGAGGCGCCCGAGCTGGGCCATGTCCTCGTCCCGGAAGCCGGGGGCGTCGTCCGTGCCGCGCCAGAAGTCCAGCAGCAGAGGGCCCTCGTCCTCGAACTCGCCGTCCGGCCGATGGATCACGCGCATCGACGCCACGATCGCCCGGTCGGCGCCGCTCCCGGCCTCGACGATGAAGTGCCAGGCCCAGTCGTCCTGCGCCTCGTTCAGCAGGTCGTGATCGTCGTCCGTGGCGGCCTCGCCGAAGATCCGCCTCCGCAGGGCCACGACCTGGGGGAAGCGCTCGTCCGACCGCTCGATGTGGACGAGCCGCAGCGGCTCGTGGACCCGCTGGGGCTTGTACTCGTGGGGGGCGCGGCGACGGAACGGGTGATCGGCGTCCTCGTGCAGCACGACGTCGGGGCGGCGCCCGTCGAGGACGACCTTCTGGATCGCGTCGGCCGCGGCCGACAGGTCGAACGGGCGACGGGCCTCCACCAAGACCTGGGCCCGAGGGTCGCGCTTGGGGTCGTCGTCCGGGTGGTGACGGACCTGGAGCGCCCCCGTGACGGCCCCCGCGCGGCGCGGATCCGAGAGCAGCGCCTCCTCCACCGCGGCGGGCCACACCCCCCCGCGGGGACCGGGCAGGGCAGCGTCGCGGCCGTACAGCCAGGCCAGGCGCGCGCCCTCGGGGAGCGACAGACCGGCCTCGTCGAGGGCGGCGAGCCCGTCTGCGCGGACCACACCGCCGCGGTCCCCCGTGTCGTACCGCACCACGGGCTGGAACCGCGGCGTCTCCACGGTCGTCACCACGAGGGTGCGGTCGGGGGTCTCGACGTGTACGTGGTCCGGCTCCCAGGTCAGGACCATGGGGGCCGTGGGCAGGGACGTCCCGCAGACCCGCAGACGCAGCCCCGCGTCCTCCCGAAGGGCGCGACGCACGGCGATCGTACGGTCCGTCTCGTGGAGGAGGTTGAGGCCGATCTCGCCCATCCCGTAGGAGGAGCCGATGAACGTCTCGGCGCCCCCGACGGGCACGCTCATCAGCGACGCGAGGTGATCCCGCAGCGCCTCGGCCATGTACTCGCCGCCGATCGCCACGCGGAGCCGCACGCCGCCGAGGACCCCGGACGACGCGAGGTCCTCCACCGCCTCCTTGGCGAAGCGCGGCTCGGCGACCAGGAGGACCTGGGCGAAGGCCGGCCCGAGGCCGGAGACGAACCCCCGCACGAGCTCCACCCGCGGACCCGCGTGCACGACGTGCGAGACGCCCGGGATCGGAGGCAGCGTCGTGCCCCCGGGGAGACCGCCCACGATGAGCGTCGGGCCGCCGTCGCCGACGCCGAAGTACCGCCCAAGGAGACGATACAGGCGCGCCGCCCCGGCCTCGGCCGTGGGGGCGTCGAGCAGGCAGAAGACGGGGTCGCCGCCGGTGGTGCCCGACGACGGCATGGCCGCGAGCACGTCGCTCAGCGGGCCGACCACCCGATCGGCCGGGGAGACGCCGGGGGCGAAGAGGTGGTTCTTGCCCGTCACCTGGACCTGCTCGAAGGCCTCCGCGGAGGCGAGCGGAGCGGGCACACGCGCGAGGCGGTCCCGCCAGAACGGCGCCCGCCGCGCGTGGGCGAGGGCGGCGTTCAGGCGCGCGGTGAGCGCTGGGTCGTGGTTCCCCCCGGACATCGAGTCGCCTTCGAGATCAAGGGCCCGGTCGAACGAACAGCAGGGTGTCGTCCGTCGAGCGGTCCTCCTGGAATACGTAGCCCATCAGCGAGAACTCGGCCAGTCGTTCGGGCGACGTGAAGCGGTTCTGGACGATCCATCGGGCCATCACGCCGCGGGACCGCTTGGCCGTGAAGCTCACGGTGATCTCCTTGCCCTTCCGGTTCTCCCGGAACACGGGCGTCACCACGCGCTGATTCAGCTTGGGGACCTTCACGGCCCGGAAGTACTCCTGGGACGCGAGGTTCACGAGGACGGGGTCGTCGTGCTCCGCGGTCATCGCGCGGATCTGCTTCGTGATCCGATCCCCCCAGAAGGCGTACAGGTTGTTGCCGCGCCGGGTCTTGAGCGCGGACCCCATCTCCAGCCGGTAGGGCTTCACGAGGTCCAGCGGGCGCAGGATCCCGTACAGCCCGGAGAGGATCGCGAGGTGCTCCTGGGCAAAGGCCAGGTCGTCGGGCGTGAAGGTGTCGATGTCGAGGCCGCGGTACACGTCGCCCCGGAACATCCAGCCCGCGGGGAGCGCGTTCTCGGGGGTCAGGGGCGTCTCGAAGGCCTGGAAGCGGTCGCGGTTCGTCTTCGCGAGCGACTCGCTGATGTCCATCAGGGCGCGGAGCTTCTTGAGGGAGAGGTTCCGGGCGGTGCGGACGAGCTTCTCCGCCTCCCCCAGCAGCGCGGGCTGCGTGGGCGGATGCGGGGTGGCGGCAGGGCTCTCGTCGAGGGTCTTGGCGGGGGAGAGGACGATCAGCATGGCGGCTCCGGACGTGCGGAGGACCGTAGCCGATCTACCCCCCGAACGAGCCCCCGAGGAACACGAACGGGGCGAAGGACTGCAGCGCGCCCCCGCAGTCGCTGGTGACCCCGCCGGACGCGTCGCAGGGCGTGAGGTGGTGGCGCGAACGGAACCCGACGCCGTACCGACCCTTCATGGGGCCGAGGGTGGGGAACGCGAGCACCGTGACCTTCGCCTCCAGGAGCGTCGAGCGCCCGAGGTCCTCGAGACCGAAGCGGAGGTCGAGGCCGCCGCGCATGCCCGCGAAGCCGGACGCGCGGTCCGAGCCCGGCACCACGTCCGGCGACAGGAGCAGGGCGCCGAAGCGCACGTAGCCGCTGTCCCGGGGCTGAGGCCGACTCGAGATGAAGGCGACGTCGGTGCACTCCTGGTCGACCGCGTCCGGGGGACCGCCGTCGTCGGCGCGCATGGCGGGGCGGCAGAAGGTCCGGCGGGAGGCCGTGGGGACCTGGTCGATGGCGACGCCGACGCGCGCCTGGAGGGTGACCGGGCCCGCCGAGATCGAGCCCTGGGCGCCCAGCTCCACGAAGAAGGCGTCGATCTGTCGAGGCACCGAGGCGGGGTGCAGCGCGCCGAGATGGATGTCGAGGCGGTCGTAGCCGCCCGCGACCTGGAGGCCCGCGGACCAGTGGGGGCCCCGGAGGTCGTGGGGCGCGACGACGTTGCGGGCCACGTGGCGGGCCCAGGAGCGGGCGCTCGCGTAGGGCGCGGTCTTCACGTCGCGCCGGTAGCCCTTCCAGGCGTCCTCGTGGCGGTCACGGCGGGCCTCGGCGCGACGGAACGCCCCCTCGGCCGCCACGAACCCGGCGCGCGCCGCGAGGAGGTCCGGCAGGGCGTCGATCGCGGGGCCGTGGTCGCGAGAGATCGCGGCCAGCTCCTGGGTGATGCGCGTGAGGCGCGCGTCGCGGTCGGCGGCCCCGGGGAGCAGCAGATCCTCGGCGAGCTCCTTCGCGAAGCGGAGCTTGCGCGCCTCCAGTTCTTCGCGTTGGGACGGGCGGGCCGTCTCGAGCTCGTCCTCGACGAGCTCCAGGTCCGTCTCGATCGAACGGCGTCGGTCCACGGCGGCCTCGATGGCCTTCATCTCCCCGAGCAGCGCCTCGCGCGTGGCGTAGCGAGCGAGCACGATCTCGGCCTCCTCGAGAGCCTGGTCCTGCACGGCCCACCCGCCCTGGGCAGCCTCCCAAGCCGCCACGGCCTGCTCCCAGCGGGCCTGCTCGGCGTCGGCGGAGGCGTCCGGATCCGCGGGATCGCAGCTGCTCCGCGGCCCGCCCACGCCCCGATCGGCGGGCGCGTTCATGCAGTAGGCGACGCCCGGGGACCAGGAGCGGAAGTGGTCGTGGAAGGCGTCGGCCCAGGCGGATCCGGCGCGTCCGAGGTCGCCCGCGGCGCGGTCGACGAACGAGGCGCGGTCTTCGTCGACCGCCGGCAGCTCATCCAGATCGAGGTCTCCCCCGACGACCTCCGCGGGCGTGACGCCGAGGACCCGCAGGCGGCCCTCCGCCATGGCGCACGGCGCGGGCGACGTCCCCATGTCTTCGGACACCCGGGCGCAGAGCTCCCCGTCCACGAGGGCGAGGAGGGCGGCGCGCGTGGCCCGGCTGTGGGTCCGCGCACGGTTCGCGCCCGCGGCGATGGCCGCCAGATCGCGGGAGGTCAGCGACGCGAGCAGGGAGGCGTCCGCGGCGCCGCAGTCCACCGGCGGGAGCGTCGAGGCGACGTCCCCGGCGTCCTCCACGAGGCCCGCGCGCAGCAGCTTGGACAGCTCGGGGATCACCACCCCCGCGTCGTTCGCCCCCTCGGCCACGTCCAGCGCGACCTGCGTGCGGCCCTCACCGAGGTGATGGGCGACCCACACCCAGGCCGACAGCGCGCCGTCGGAGTAGTCCACCTGGACGCCGTCGGCGATGGAGCGCTCGAGCGTGCGCGACGCCGCCAGGGCCTCCCCGAGGTCCCCCAGCGCCAACAGGTCGCTGATCGCCGCGCGCTGGTCGAGCCAGCCCACGAAGCCGCCCTCGACGGTGCCCGGACCGGCCGCCACGGCCTCTGCCGCCCGGCACAGGCTCGCGGGGCTCAGGCTCGTGTCCCAGCCGTTCTTCAACCGCACCGGGCGGACGCGCTTCTCGAAGGCGGTCGCGCTGTCGTAGCCGAGCTCGAAGAAGGCCTTGAAGCCGAAGCCCCAGGCCGCGTCGGGATCCTCGAGGACCGCCGTGCGCGTCCCCGGAGACAAGGGCACCGAGAGCCCCATGCTCTTGCCGAACCCGGTGTCCCCGAACGACACCCCCTTCTCGGCGACGAGGCGGACCTCGGAGCCGGTCGCCAGCACCCCGAGGCCGTCGTCCGCGACGGTCAGGAGCTTGTCGGCGTGGGCGTCGCCCGCGACCGCGAGCGAAGGGAAGAGGAGGACCGAAGAGAGGATCCCGGCGACACGGCCGGAGCGATCAAAGTGAGACATTCGTTACTCCTAGGTCGCGGGATCAAACCACGGCCATCCGGAAATACAAAAAGAGGCGGGCCCGAAGACCCGCCTCTTCTCGGAGAGAGACGCCGAGGCTCGAGAACCTAGATGACCTCGGCAGAGATCGTGATCGGGTCGTCACGCTGCCCTCAGCGGCTTGCCGGCGTAGGTCCACCGGAACGGCTTGGCGAGGACGACGTTGAAGTACTCGATGAAGT
>Ga0209992_10000527_pt1 | contig 50850 bp, 37 predicted proteins | sample 2SBtaG_2_FD_182564 | JGI IMG/M metagenome (GOLD analysis project Ga0209992, IMG submission 182564) | Deep subsurface microbial communities from Kolumbo volcano to uncover new lineages of life (NeLLi) - 2SBTROV12_ACTIVE470 metaG (SPAdes)... | ecosystem: Environmental > Aquatic > Marine >... | reverse complement strand
CTCGCAGGCGTACCAGTCGTTGGGTCCGCGCCGCCGGATCGCCACCGACGCACGCTCGGGCGCGAGCACACGGTAGATGTACACCTGCCCCGCGTAGCGATCCTCGGCCCAGTAGTCAGCGGCCAGGCAGTTGCGCTGCTGTTCGGCCTCGGCGCGCAGCTCCCCCGGGGTTTGCAGCGCGATGATGTCGTCGGTCTCGGGCAGCGGAGCGGGGTCGAAGGGCCGCGTGTGCTCGGTCTTGTGGACCAGCGTCAGCTCGACCGCCCGGTCATGCACCTGCCGCAGGTGGGCGATCGAACGGAACATGGGAACGCGTTCGCCGACCGCTCGGAGCATCCTGGCGGCGTCCGAAAGCAACGCCTCGGCGCGGTTGCGGTGGTGCAGGTACACCCGGCCTTCATGGGGCGAAACGGCGACCTCTCGCAGCAGCCGGTCGTGGACATGTTCGTGGAACTCGCTGCACAGCAACGCCAGCACCCCACCGCTGACGACCGGCAGATGTCGCAGCTTTTCGATCCCAGCTGGGCGATGCCGCGCGATGTCTTGCAACCGATACATGGCGGACGTGCTCACCGCGTCGATGGACAGCTTGCGCAGCACCTTCACCCACTGCCGCTCGGCCGGCAGACCGCAGGCGCGGAGGATGACCGTCCGCTTCTTGGTCGCCAGCCGCTGCATCCGGTCAAAACGCCACCTGCGCTGCTGTCGCGTGTGGGCCATGATCATCGCCAAGCCGAGGTTGTCCCGGGCGATCTCGCGCGCGGCTGGAGCGCGCCGGAGCAAGCAGTACAGCAGCCACGAGTCGTGCTCGACGTCCTTGATGAGCTCGACGATGCGCGGGTCGAGGCGCTCGTGGAACCGAGCCATGGCGAGCAGCCCCGGCTTGCGGATGCGGTAGCCGGCGCGCATCGACTGGTCGAGCCGAACCTCGAAGCGGCGCGCGACGCTGGCGAGCTGGCCGATCTGAAACTCCTCGCCGCCAAACGATCCCAGCCAGTACCGGGTGGTTTCGGACTTGGTCCAGCAGGCAGGGGGCTCCGCGCGGTAGGTGCGGATGGTCGACGGCGTGTAGAACGTCAGCGTGCCCTTGTCGGGGTTGAAGCCCCAGCCGTAGCGTTCGGGCGCTTCCCAGTACGAGTAGCGCTTGCCTTTTGTCTGCTCGCCGGGAGCTCCGTGTTGGCGTCGGACAAGAAGCGCTTCATTCCGGGGATTCCGACGCGGTTTTGACGGCGGTCCGCACGCCACCTCAGGGCAAAACGAAAGAGCCCGACAGCAGGAGCTACCCAGCTGCCGGGCTCGGGGCCGTCCACGATCACCATCGGCGTCGCAGCACGTCTGTTGTCACGCTCGCAAAGGGGCGCAAGGCTCTGCTTCCGGCTCTCATGGACGGCCCCAGCGCATTCGGGCCTTGCCGTCGGCGTCAGGTCCGTGTGCGGGGACCCCAGCGCCCCGCGCGGAGCGTTTCTTGAGCGCGCACCACAGGGCTATTTTCCTGGCCGCCTGCTCTTCGCTTTCACTTTGCGGGCTGCGCGCTCTTTCGCTTCTTTGAGCCGATAGGACTCGCCCTTGATGTTGAGGATCTCGGAGCGGTGGACCAGGCGATCGACCAGCGTGACCACGCAGGCAGCGCTGGGGAACACGTCGGCCCACTCTCCGAATGGCTTGTTCGTGGTGACGATGATCGGCTTGTCGCCGTAACGCCGCGTGACCACCTCGAAAAGCAGGTCCGCATGGCGGTTGTCATAGGACAAGTACCCCACTTCGTCGATCACGAGCAGCCGCGGTTGGCAGTAGCGGTTGAGGCGCCGTTGCAGGCTCGCCGCGCTGTCCTGCGCAGCAAGGTCGTTCAGCATTCCGCTCGCCGTCGTGAAGAGCACGGTCGTCCCGCGCAGCAGCGCCTGGTGAGCGAGGTTCTGCGCGATCATTGACTTGCCGACGCCGTTTGGCCCGACCAGCACCACGTTCGCGGCCTCGTTGAGAAAACGAAACGTGAAGAGCTCGTCGACGAGGTCGCGGTCGATGCTCTGTGGATGGTCCCAGTCAAAGTCCGCCATCGCCCGGAAGGTGCCGGTCTTCGCCTTGCGGATGCGGTGTTCGAGGCTGCGTCGGGCGCGCTCGGTCTCTTCCGCGTCCAGCAGGCGCGGCATCCACGGCGCGTCGGCAAACTCCTCCCAGTTGGCCACAAGGCCGTACAGCCGCAGCGCCCGGGCGCGCTTCTCGTTTGCGGCGCGCCCATCAGGATCAGTGGTCATGGTCGTCATCGGCTCCCTCCTGGAACGTGTCGTAGCTGTCGAGCCGGTGCGGCTTGACGACGAGGTCGCGGACCCTCGGGTCTTGCGGCAGCTCGACGGCGAGCGCTGGTGGCTGCCCGAGCCGGTGGCGGTTGCGCTCGAGGACCTGCTGCACTGCGGCGACGTGCATGGCGTTGCGCTGCACCGCCTCGGCCACCGCCTCCTCCAGCGCCGGCCCGCCGTGCTGGTCGAGCAGGCGGCAAAGCCGCGAGGTGGCGCTGCCCAGGTTCGCCCCGCGCTCGGCCATCGCGACCAGCAGCTCGGCGCTGCTCGCCGCTGCCGCCTGCAACCTGTCCTGCGCTCGGTGCTTGCGCGCCTTGCGCTTGGCGGAGATCAGCGCCTCGACGTGGCCCGGGTCCTCGACGACCTCGCCCTTGCTGAAGGTGCGCTCGTGCTCGGCCACGACCTCGTTACCGAGCAGGACTCGCACCGTGGTCAGCGACGCCCGCACGTGCAGTAAGCGACGCACGCAGTCAGAAGGCACCGAGTAGTCGTTGAGGTCGAAGCGCACGTACGGCGTCTTGCCCACCGAAACTTCTGCGCGCTCATCAGCCGGGAACGGCGCTTCTGGCAGCTCGAGCAGGCGAGGTCGCTCCGCGACCAGCGCCTCGCGCACCGTCATGGAGCGATCCTCGGGGCACTGGCGGTCTGCGCTCAGGCCGCCGCACCAGGCGTCTGCCTGAGCGTTGAGGTCATCGATGTCAGTGAAGCTGCGGGCAGCAAAGAACGCGTTGCGGATGTAGCGGATGGCGCGCTCCACGCGGCCCTTCTCATTTCCCCGCGCGACCGCCACCGGCCGGGGCTCGAAACGGTAGTGCGCTGCGAGCTCGAGCAGCCTGGGATTGAAGCGGATCGCGTCGCCGTAGCGCTCCAGCACCGCGCTTTTCAAATTGTCGTACAAGAGCACCCTCGGCACGCCGCCAAACGCGTTGAAGGCGTCGACGTGGCCGCGCGTGAAATTCGCGGCATGCGCGCCCAGGAAGAAGCGCAGGAAGATTTGCCGTGACCAGCTCAGCACGACCACGAACGCCATCAGTTGCCGGTTCGCGTTGCCGACCCTGAGCCTGCCGAAATGGCCCCAGTCGACCTGCGCTTGCTCGCCTGGGAGCGTTCGCAGGCGCAGGTACGCCTCCGCCGGCCGCCGGGGCCGGTATCGGGCGACGATCACCCGGAAATGGTCCGGCCGGCCCGGGTAGCCACGCTCTTTGACCATCTGGTAAAGCCGGCTGGCGGTCAGTTGTGGGTACTCCTTGAGTGTCGCCTTGATGAACGGCACGAAAGGGTCGGCCATCGAGCGCCGCCGCTGCGGCTCGGCGACAGCCAGCCCGGCCCGCCGAAGCACGCGCCGCACCGTCGTGTGGTGGACACCGACCTGCTTCGCGATGGTGCCCGGCGGCCACTTCTCCGCGTGGTGCAGGCGCAGGATCTTCGCTTCAAGCTCTACGGGGATCATGGTGTCCCCCGCTCACCAGCCACGGCGTGGAGCGCCTGGCTGTTGCTACGGTCAGGGTGGCTTGCTGCCACGACGAAAGTCCCGTGCCACACGTCGGCGCGGCAGTGGCCCAAGACGGCTGAAACGTCCCAATGGCGCGGCGCAGAAGCCACAGCGCCCCTCCGAGATGCTGACGGTCTGCAGGCGCGCGACGCCATCCCAGCCAGCCGCGGCCACAGTCGTCGACTGTGTAGCTGTATCGCCCTGTTCCAAGCACTCATCGCTGTCCTCCGATGCCGCCGTTTTCATCCTGGCTGGCGGCGACGGTGACGATGGGAGCGATGCAGCCGGCTGGGAACCGTGCTGAGTCATCTTCAGTTCGCGCCGGTCCAGGTAGGACGCCTGCCGCGCTGCGTGATTGGCTCGACCACGCTCAGTGCGCTGGTACGTGGCGCTTGACCGTCGCCACGACTCACGCCGTCGTTGGCGAGCATGGTCAGCACTGCAATAGATGTTGCCGCGATCGCAATGCCGGCAGATTCGCACCAACTGCCGGCACAGGGCGCAATTGAACAACCGGTGGGACTCGTCGACCGCTCACTCCGCCGCAGGGCTGGACGAGCGTGGCGGCAGCGGCGAAGGTCGCGGCGGGGTGCCTGCTTGTGACCGCTCGCAGATGCCCCCATGGAGGTCCGGACTGTTACTCCGGGCCTCCGCTCGTTTTGGGCAAGTGATTGACTACGTCGGTCGCGTCACGACGCCAAGGAAAGGCGTGGAAACGCGTTGGTCAGGCGCGGTTTTCGGTGGTGTGACGCGCTAAACCCCAGAAAAGCGCGGGTTTTGGTCAACACCGACACAAGCCCTTCGCTCGCCGCCTACACGACCAACTACAGGCACGCGGCATCCGATGCTGGTTGGACGAGCATCAGATGCTTCCCGGCGACGACATCTACGAGCAGGTCAACAAGGGCATCCGGCTCTGGGACAAGGTGCTGCTCTGCTGCTCCAAGGACTCACTCACCTCGTGGTGGGTAGACAACGAGGTGGACGAGGCGTTCGACAAGGAGCGAAAGCTCATGAAGCAGCGGGAGAGGAAGGTACTGGCTCTCATCCCGCTCAACCTCGATGGCTACCTGTTCGACGGGTGGGGGTCGGGGAAGGCCCGCCAGGTCAAGAGCCGGTTGGCCGCCGACTTCACCGGCTGGGAGACGGACAACGCCAAGTTCGAGGCGGAGTTCGAGAAAGTAGTGAAGGCGTTGCGGGCCGACGGCGGTGGCCGTGAAGAGCCGCCCGAGGGGAAGTTGTAGGCATGACTGCTCCACGGGAGCCTATCGATCCAGATTGGACGTTTGAGCAGGCTCTCAAGGAGCTTTCGCACCGGCATCGCCCCGGTGGCAAGACCAGCGGCCCTGTCAGAAACCGACTCCTCGAATCATGGGGCGTTGCCGTCGGCAGGGAACGGGCGGTGCGTGAGTTCGACCAAGCGTTGGCGAAATACCGCTCATGGACCGCTGCTGGCAAGGCCTGTAGGGCTCGGCCCGCAACGCTGAAACGTCTGCGGGAGTTCTACGAGGGCCTCTCAGACCCTGTTGATGGCCAAGTGGGACTCACCGTGTACTTCAATACCCGTCTCAGTGCGATGGATCGCCTGCTGGTCGAAGGGACTATTGTGGGTGTCCTCGGCCGTGATACGGACTGTCACCTCGCGGAGTATCGTGAGGACGGCGACACAGCAATAGTCCGCCTCCAGGCAGGCAGCAACGACGATCTGATTGCCGTAGCCGACGCCCTATGGAATCGGCACTGGACGCGTCAGCAGCGGGCACGAGAGTCGCTTCCCGCCAGAGTCGGCTCCCTCCTGCGGTTGGACTCGGTCGAGGCTGCGTTGTCGGAGCTTGTATCTCGTACCAGGCGAATTGAACTGCGACAGCCCACTCCAGACGCCGTCGAGATGCTCAACGATCAAGGTGAGGCACACGTTCGCGAGAAGATCCTCAAGCCAGGCAGGACGAGGCTGCAAAAGGTCTGGAAACGGGCAGTCAAGGTCGGCGGGAAGAAGGTCGGAGACGAACTGCTTGACGAAGTCGTCAATGGGGTGAGGGGCTTGTTGAAGGACAGCGACGATGAGTGACCGGGGCAGCACGAAGTAGAAGACTACGCGAATCCAGACGACCGCCCCGGGCATCAATGGATCATCGGGGTTCCTTACGACGTTTTCGCTCCCCCAGGGCGAACCGCTCCAACTCAACCGTATGCTGAGCCGCAGCCATCCACGCTTCGAATGTGTGACCGAGCGGAACGAGGGCATCGTGGACGGTCTGGACGCTGACGGCCTCCACCGAGCCCAATAGCGGTCTTCCCTTCTGCGACTTTGGGTATCTGAACGAGAAGCCTCCCGGATCAAGAGCATCGATGTCGCGTAGCAGGGCGTCAGCCTCCTGCACCGAGTAGTGGGGGCGGCGGATGGCAATCCCTTGAGCGTCCGCGACCCAGCCCTCCAGAAGCGGGTGTACGGCCTCCCAGAGTTTCAGGTAGGGGTGCCCCGTTGGCTTGCCGGGCTCCAGCCGCTCGCCGAGAAGCTCGCACCGCCATCGGTACAGTTGCTTCAACCCAAGCTCGATGCCGTGTCGATAGAGGTACAGCAGGGGGTAGAACTTGAAGTCGAGCTTCCCGCCTCCGGCGTGGCAGGCGGCTGCCAACTCCGCTCCAGCCTCAAAGAAGCCCTCGGCGATGTACCGGAACGACGAGTCTTCCCCAAGAGCAGCGTTGTGCTTGTCATCCCAGCCAAGGTTCGGCGAAAGATAGAAGACAGGATGTCCCGCTCCCCGCAACGCCAAAATATCCCCCTTTTTGTAGGTCATTCGGAGGCCTCCCCTCGGCTTGCCGCTCACGGCAACCGTGCACTCAAGCCCGTTTCGGCACCGACTACCTGACAGGCTCAACCATGATCTTGAGGCTGCGAAGCTGACCAGTCGTCTTCACGGGAATGCTCCGAAACGGCGTCCCAGACTTCAGCAGGTCGAACGGAACGGTCTCCCCGATCGTGTCGTTGTCCCGCACGTCCTTGTCGATCGCTGCGAACGTGAGCCTCACTCCTTCTTTCAGATCGAACACCTTCTCAGGGTGACACTTGCCGTCGTAGGCGTTCTTGGCGAAGCACAACGTGGTGGGCTCTGCCCTTCCGATGGCAACTACGATGAGAGGATCGGGTGCCCCACCAAAGGCGTCCCACGGCCTTCCGCTGCTCTTGGTGCGTGCCACATCGAAAGTCACCCGCGTGAGTTTGTACTTGCCCGGTGTCAGTTTCGCCGTCGACCAGGCGATCGGCTTGGTGAACATCTGCTTCATGGGCATGAACTCCACGAAGATCGGTTGCGGCCGTCCTTCCATGAAGGCGGCTCGCACCTTGCTCGGATCCTGCCCCATCGGCACATGTGCCCCCTTCTTCAGACGAAGGCCATCGGTCACGAACTTGATCTCCAGACGGTGCTTTCGGGCGAAGGTGGACAGGTTGCCACCACCCGACCTCAGCTTCGCCGCAACGTCCGTGGTGAACCGCGAGCCCTCGCCCGAGATGATCACGTTGAACGCGTTGCCGTAGTAGAGCTTCTCCGCAACCAGCCTTGCCTGATCGCGGGGTTTGCCTCGTCTGACAAGTGAGACGACCTTGGTCAGGTGGTACACCTGCATCCAAACGTACCTCTTCGTCGTGCTGGTTTGAACGCCCGCCGACGCGAACAGGAAGTTCGCGGCGGCTTTGAGCTTGAGTGCATCGTCGATCTGAACGAACTGGACATCGTAGCGATCGATCTTGGTGCTACGGAACTTGTTTGGGTACAGCCTGTGGGCCTGCCCCTCAGCGTCGTAGGCACTGAACTGCTCGTCGTACCCCGCCCCAAGCATCCTGGGGGAGGTATCGAGGGGAGCCCGTACCCACATTGGCTGGTTGGCCGAAATGGCCTTGCGGAGCCCCGGCTCGGCCGCGAGAGTTGGCCTCGCGGCCACCATCGGAAACGAGCCGACCAGCAAGAGGCACAGGGACAAGAGACGCATGGCGACCTCCGTGATGCTCAATGGGATTCGGATGCCGATAGGGAACCATGTGCGGGCAGCCGCTGTCCATGACCGCGGTACTGCCAAGCTGGAGTTGGAGAGCCCCAATGACCACCACCCACGACGACGACCTCACCCCCGAAGGCCCCATCCCCCTCATCCTGACCAAGAAGCAGCACGCCCTGCTCACCAGCACCATCGGCCACATCGAGCCGTGGGATGACCTGCTCCCCGCCGCCAAGAAGCTCCCCGACGACCCGAGCTACGTCGTGCTCGACCTGACGATGGACGACCTCGACGCCCTCTGGGAGACGGTGTCGATGGCCCAAGACGTGGTCTCGGCGAGCAAGGCGAACCGGCTGGAGGGAGTTCTGGGTGCCGTGGGCGTGGCGATGGATGGGTTCTGAGGGGGGCCACTGGGAGCGTCCACCCTCGTCCGATTCGTGTCTGACTGCGAGCCCCCTCGCGAGTTGATGATGTGGGGTGCTGGTTGCCTAGACACGGACTGCGACGTGACCCGAACATCCAAGGAGTCAGCGACTGGCCCAGAGGGCGTTCAAGACCCCCTCGCCCCAGACCATCCCGAATGGGACGACTGGTGTGGCGAGACTTACTACGACGAATTCGGGGTCTGGGACGCCGACAGGTTCGGAGCCCCGCCTGTCCATCACGAAGCCTACGACCCGATGCTCCACGCGGCGGACGGCGAGGTGGTGGCTGCCAAGCCCGTCCCGTGGCTGACCTTGGACATGTGGGCTGCTGCCGACGAGGACAGCAAGGTGGCCCTGCTGACCGAGATCACGCGGCAGACGCTGGCCGTCGTGACGGTTGATCCGGAAGTCCTGGCCGCTCGCAAGGTGCTCCGCCAGGTGCAGGCTGGCGAACTCGTCCCGGCGGAGGCTGTTGGACGGGCTGTTACTGCGGCGATCACGGGTCTGGCTTCGCCGCAACGGGCACAGCAGGTCGAGAGATCGGAAGCGGGTCAGCCACCGCCCGACGAAGCATCACAGCCCCAGCGATCCACCACTCGGCCCGACAACCATTCGACTGCCCCACCCGATGACGTGGGCGGCCGAGTTCAGATCGGCGGGAACGCCGTCACCGCAGCTACCGACAGCCGAGTCGTCAACGCCCTCGAACGCATCGCAAATGCCCTCGAAACGGAAGAACCATGGCCACGATCTGGAAGCAGAACGACGGGCACTTCGCAGTCCTCGCCTAGTCAGAGATCAGGCGGGAGAAGGGGAGATCTGAGCGGGTCAGATACCGACTTCGATATGGTTTCACGAGAGGTGAACAAAGCCGTCAGACGGCTAGGTCGGAAGCAGCGGCGAAAGCGGTAGCCCAGGGGATCTGGGCGGCGTATCTGGACGGGAGCTTCGGACGCCACAGCGTGATCCCCGAAACCCTCGGCGAACTCGTGGAGGGCTTCCTCGATCGTGAACTGGCACCCGCAACCCTCCAGACCTACGAGAAGACGTTGCAGAGGTTCGTCGCCCACGCAGGTGGGGATGAGCAGTCTTTGCGGCATGTCGGCCGGGGCACCTGCCAGTCGTGGTTCGACACCATGACTTGTTCTGCCGCCAGCAAGCGATCCTACCGCGTGACCCTTCGTGCCCTGATGCGTTGGGCCGTCGCACAAGGGTTCCTGCGGAAAGACCCGACAGTTGGTCTGAAGTTGCCCAAGGCAAAGCACTCGATCCGTCCATGGCTCCAGTACCACGAGTGGCGGGCCTTTCTCGCGGCCTGTAGGCCGTCCCACATGATCAGGGCAGAGTTCGTCCTGCATACGGGTCTGCGAGCCTCAGAACTGACTGGAGCCACCTGGGCATGGATGCACGGCACTGTGGGCCGCCCGGCAATCTCTGTGCCGGCCAGCAAGTCTGCCCGGGCACGGGCCATTCCTCTCGACGGCAGAGCCCAGGAACTGCTGGAACTGGCCCGCAAGGCTTGGCCCCATCCCGAGTACATCTTCTTCCAAGCTCGGTGTTCAACCACGGGCAACCTGCGACGAGACACGGTCTTGGCCTGCCAGAAGGCAGGGATCACCGTGACGGACTTTCACGGTCTGAGGCGATCGTGCGGGGCACGGTGGCTTCAATTGGGGGCTTCGCTGCTTGAGGTCTCACGGCTCCTTGGCCACGCCGATGTATCCACCACGGCCCGGCACTACGCAGGCATCGCTGATCGCACGCTGGCTGCGGTCATGGAGCGGGTAGATAAGGCCGCCGCCGAGGAGAAGGAAGCAGGAGAACCTCCCGCCATCCCGCTGCAACCTGACCGCACGCCAGCAGTCTGAAACTCTCCAGAACGCAGAAGCCCCCGGCAGGATGACCTGCCGGGGGCTTCGCTCTTTCCGTTCAGCAGGGGGACGCTGGTTTGTCCCCCGCTTGTCCCCCGCTTGTCTTGAACGTCCAAGTTGAGGGCTAAGTTGCTGAAATTATGGCTCCGCGGACAGGACTCGAACCTGTGACCCGGTGGTTAACAGCCGCTTGGTCACGAGCCCACCAGGCGTCGCCAGTGGCGCGGGCTCGCGCGGCCGCTCTGCCGTTGTCGCCGACGCCCCATGTCACGCGCCAAATGCCCACCCGCTGCCCGGAACTCCGGGCACCAGCCGCCAACAGCCGGTATCAGGATGGGCATTATCTGGGCATCGACGTTCCTCCAACCGCTCGCCAACCAACGGAAAACCGAATATCGACGTATAGTTGCAACACGATCGGCGGTGCGGTTCGATTCCCTTCATCTCCACCCGACCGGTCGACCCACCCTCCGCGGTGGGTCGATTGCGTTTTGGCCGTTTTCACCACGTGCCAAGGGAATCTTCGCAAGGCGGCCACGCGCAGCTGGCCAGGCCGCGCAGCAGCGAATCTTCGCTGCGTAGAGCCAAACAACAGGGCGCTTGCGCCCCCTTCATCTCCACCCGACCGGTCGACCCACCCTCCGCGGTGGGTCGATTGCGTTTTGGCTACATGTGCGCCACGCAAATAGTGAGACGTTTCCGCCCCCATCCCGCTTCCCGTCCCGCTCCCGGCAGGGCGACGAACCAAAGCGGGTAAGACCGGCTGGGGTCAGGTTGCGTACGGTGTCGTGCCCAGCCAGCCCGTTGAGCTCGGGCGCGGGAGTGGGCGCTGGAGCGGATCCAAAACTGATTGCCAGTCCCGCCGGCAGAACTACTTGCCCATGTAGCCGTCGATGATGACGAAAACCGTGCCGTACTCATCGCGCAATCGGTTCACCGCGTCGGCTATCTCGCCGAACTTCTCTTCGGTCTCGGTCGCAGCCAGACTCGCCCGCTCCAGCTCGGCGCCGAGCTCGCTCACGCGATCGGCTCCCAACATCGACGCTGAGCCGCGGATTCGGTGGCCCAGACGCGCGATCTCGGTTGCGTCGCGGGCCGCCACAGCTTCGTCAAGGCGCTGGAGAAGTTTGCATGCGTCGCGGCGGAAGACCTCGCTTACGTCGCGAGCGGTCTGCACATCACCAAGCCGGTTGACGAGCTTGGCCAAGCTGAAGTCGCCATCCTCGGGAGACTCGCTTTCGTGGCTCATCGCAACACTCCCAGCTCCGGGTCTGTAGATTGTGCCATCGAAGGACGACTGATCGCCATCATCACGCTGTCGGCGCGCGAAGGGGAGTCGACGCCGCGCGGATTCGGCCCTGCTATGCTCGGCTGATGAAGGAACTGCGCTCCGACTTTCGCGTCGCGGTTTTTGGGGCGCACGGCCGCATCGGTGAAGGTTTGCTCGCGCGCTATCGCGATCGCGCTCAGGTTGATGACGCGACGGCGTGCGACGGTGCCGTTCACGTCCGCTTGTTCACCGCAGCCGACGCAGAGCGCGCATGCCGCCAGGTCGACGACCGTGGTGATCGCATTCCCGTGGTGTTCATTTCCAGCCTCGCCGAGCGCTGTTCCGATCGGTGGATGGCGCCCGAACCCGACGACTGGGCGGCCGAACCCTGGCCCGCCGATGACTATGGCCGCGGCAAGCGCGAAGCCCGGGAGGTCTTGGAGGAGTTGTGGCCAGGCCCGGTTCGCACGCTTCTACTTGGCCCCATCGTGGCTGGGAGTTCGACGAGAACCCGTTTGAGTCGCTTCGTAGATGACGCGCGGTTGCACGGTGAGGCGATTGGGCCCGGCGATGGAAACCAGCGAATCGGTGTCGTCACGCTCGGTGACGTCGTCCGCTTGGTCGACCTTGCGCTCAGGCGTGTCCACGACGGTCACGAGGCGTTCCAGGTGGGGCCCGATCAGCCCGTGACGGCCGCCGAACTCATCGGATCGCTGCTGGGAGGTGCTGGGTACGCTGGGCGTTGGCGCGCGGCGGGGGCCGACATCGCCGGATCGCCGTGGAGCGCCGGCGACGAAATCGCGAATACAGGCCGCTTGCAGGCGGTGTTTCCGTCGATGACCTGGGATGACCCGCTGCTGGAGCTGCAGCAACTCGGACGCCGGCTGGCGGATCTAGACGTCGGCGTTCGCTGATGCGTCGCTCATCGTCCGCTCGTCGAAGAAATCGACCTTGTGCACTGGCATCACGACCGACGAAAGCACGTTGACGAGGTGCGCGCCGATGCGTTTGTAAAACCGCGTGAGCAACACCATGGACGTCGTCTGTGCGGCGCCGAGGTCGGTGCGCGACAGCTCAACAAGGAGGCGATCACAGCGCTTTCCTGCAGCGCGGCCGGCTTGGATGAGCTCGGTCGCGCGTTCCCGGTCCTGTTCCAAGACCACCACCGGGGCGGCTTCGTGCAGCTCGGTCGCCAGCTCGATCAGCGACTCGAGCTCGTCGCGCAGCGGGCCTGCGGGTACGGCTTTACCACCCAACTCGCCGACCTCGGAGACGTTTTTCACGTAGTCGCCGATTCGCTCCGCGTCTTTGACCAGGGTCATCAGCAACAGGCAGTACGGGACCTGGTTGGGTTGCAGCGACAGGTGCGTGACGATCCGCTTGCGGATGCTGCGCTCGAGCTTGTTGACCTCGATGTCGAGCTTGTAGACGTGTCGGCGCGCTTCAAGGTCGAGCGAATGATCGAACACGTGCGGGCGGACTATAGCCGCCATTTCACGCGTGATCTCCAGCATTTTGCGGAAATCAGAGCCGAGTGTGTCGACCTCGTCGCCGCCACGAAAGAAATCGATCAAGGCCATCCACATGTCATCGCTGCCTTCCGCACTTGCGGCATTTTCACCTGAAATCAACCTATTGCCGCCTGAAGTCATGGTGTTGTTGGTCATCATAGCATCCTCCCTACGAAGAAGATGAGCGCCGGTACGGCGTAGAAAATGGCGATCACGTACACGACCGCCCATTTGCGGGATCGCGCCCCGATAGAAGCCAGCCAGTTCGCGCCACCGAGCGGCACGAGTCGCAGTCTCGGCGGCACGTACCAGATGCACATGCCCAGCACGTTGAAGAGCAGGTGGACCAACGCGATTTGCCGAGCCGCCATCGCCCCGTCGCCACTCGCCGCCATCGACGCCACCAACGCGGTCACCGTAGTTCCGATGTTGGCTCCGAGGGTGATGGGGAAGACCTGCGCCAGCGTTACCACCCCGGCCCCGGCTAGCGGCACCAGCGTCGACGTCGTGATCGACGAGGACTGCACCATCGCGGTGGCGATGATCCCCACCGCGATCGCGACCATGCCGCCCGACCCCAGGAAGCGGTTGACGAAACGTTCAACCCGGGCGAGGACCAGCGTCCGCATGACCCGGACGATGAGCGCCAGCGCCGCGAAGATGAGGATGACCCCGACGATGATCGTGAGGATCGCGAGCAAGCGATCTTCGGCCCCCACAGCCTCCAGGCCGCTCTTGACGACTTTGACGCCAGCCTTGAACGAAGCCTTGAGCGGGCTCTTGTACTTGGCCCCGGATGCGCCAACCGTCAGCTCCGCCAACATGCCCGAGCCGGTCTCCAGCAGTCCCTTGCCGAAAACAGATCGGCTGATCAATTCGAGGGGCAACAGGGTCGCCACCGATAAGAAGTTGAAGAAGTCGTGGCAGGTCGCCGCCGCGAACGCCCGCTTGAACTCGCCGCTGCGGTTGGCGTGCGCCAGGGACGCGATCGTGTTGGTCACCGTGGTGCCGATATTGGCGCCCATGATGATCGGAACCGCCGCCGACACCGCGACCTGACCGGAGCCGACCAGACCGACGACAAGCGATGTTGTGACCGATGAACTTTGCACCAGGGTCGTCGACAGGATGCCGACGAGGAGCGCCAGGAACGGATCGAGATCCGCGCCGAGGTACGCGTCCATCGCGCCCTTGCCCAGCCCCTTGATGCCGCTCGACATGCATTGCACGCCAACAAGGAACACGTAGAGCAACAGGAACGCGAAGATCACGCTGCGGATGACCGCCGCGCGACTGGGCCGGTTGGCTAACGGAACGGCTGGGGCGCTGGTCATCATAAAGTAGATATCCCCGCGTGGGCGGAGCGTCGGGAGGCGGTCAGGGGCTGACCATGCGCTCCGGACGCACCGCGGCGTCGAATTGGTCGCCGGTCATGAAACCGAGCTCGACGATCGCTTCGCGCAGCGTCGTCCCGTCGTTGTATGCCTTCTTGGCGACCTTGGCGGCCTTGTCGTAGCCGATGTGCTGGTTGAGGGCGGTCACGAGCATCAGCGAGCCGTGCAGGTTCTTCTCGATCGTCGCGGACGATGGCTCGATGCCCACCGCGCAGTTGACGTCAAAGCTGATCGCGGCGTCGGCAAGCAGCCGGATCGACTGCAGCACGTTGAAGATCATCACCGGCTTGAAAACGTTGAGCTGGAAGTTGCCCTGGGAGCCCGCGAAGCCGACCGTCGCGTCGTTTCCGAGGACGTGGGCGGACACCATGGTCAGCGCCTCGCACTGGGTCGGGTTGACCTTGCCGGGCATGATGGATGACCCGGGTTCGTTGGCGGGAATAACGAGCTCGCCGATGCCGCATCGCGGGCCGGAAGCCGACCATCGAATGTCGTTGGCGATCTTCATCAAGCTGACGGCGATGCGTCGTGTCGCGCCGCTCATCTCGACAACGGCGTCGTGACCGCTGAGGGCCTCGAACTTGTTGGGCGCGGTCACAAAAGGCAGCTCGGTCAAAGCGGCGATTCGTGCGGCGACCTTTTCGGCGTATTCGGGATGCGTGTTCAGGCCGGTGCCGACCGCTGTTCCGCCGAGTGCGAGCTCGCAGAGGTGGGGCAGGGCGCTGTTGATGGCGGCCAGACCGTGGTCGAGCTGGCTGGCGTAGCCGGAGAATTCCTGGCCGAGCGTGACCGGCGTGGCGTCCATGAGGTGCGTGCGGCCGATCTTGATGATGCTGTCGAAGGACTCGGCCTTGGCGGCGAGCGTGTCGCGCAGCTGGCTGATGGCCGGAATCAAGTGGCGAACGACGCGATCGACGGCGGCAACGTGCATCGCCGTGGGGAAGGTGTCGTTGCTCGACTGCGACATGTTCACGTGGTCGTTGGGGTGCACCGGTTTCTTGCCGCCGCGGGGCTGACCGGCGATCTCGTTGGCGCGGTTGGAGATGACCTCGTTGCAGTTCATGTTCGTCTGCGTGCCCGAACCGGTCTGCCAGACGACGAGCGGGAAGTGTTCGTCGAGCTCGCCGGCGATCACCTCATCGGCGGCCTTCTCGATCAGCGCGCGGTGCTCGGCGGGGAGCTTACCGAGATCGTTGTTCACCTGGGCGGCGGCCTTCTTGAGCGTTCCAAAGGCCCAGATGAGCTCGCGCGGGAAGCGTTCGCCACCGATCTTGAAGTTCTCGAGGCTGCGCTGAGTCTGCGCGCCCCAATAGCGGTCACTGGCGACGTGAACCTCGCCGATGGAGTCGGTTTCGATGCGGGTGCTGGGCGTGGTCGGGGCCATGGGTTCTCTCCGGCGTGAAGATGGGGACGGATTGCGTCATCCCGGTGACAGGCGTGTGAATGATCCGTGCGAGGATCGTGAAGTAAGACTGTTGCAGACGAGGGACAACCGGCTCGTGCTCGAGCTTGGGCCATTTGCGGCGCTGGACGAGGGCTACTCGCTGGACGGAGTCGTGTAAAGGACCTTGGGAGTCGGCGCCTTGCGGACCTTCTTGACGGAGAGTGGGCGGCCATCCGCGTCCGTGCCGTTGGCGATCGCCTCGGTTTTTCGCCAGCCGACGTACGCGATGGCGATGACGATGCCGATCGTCGCGACGACCACCAGCACTTTCAGGACGTTTATGACGGCGCGCGGACGGCGGTTCTCACGGGCCTGGTGCATCTCCAGCCGGGCCAGCGCTTCGGCGATGCGAGCCTGCTCGGCGCGCTTGGCGATGCGTTCGTCCTTCTCATCGTCGGTGCCCTGATCCGTGGGGGCGGGACCGACCGCGGGTTCAACACCTTCGAAACGATCGGCGTAAGGACGAGCCCGCACGTAGGCCGCCAGCGAAATCAACGGTGAGCCCATCGCCCAGGGATCGCCTCCGTTCGACGCCGTAATGCGACGGTAGCGCGACGGTCCGAGCGCTTCGATAAACCGATCTTTGAGCTCGCGCAGCACGCCGCGACGGAGCAACCGTTCGACGCTCATTCCGCGGGCCAGCAGATCGCCGAGCTCGGGCTCGACGGCCCTGAGCGCCGCGACGGATTCGTGCGTCAAACCGGCTTCGACGCGTTCGCGCACGGCCCATCGTGTCGATCCCTGGTGCACATGCTGACCAAGTAGCGCGAACGCGATCGTGGCGCAGATCATGTACGTGTCGCTCATGTCGGTGATCGACTCGCCGGCGGCAACTTCCGGAGCCATCACGTTCAAGACCGGGTAGACATGTTCGAAACGGCGCTCCGACGCCGATCCGATCGCGCCGCTCGCCCGCCAGATGATGTTGGGCAACCCCGCGTTGAAGATCTGAAGTGCCGATCCACTCGAAGCTCCGGGCGGGCGTACAAACAGGTCGTTGGGGCCGAGCATGCCCACGAACATGCCCTGGCGATGATGCTTGTCGACCGCTTCGAGCACATCGACGAACAGCGCCGCGGCGGCGAGGGGATCGACAGGACCGTGGGCGGCGATGAGCTCCGCCAATGTGCTCCCGCGAGGCGCCCGGCGTTCGATGCGAACCACCTGGCCGGCACCGATGTCGCCAACACTGACGTCGAGAACTTCGGCCAGCGCGGGATGTGGAGAATCGCACCAGCGTTGCGCCAACTTGGCGACCGAGCCCGCGGTGCGGCCGATTCCGGAGACATTGAGGTGATCGACAACCATCGCGGAGCCGGCCGCGGCCCCCTCGACGATCGACACCTGGCCCCACTCGGCGAGGCGAACGAGGCGGTCGGCACCACCGGCCTGTGCCTTCATGGCGTGCCGGGCTCCGACAACGCGGCAAGCACGGCCCGCACGATCTGGTCGTCTGTCGAGGTTGTCGCCGTCGGCTGGCGATCGCCGTCCGGTTCCATCGGCGGACACGCGTTGCCGGGTTGTCTGTACGGCGGCTGCCGATCCCCCATCGCGACGCGGTAGAGGCGGTCCACCTCGGCGTCTGGCAGCGGTGTGCCGCCGCCGAGCATGCGGGCTGTGACACAGATGCGCGCGGTGTGCTCCATGGCGTCCAAACGGATGAATGCCTGGTCCAGGTCGCGGCCGAGGGTGACCGAACCGTGGCGAGCCATCATCACCGCATCGTAACACGCGAAGTACGCCGCCAATGTCCGTGGCACGTCCTGGGTCGTGGGCGTGGTGTAGGGAGCGGTCGCCGTCTGACCGAACGCGAAGATCACTTCCGAAACCACGACGTCGCTCAACTGCCCGCCAGCGAGACTGAAAGCGGTGGCCATCGGGGGATGGGCGTGAATGACCGCGCCGATGTCAGACCGCTGGTGATAGGCGGCGACGTGCAAAGCGATCTCCGATGAGGGCTTGCCCTGGCGGACCGGTTTTCCGTCGAGATCGCAGACGACGATGTCATCGGGCTGCAGTCGCCCCTTGTGGCAGCCGCTCGGCGTGGTCACGAGGCGGTTTTCGCCAACCCGTATCGACAGGTTTCCATCCGCCGCCGCGCCGAGACCACGCACCCAGATATCGCGCGCGGTCTCGCAGATCGCTCTGCGCGCGGCGCGTTCATCCATCCAAGGCGTGCGCCGACCCACGTGTGTTGCCTGTCCCTGCTTGGTGACCCCGATCGTCGCGCTCAACGCGCCTTGTCGGTCCACAGCTTCTTGCCGGTGAAGGCGAGCGCATCGATCTTCCACGTGCCTTCGACCTTCTTCATCGGCACGTCGTAGCCGCCCTTCTTCGACTTGTCGCCGATTCGCCTCACCCGCACATAGGCGACGTCCTCTTCGACCTCGAAACCCTGGATGTCTTCGGTGACGAGGAAGTGATACGGGTGCTCGCGCGATTTGCGGGGGCTGCGTCCAGCCGAAAGCGCCAGCAGGCCCGCCACCAGCGGTCGCGATTCCTTGGTGAACCCGTCCAGGAAGAGCTCTTCGTCCCCGAGCATCGCAGCGGCCACGGTGCGGAGGTAGGCGTCGCCGACATCTTCGACATGCAGGAACTTGAAATACGCGAACACCGCGCCGCCGACCAGCACGAGGATGAGCACGATGACGATAAGTTTCTTCATTCGTTGTTCGATCGCAGCGCGGTCGGCAGCGGTGGCCTAGTTACGCGGCTTGATCGCCTCCATGAAGCTGTCCATCTCGAGCAGATCAATCCGCCATTGGCCGCGTACGAGGCGCATCGGCACCTGGTTCTTGTTGCGCCCCTTCTTGATGACGAGCACGCAACGACGCCCGTCTTCGACAACATCTGTCACGTCGCCGGCGGGGAGCAAACGCTTGGTCGGCTTGGCGTCGCGCAGGATCTTGAATGCCCGGCCGCTGGCCTTGGACACCTTGTCAGCGCGGGACAGGAAATCGCGGGCTTGGGGGGTCAGCAGATCGAGGAAGCCTTCGACGTCTTGCGCGGCCAACGCGTCGCGCGCGGACGTGAACACGATCGTGGGCTCTTCGCGGCAACCCCCCAAAGCGGCTGACAAAAGCAGCGCGAGCACTGCGATCACAAGGCCGCGCCAGCGCTGATTGCTGCGTGTCGAACGTGCGCTCATTCGCGTCCGGATCCCGCTTCTGACCATGCAGGGCAGTTGTCACGACTGTACCGATCCGTCAAGCTCACTCGGCGTCGTTCATCCCGTCAAGATGCCCCGGAGCGTACCGTGAAATCCGGCCGCACGGCACCGCTGTCAGTCACCGGCAAACGCCCGCCGAAACGCCCGCTCCAACGATCTTCGAAGAGATTGTCGAAGCGGCCTATTTCGCTGCGTACCAACGGGGCGGATCGCGGCGACGCCGATCCCTGCACTGAAATCCCGCGCGCACGTTTCATCGCGATCGCCGGCAACATCGGGGCCGGCAAATCGACGTTGACGTCCTTTCTCGAGACGCGGTTTGGAATCCGGCCATTCTACGAGCCCAACGACTCCAACCCGTACCTGACGGACTTCTACGGCGACATGGAGCGCTACGCGTTTCACAGCCAGATGTATTTCTTGCAGGCCAAGTTCCGCGCCCACCTGCAGCTCGCGCAGCTGCTCAAGGAAAACCCCGGCCTCGTCTTCGTCCAGGACCGCACGATCTACGAGGACGCCGAGATCTTTGCCGAGACGCTGCATCGCCAGGGCGTGCTCAGCGATCGTGATTACGCGACGTACATGGCTTTTTATCGCGCCATCCTCGCTTCGCTGCCCAAGCCGGATCTGCTCATCTACCTGCGCTGCACGTTGCGCGGTATCCGCCGACGAATTCGCCATCGCGGACGCGTCGAAGAGCAAGACATGGACCTGGACTACCTCAAGCGACTCAACCGAGCGTATGGACGCTGGTACAAGAACTACGACCTGGGCCCGAGCCTCGTGATCGACACCGAACAGCTCGACTACCTGGCCAATCTCTTCGACCGTCTCGACCTGATGACCGCGCTCGAATCGATCCTTGGCCGCTCTACCGACCGCCGCTGAACCGGCACACCACTCTCGCCGCGAACACCTGGTCCTGACGCGCCGTTTGGCCCTGCGTTCATTTACTTTCGGCTGCGCATCTCTATCCTCCGCGCGCGATGCCTTTCTCCGTTCAACAGCGCGCGGCTCTACGCCAACGTCTCGCCGACGAGACTTTCGATCTCCTGGTTGTGGGTGGCGGTATCACTGGCGCCGGCATCGCCCGGGACGCAGCACTGCGGGGTCTTTCGGTCGCGCTCATTGACCGCGATGACTTCGCTTCGGGCACCTCGTCGCGGTCGTCCAAGCTCATCCACGGCGGGCTCCGGTATCTCGAGCAGGGCGATGTGGGCCTTGTCTACGAAGCCGTTCGTGAACGCCAGCGATTGCTCAAGCTCGCGCCGCACCTCGCTCATCCCCAGTCGTTCATCGTGCCGGTCTTCACATCGTCCAAGCACAGCGTCCTCGTGCTCGATCTTGGGCTCACGATCTACGACGTGATGGCCGCCGGCTCGGGCGTGTTGCGCCATCGGGCCCACCGAAAAGGCCAGCTCCTCAACCTCGAACCGCTGCTTCGCGCCGACAAACTCCGCGGCGGGGTTCGCTACTACGACGCGCAGACCAACGACGTGCGGCTGGTGATGGCCAACATTCGCGGCGCTCATCGTGCCGGCGCCGTGTGTTTGTCGCGCATCACGTTCGAAAAACCGCGCTACGGCGGACCGAGCGGGGCAAACGGCTCGGTCGACGGGGCGTTGCTGCGCGATCACGTTGATGACAGCGCCTTCGAAGTGAGCGCACGCACTGTTGTTGTCGCGGCCGGACCGTTCACCGACGCGGCGATGAAGACGTACCTGCAGCGCGATCCGGTACGTCAATACATCCGGCCCAGCAAGGGCGTTCACGTCGTCTTGCCGCGCGCGCGCTTGCCGCTTTCTGAAGCCGTGGTGATGACCGCTTCAGACGGGCGCGTCGTGTTCGCGCTGCCGTGGCCGCATGTATCCGTCATCGGGACCACCGATACGCCGTTTGGTGGCGATTTGCGGGTGCCACGCGTCACCCAAAGCGACGCGCAATACCTGATCGACGTGGCCAACGCGCACTTCGATCCGCCCAACTCGCCGCTGGTCAAAGAGGACATCATCAGCTGTTGGGCCGGGATCCGCCCGCTCGCGATCGGCACGCGCGATGACGACGGCAAGACGTACAACACGTCGCGCGAACACATCATCGAGAGCGACGGACGCGGCATGGTGATGATCGCTGGCGGCAAGCTGACGACGTACCGCGTTATGGCCGAGGAAGCCGTCGACGCGGCGATCAAGATGCTGCCGGCCAAGCGCACTGAGGGCCTCTTGCCGACACCCACCGGGAAGCTGCCGCTGCCGGGCGCAGAGAGGTTGCCGGCCGCCAAGAACCCGCTCGAGGCGCTGATCGACAAGATCGCTGGATACGACGACGTCAGCGGCGCGATCGCCACGCATTTCGTGCGCACGTACGGCAGCGACGCCGAGTCGGTCGTGACGTGCTGCCGCGAGAGCAGCGACGGATTCAAGCAGGTGGTGCCGGCATGTCCGGTGCGCTGGGGAGAGGTCCGCTGGGTGATCGAAAACGAGATGCCGATGGATCTCGTCGACCTCGCCGTGCGCCGATTGCCCCTCTACTACATCACCGGCGCGCGCTGCCTGCGGCATGTCGAACGTCTCGCGGCCCGCTACTGCGCCTGGTCCGGGCAGCCCGAATCGATCGCCGTCGGCTTGATCGCCGGCCTGCGTGAGCACGTCCGACTCCATGAGATCGCGCCGGATTCGGTCGAGGCGCCGCCGCCATGACGGCCGTTTCAGGTGGCCATGGTCCCGGTCCGTTTCCCGGGTTTGCCGCGCGCGGACTCCTCGACGCTGCGGCACGCGTTGTCGATGACGCCTGTGCGCTCGCGTTGACCATGCTCGCCGCGCCGGTGAACGACTGGCTCAAGTCCGACCGATCGCCGGTTACCGACATCGATCTTGCCGTCGATCGACTCCTGCGCGAACGACTCGGAGCGCTGCTTCCAGCGGCTGGCTGGCTCAGCGAAGAGACGGCTGATCGTCCCGATCGTCGCGACGCAGAACTGGTCTGGATCGTCGACCCGATCGACGGCACGCGCAGCCTGATCGACAACCTGCCGGAGTTCTGCGTGTCCGTCGCGTTGGCGCGAGCCGGAGTTGGCCCCGTCCTCGGGATCGTCGCCAACCCGCGCACCGGCGAGCGCTTCTTCGCGATCAAAGGCAGCGGCGCCTGGAACGCCGACGGCGAGAGGCTTCAGTGTCGCGCGCTCGGCGTTGATGAACCCCTCGTGTTGCTCGTGTCGCGGACCGAGCTGCGCAAGGGCTTGTGGGAAAACCTGCCGATCCCAGTCGAAGTGATCGCCACGAGCAGCCTTGCCTACAAGATGGCCCGCGTGGCCAGCGGGGAAGCACATGCAACGATGACGCCGTGGCCTCGCAGCGAATGGGACGCGGCGGCCGGCGAGATCATCGCGCGGGAAGCTGGCTGTGAGGTCGGTGACGCGCGCCGTGACGCGATCACGTACAACGCCGTCGATCCCGGCCTGTTTGGCGTTACGTGCGCCGCTTCGAGCGCGTGGCGGACGATGGGTGGGCTCGCCGACCTCTTGATCGAGCGTCGCGCGAGCATCGAATCGAAATACCGGTCGCGTTGACCACGAGCTTGCGCGGGCCGACAATGCGGCCATGGAGCCCGCCGACCGCCCTACGATGAATCCACTTCGCCCCACCAAGCTGGTTGCGTCGCTGCTCGCGATGGCGTTCGCGGTGGGATCGTTGGGATGCACGACCCCGTGCAAGAAGCTTGCGAATCGGCTTTGCGAGATGTCGGGGGATGACGGCGCGCAGTGCGAGCGTTGGAAGGAACGAACGAGCCGCGTTCCGACCAAGACGTGCGAATCCGGTCTGCGCCAACTCGACCGCGACCGGATCCGCTGAAGCAACCCGCCAGGCTCACCTGTTGGGCCCCGCGCTCGGGCGTTGATGACACAAGCTGCGCCACCTCCGAGTCGTTCTGTGCCGCCAAACGGCCGCCTTCCGTTGCCCGGCGCTCGCGGCGTGTGGTGGCTGCTTGGAATCGCCGCTGTCGCCCTGCCGATCGGACAGTTGGCGCTTGGTTCGGCGTCATCCCCTCGCGCTGCCAGCGACGCCATTCACTACAAGACGCGCGAACTCAACATGATGTGGCGGGTGCACGCGGACCTGGAAGACCACCACGCCTCGCAGCTGCAGGCGCGCCTCGATCACGACAATCCTCAGCTCGCTGGCGCCGTCACAGCTACCGACAAGTCCACGCGTCGACGGGCGGAAGCCGACAAGGCCATCAAGCGCCTCGCCGCCGCCGGGCTCGAACAACTGCGCCAAAAACAAGCGCTTGAGCGTCGCATCATTCGCGACCTCTTCAAGCGCGCAGAAGCCATCCCACCTGGCCCAGACCACGGTCGTGCCGACGCCATGGAGTCTGTGGTGGCCCATTGCCTCGCCGCCGAACGCTACGATCTGGCGGGGGAGCTGGGCGCGATACTCGAATCGCCGACCAAGGACATGCGCGTCGCGCTCGCCGGTGCTGTCCCGCCAAGTCTTGCTCGCCGCCTCTCCAAGATGTCCGCCCAGGCGGCCTCCGATGCCGCCCATTCGAGCGCTTACGGTCGCGCCTGGAGCCGCTTCACCCGGGATCGCATTCGCGCCCACCTGCACGGTCTTGCGGGTCACGGTACGCGCGCCGGTCGCATCCATCGACGCCTTCACCGCGAGCGAGACAACGTCTTCGCGGCCTTCAACGTGCTCCGCATCGGCGTGGGGATCGCGGCGCTCATCGGCGTCTTCATGTTCCTCGCCGGCATCGTTCGCAGCCGCCTCAGCAAAGCCCGAGGCAGCAAGCCGCTCGCCTGGCTTCGCGACAAGCACAAAGGCATCGACAACATCCCGCGCTTTCACACTGATCCGCTCGTGCCCCTGCTCGGACTGGGAGGCTGGCTGCTCGGCTATGCGCTCGCCGCGGTGGCGATCGCCCTCGTGCCCGGTGAACGACCGCCCGGTGGGATGGCCGTGCTCTTCCAATCGATGGCAGGAATCGTGGTCACCTGGGCCATTGTCGGCGCGTTCTCCCGCACGATCCCGACCTTCAGCGCCGTGCGATTCCTGCCTGAACCCGACGGTCCGTCCCCGTGGAGCGCCAGCACCGCGGCATTGCGCGCGTTCTGCTTGCTGTGGCCCTTCATGGCCGTGTCTCTCGCGATCACGACGCTCATCTTCGACCAGGCGAGCCAACCCCACGCTGTGGCCCAAATGCTCTTGGACGCTCCCGATCCCCTGACGATCGTCTCGCTGGGTGTCGCCGTCGTCATCATGGCGCCGATCGGCGAAGAGCTGTTTTTCCGCGGCTTCCTCCAGCAGGTCATTCGCCAGCGATTCGGACCTGCCATCGCCATCGCCATCACCGCGCTGATCTTCGCCACCGTGCACATGTCGCCGACGTTCATCCTCCTGTTCGCGACACTCAGCGTGGCTTTTTCGCTCGTGTTCGAGTGGGTCGGCTCGCTGTGGGCGTCGATCGTGCTGCATGGCCTGTGGAACGCGTGCGTGCTCATCTACGTCCTGTGCGTGGCCTTTTCCTGAGACTCAGCCGGCCTTCATCGCCGTTTGGGGTTGACAAGGCGCCCCACGGATCGGCATTCGAAGCGCTCGCATAGCAACGATTTGCAGGAGTCATCATGGGCGGAACGATCATCGGTCTCGACGAGGCGTGGGCGAAGATGCAGGAGGGCGACGCGGTGTACGTCGACGTCCGCAGCACCGGGGAATTCGACGGCGGCCACGCCGAGGGCGCCTACCACGTGCCCCTGATCGAGATGGGACCCGCGGGCAAAGCCTTCAACGAGGGATTCGTCGCGCAGATCCGCGCGCTCGTTGGCAGCGTCGGAGAGGACAAGGCGCTGATCATCGGCTGCCAGATGGGCGGACGCTCACGCCAGGCGTGCCAGCTGCTCGACGCCGAAGGCATCGCGAACACGTTCGACTTCTCCGGCGGCTGGGGCGGTCGTCCCCATCCATTTGGGGGCGCGGGCACTCCCGGCTGGTCCGGAAGCGATCTGCCCCGGTCGACCAGCGCTCAGCCCGGACGCGATTGGGTGAGCATCAAGGCGCTCGTCGACTGAGCCGGCCGATTCAACGACATCAACCGGCGGACGTGGGCCGGAAAACGACCGCTTTTGGACGCCGCTCCCGGATCGGGGTCTTTGCACCTCTGCACGCGCATTTGCGTGGAGAAACCCCTATGGTGCTGGTACATTCCGCGCCCCTCCGCAAATCCGAGGGCGTACCGGCGTCGGAGAACCCCATGACCCTGAACTCCAAGCGGCCAACGTTCGCGCGTACTTGCGCGGCAAACGGCATCTTCTTCATCGCGATTCTCGCCGTCTCAACGGGATGCGGAAGCGACAGTACATCCAACAACGGTGGTACCGCGCCGAAGACGTACGGTCTGCCCACTGCGACGCTGAATTCACTGACCGGCGTCAAGACGAGTGTAGACAAGCCGACCGTCGGTGCTGGCGCCGAGGTCAAGGTCACATGCACAGGCATCCCCGGTGACGTGGCGATCCCCGAACCCGACTTCGAAGTGCTCCCCAAGGACAGCGTGACGCGCAAGGACGCCACCTTTTCGGCCACCAAGATCGGCTCGTATAAGGTCCATTGCCTGTTGCACGGGGGGGCCACCCGCGACCAGCTGGGCGTGGAAGTCAAAGTTGTCGCTGGTGACGCCGTATCCGTCGAAACACGCGTCGAGCCTGCCAAGATCAAGGCGGGCGAAAAGGCGACCGTGACGTGCTCGGGCAAAGACGTCGGCGGCAACCCGATCCACAGCACCGACAGCAAGTGGTCGGTGAAGCTCGACCCGGACGCGCACGGCGACGTCGACAAGATGCAGATCGAAGGCCGCAAGGCCGGCAAGGCCAAGGTTACGTGCGTGCTCAAGGGGTCCAAACCCAAGGACGTCAAGACGGCGAACCTGGAGGTCACCCCCGGCAAACCCGCCAGGAGCACCGCGACGGTCGATCCGAGCGAAATCAAGGCCGGTGAAAGCGCCAAGGTCACCTGCGAGATCGAGGACAACTACGGCAACAAGCTCTCGTCCGCGAAGGCGACGCTCGACATGCCAGCCGACCTCAAAGTGTCCGGCGACTCGGTCACCAGCGAGAAGAAGGGCGAGTACGAGATCAAGTGCAAGCATCCCGACGGCGACGTCGACGCCAAGCCGGCCAACCTCAAGGTAAACGCCGCCGATCCGGTCGACTGGAAGCTCGTCGCGAAGATCCCCAAGAAGGTCTGGACGGTGGAAGACACGATCGTCCTGCGCGGTCGCGGCACAGATAAGTATGGCAACGAAACCAACTTCCTGAAGATCAACATGCCGCCCAAAATCAAGGGCGATCCCAAGGGCCTGTCGCCCAACCCGCCGGCGCCCGATCCGCCCAAGAGCTACTCCTTCGTCACCGACGGCAAGTACACGTTCACCGGCACGCTGGTCGACTTTCCCAAGCTCGGTGAGAGGTCGCTGGACATCCTGTGCGACTCGGAGGGTCCCAAGGTCCTCATCAGCAGCCCGGCCCGCGCGTCCACGCTCAAGGGCACAACGAAGATCATGGTCAAGGGCATGGTCGTCGATGACATGAGCGCGGTGAAGTCGTTCAACATCAACGGCGACGATGTCAAGGTCGCGGCCGACGGCTCGTTCACCTACGAGATGAAGGCGGTCCAGGGCAGCAACCCGATCATCTGGAAGGCGCACGACGAGTGGGATACCTCGTCCCATGGCGTGCAGTCGTTCTACTTCAGCAACAAGTGGTACGTCGTCGACAAGAAGCAGCCGGCCAAGGCGCACGTCACGACGGGCATCGGCGTCTGGCTCGGTCAGGCCGCGATCGACAGCGGCAAGCACGACCACAAGAATCCCAAGGATCTCGCGACGGTCGCCGAGATCGTCCTCGCCGGGCTCGACTGGGGCACGCTGCTCAAGGGCGCCGAGCAGAAGTTCAACCAGAAGGTCGCGCTGACCACCTGGAAAGGCACGCTGGGCATCAAGAACGTGAAGATGGGCGACAAGGCCTTCAACAAGGGCTACCCGGAGGTGTCGATCACCGTCATCAAGGGCGGCATGAACCTCGTGGCCAAGGTCCACAACTTCTCGGCCGACATGGTGCTCCAGGGGCAGGCCATCACCGGCGCGCTCAAGAGCCCGTTTTCACAGACCGTTTCGGCGAGCGCGAAGAGCATCGAGATCGTCATGGACATGATGCTGGCGCTCGACAAGAAGACCGGCAAAATCAACAGCTCCGCCAAGAACGTCTCGGTCAAGATCCACAACCTGAACATCAACGTGAAGGGCCTGCTCGGCGTGCTCAGCAACTGGCTGCTCAAGGCGGCGGGGCCGTTCATCGAGACCATCATCGAGGCGGTCGTGAAAGACCAGGTGCAAAAGCAGCTCGGCGCCCAGATCGGCCAGATGCTCCAGCTCTTGGCGCTCAACCAGGAGATCGAGCTGCCGGCGTTCATCGGCGACGGTCAGCCAACCAAGATGCTGCTCAACAGCAAAATCGGCGATTTGCAGTTCTTCCCATCGAACGCGCAGGACGGTGGGATAATCGTCGGGTTGGACGCGTCGATGACGGCCGAGAAGAAGGTCAAGCACACCAAGCTCGGCTCGATCGGTCGCGACGGTTGCCTCGATCCGGACAAGCTGAAGAACCAGGTCTTCGCACCCGGTCAGAAGTTCCCGCTCGAGCTCGCGATGGCCGACGACTTCATCAACCAGCTGCTGTACTCGCTGTGGTTTGGCGGCGGCCTGAACATGAACATCGACGAGAAGGTCATCGGCGGCAACGTCGACCTGTCGTCGTTTGGCGTGTCCAACCTCAACGTGGCGATGGATTTCCACCTGCCGCCGATCGTCAATTCGTGCCTCAACCCCAAGGAGTTGAAGCTGCAGATCGGCGACCTCAAGCTCAACGCCAAGCTCAAGATGAGCGACACGCCGGTCGACATCGATCTGTTCATCACGACGCAGGCCACCGCCGAGCTCAAGGTCGTGAAGAACCCGAAGACCGGCGACTCGGAGATCGGCTTTGCCCTCAAGAAGATCGACTTCCTCGAGCTCGAGGTCGTCAACATCAACGCGGAGGCCAAGAACCTCGAGGACCTCTTCGTCAACCTGATCAAGACCGTCATGATGCCCAAGCTCATCGAGAGCCTTGGCAGCGGCCTTGGCAGCTTCCCGTTGCCTGCGTTCGACCTCAGCTCGTTCTCCAAGGACATCCCCAAGGGCACCAAGCTCGAGCTCGCGATCCAGAAGATCGACAACAAGAACGGCTACACGTACCTCAACGGCTACCTGAAATAGCAGCCTGAACCCCCTCGCTCCCGGGCCGACCGGCGGGCGACCTGACATAGCGCGGCACGGCCCCTCGTTCGCCGCATTTCGCAGTCATCACGCTGCGCAGGACCGTCCATGATCCAGCCTCTCCGTCTGTTTGCTGCGCGTCCCTTCACGATGCACCTCGGCCTTGTCGCACTGGTCGCATCTGCAACCGCCTGTGATATCGGCCCCAACGTCACAAAGGCGACCGAAGCGGCCGTCGCGACGGTCGAGTTCATCGAGGTCGACAAGACGACGACGCTGGGCGACAAGATCGTGCCCCCGCTGCCCGCATATGAGACCGAGGCCGAAAAGCTGGCCCCCGGCAAGGCCGACGCAGCCGACGATCAGCGCAACAAGTATCGGCAATGGTACGCCCAGACCGTTCCGCCCAAGGCCGGCGCGTTCCGTCCGTTCGGTGAGTGGGAGGAGATGAAAGAGGTCTGGACGACGTACAGCAACAGCATCCCGGGCACCCCCGCCGTGCGACGCATGTTCGCTCGGCAGACCATCAACTTCGTCCGCCACTCCGAGCCCAAGGTCACCGCGTACGTCATCGTCAATGCCCAGAACATCGGCGACAACTTCCTCAGCGCGCTGGATAAATACGGCATCACCGCGGACGAAAAGAAGCGGGTGAAGATCGTGAAGATGGACAACCAGACCATCTGGCACATCGACTACGGCCCGTTCCCGATCGTGGAGAAGAAGACCAAGACCATCGCGTTCACCGACTTCATGTACTACGGCGGCCGCTACATCGACGACGCGATCCCGGCCCGCATCGCCCACGAGGTCCACAAGGACATCACCACGTTCAAGATGCCCTTCCCGTTCGAGGGCGGAAACATCCAGGCCGACGGCCACGGCATGTGCATGACCTCGATGCGCGCGCTCAACAACACCGGCTACAAGGCGATCAAGGTCCGCAACTTGCTCAAGAAATACTGCGGCTGCGACACGACAATCATCGTGCAGGACATCAGCGACGACGGCACCGGCCACATCGATATGTTCTTCAAGTGGATCTCTGCCGACCACGTGATGTTCGGCAAATACGAAAAGGAGATCACGCTGGACTACGACGGCGACGGCAAGACCGAGACGCTCAAGATGCCGTCGTCGATCACCGGCTACAAGCAGGTCTACGAGCTCAACCAGAAGCGAATGGACGACAACAGCAAGGTCGTCGCGGCGCTGACGAGCCCGGTCACGGGCAAGAAGATCAAGGTGTCGCGCCTGTCCATGATGACGGCGTTGCGCGATGGCGGCGGCTCGACCGGTCACCTGCCCCGGACCTTCATCAACTCGACGTTCACCAACGGCGTCAACGTGTACCCAAGCTACTCGCCCAAGAGCTGCCGCGACGCGGCGGGCAGCAAGTGCATGGTCGACAAGGACTGTGCGGACAAGGAGCACTGCTCGGCCGGCAAATGCACCAAGAACACGTACAACAACGGCAAGCTGCGGCTCGGAAGCGCGGTCGGTTGCGACGAGATCGAGAAGTGCAAGAGCGGCCAGGAGTGCGCGGTTGACCCGCTCAAGGTCGCCCTCAGGGCGCAGGTGCAGAAGCAATGGGAAGCCGCGATGCCAAACACCAAGCATGTCGGCCTGTACGCGGACCGCATTGCGCTGTGGTCGGGGGCCATTCACTGCATCACGCGAACCGTTCCGAACCTGCCTTACAAAAAGATCGTGCCCGACGGCCTGTGCCTCAAGGGAACCTGCGGCTGCGCCAAAGACGGCTACGATGGCTCGTGTGACTCCGACCAGGGCTGCTACGGACCCAAGCTGATCTGCAACTGCAACCGCTGCTGGGGCACCTGCAAGGGCGGGGCGACCAAGTGCACGGACGACTCGGACTGCTCGACCGACGGCAAGACCGTTGTCGAGGGTAGCTGCAGGATCGATCGCGATCAGAAGTGCAAGGGTGAAGGCGGCTCGACCGGCAGCGGCTGCGGTTCGCTGGCGTGGGAAGGCTGGTGCGATGGCAAGGTCCTCAAGTACTGCAAGGCCGGCTCCGCCAAACAGGTGACGTGCCCGAAGTGCTGCGGCTGGGACGCCAGCGAAGGGTCGTACAACTGCCTCAGCACCTCGGCCTGCGGGGGCGCCGTCCAGGAATGCGCCAAAGAGGGCAACAAGGGCTGCTCGGTACAGAGCTCCCACGCATGGGAATGCAAGAAGGAAGGCGATCGGCTCGTTCGCAAGTGGACCCACTGCGACGGCGGCAAGACCTGCGGCAGCGGCGCCTGTTTCGACCCGAACAGCGGCACCAAGCCCACATGCCCAGCGGGTTGGGGCACGGACAAGGACGCGGGAAGCACCGAGTCCGACGCCGGCTCCAGCAGCGGTGGCACGTCCAGTGGTGGCGGCGCCGATGGCGGGCCGGCCGGAATCGATGGTGGGACCGGTAGCAGCGGCGGCGGAACCAAGACACCTCCGGGCGGCGATGACGACGGCTGCACAGCCGCGCGCACTTCGCACAACGGCGGACCATTCGGTTGGTTCGTGTTGGTGTTCGGCGCGCTCGGCCTTGTCATTTCGCGTCGGCGCAAAGCTCTCTAGCGCCAAATCCCTGCTTCGCTGGACAACTTCGCGACGCGCGGGATCATGCCGCGATGACGCGCTCTCTCGCCACGCAGCTCTGCACGATCGCCGGGCTCATCGCGTTGGCGACGGCGGCATTTGCACCTGTTGATGCGCGCGCTGCTGCGACGGTCGAGATCGCCCAACGCATCAAGAACCGCAAGCCTGACAAGCTGGCCGTCGCCCTCGTTCGCCATTTCGCCGGCCTCGACCGCGTGGCGCCTGATCCCCTTGTCGGCCGTTCACTGGGCCGCCAGAAAGCCGTAGCGGATGCGGACCCGGTTCCGCCCTCGTGGCTGGGCCATACGCGAAGGATCGTGCGGCAGGCATTTACGCCGGACGGATTCGCGCAGCGGTGGGGCCACCCCCTGGCGCATGTCAGCCCGCGCGTCATGGCCGCGGAAGGTGGCGCGAGTGTCGCGACGACTTGGCAGAAGCTGGCGTGCGGCGGCCGGCTTGAGACAACCCTGCAGATGAACGCGCTCCGGCCCGGGAAACGGGACCGATTCTTGCTGACCCTGAGCTGGGAGTGCGGTCAACGCCGGATTCGGCTGGTGGTCGTCGCATCGACTCAGGGTGCGCTGCTGGAGGCCTTCGGCATCACATCGCCACGCTTCCAGGACGCCGACCCGGTACGCGCAGCGAACTTGTTCAAGGGTCATCAGCATCTTGTGCGGCTGCCGGGCAACCATGTCGTCGTGCAGGCGCAGTGGCATCCCAAACGCGCGGTGGACCGCTCGTCATTGCCCCGGCTGCAGCCATTTGGCGCCGCCAAGCCCAACCCGCAGCGTCGCGCCCTGTGGCTGTTCTCGCCGAAGGGACGTCCACTGTTCTCTCTGTTCGGTCCCGGTGAGACACCGCTGTCGCGCGTCGGCGTGTCGGAAAAGCGCGACCTCTTGGGCAAGGCCACCGTGGTCACCCAGCGGCTGGCCAGGGGGCTGAAGCGCTCGTGGCGCATCGATCTCAACGGCCGAATCACACCCTTGGGGAGCCATCGGTGAGCCGACCAGCCATCGGCGCTGCGGTCGGATTCTTCCTCGTCGCCATCGCCCTGGCTGGAGGAATCCACGCATCCCAGCCCCACGTATCCCAGGCCCCCGCATCCCAGGCCCCCGCATCCCAGGCCCACGCATCCCAGGCGCCGCTGCCGGCGGGGGTTACGGCCACCGTCGAGCGACTGGCGCGTGAGCTGGATGAGCGCGGGCGAACCGCGATCTCCGAGGATCTCGACGCGCTGGTTCGCAAGCATCCACTCGCGAGCATCGATCCCAGCACGCGTCTGCGGATCGCCCGTCTCAGTCTGTCGCTCCGTGGACTCGCCGCCGCCGCGCCGATCGCGCGAACTGCCCTCAAGGAGCTCGGGATTCCAGCTGAGATAACCGCGACGGCTGCCGCTGCGCTCGGCAAGCACGAACCCGACACCCTTGAACGGGTCGCTATCGGCTTGATCGCGGTCGGCCGCCGCAAGGAAGCCGTGGTTGTGATCCACGCTTGTTGGAACGCGCATCCGTCGACGTGGCGCTCTTGTCGCGCGACAGGAGTTGCCGGTGTGCTCGCCCAAATGGCTTGGCACGACGACGCCGAGAAGCTGATGACCGCGATGGCTGCGCGAGACGACGGATCGGACCGCGCGCAGACCATCAACCTGGTGCTCGATCGCGCTCACGTGGCTCAATCGGCGGGTCGCTACGTGCACCAGTTGGCCGTGGTGGAAAAGGCCATCGCACGATTCGGACCGATCGGAGCACTCCTGGACGGCCGTACCGCGGCACTTCGACGCCTCGGCAGGTACCAAGACGCGATGACCCGGCTGGCGAAGCTCGCACGATCCGCGCCGTCCACGCCGGGAATCGTCGCGCGCCACTTCCACGCGTTCCTCAACTTCGAGGGAGCCGCCACCCACCGCAACGGACCCTACGCTGCCTATGCGGCGGCGAAAGAGAAGCTGCTTGACCGAGCCAGGGCGGACAAAAGCGACGCGCCCGCGGTCTTCGTGGCGGCGATGATGGCCCTGCGCGACGCGAGGTACGAAGATGCGGACGGCCTCTTCGCGACCTTGCCCAAGCTCGTGCCCAAAGATAGCCGACCGGTCGCGATGCGCGGATTCGTCGCGCTGTGGATCGGGGATGCCGGACGAGCCGAGAAGCTCGCAGCCGCGGCCCAGCGAGTCGATCCGAACGATGCAGCCGTCCCCTACTTACGTTCGCTGATCGCCCGCTCGCGAAACGACGCCAAGAGCGCGGCAAGTGAACTGCAACGATTCGTCACGATGCGCCGCGACCGCGCCACGCTGCGCTTTCGTCGCAAGCGCCGCGCCGTTCTCAGCACGCTCTACGCGCTGCGCCGCGGCGAACTACCGGACGACACCGATCGGCCGGACCACCCATCTCGCCGCTACCACCGCAACTCGCTCCACGAACCGTTCGAGTTGCCGCCTCCCTCGGTGCTGGTGGGCACGGGCATCGCGTTCCTCGCAGCGTTGGCATTCGGCGCCCTTCTGACCTGGCGGAGAAGGCGCGACTGAGACGTTCGCTACTTCCAGGCGTCGCCGCGTTGTAGCCACTGCCGCCGCAGGACGAGCACCGGGATCTTGGAGCGCTGCAGCACAGATTCCGTGGCGCTGCCGAGCAACATCGTGGCGATGCGCCCCATGCCGTGCGAGGGGATGACCAGCAAGTCAGCCTTGCCCTCGACGCACGCTCCCGTGATGCCGGTGGCCACGTCGTCGCACATGACAACTCGCTGCTCGACCGCGACGTCCTCGGGAATCTCGATCTGTTCGGCCATCTTGTACCGAGCGTCGTCGATGCGCGCCTCGCTTCCTTCGGGCAGGTCGGGCCAAGTGACGTTTGTACCGTCGATGGTCGCCTTGAGGCCGCGCGCCTGGACGACGTTGATGATCAGCAGCGCCGCGCGAAACGCGCGTGCCAGCCGCACTGCGTGCCGAACACCGGCAAGGCTCTCCTCGGAGAAATCGGTCGTGACCGCGATCGTCTCGTAGTACGGAGGCTCGGGGTTCAACCCACCTTCGGGGACAGTGCCGGGCACCACGAGGATCGGCGCGGTCGCCGTGCGCGCCAGGTTGATCGACTTGCTGCCGACTCGACCGTGCGAATCGCCGCCGCCGTGTTTGGTGGTGATCACGAGCGATGCGGTCGAGGCAGCTTCCCGCAGCACGTCGTCGACGTCGCCACGGAGCAGCACGGGTTTCGTTTCCACCCCATAGGCTTGCAGCGGCGCGAGCAGCGGTCGCAGTGAGTTCGTCAGCCACTTGTCCTTGTCCGGGGCGGCCAACACCGAAAACGAGCCGGTCGATCCCGCGGCAGGTGGGGCGGCGTGCAACACCTCGATCGTGCTGCCAAAGCGACGACCGAAAGCGATCGCGTGCGGCACCGAAAGACCCGAAACGGTGGAAAGATCGGCGGTCATGACGATCAGCGGGATGTGCGGCGTATCCGCCGACGAACTCGTCATTTCTTGCCTCCAGGCGGCCGTGTGAGCTCGCCATACAACGTCTGCATCGGGGATTGCGGGCCGCGCAGCACGACCGAGCCGCTCTTCTGCAACGATCGCAGCGACCGGACCAGCAAGGCGCGGCCGCTATGCATCACGACGAGCTCGCGATCTGGCGACCGGCCCCGAAGCAGCAGCCCGATCTTGTCGACACCGCTTCGTGTGAGCTGGAGCGTCACGACGGCCTGGCTCTCGCCGTCCTGCAGCATCACGCCGCGCACATCGCCCCGGACCAACTTCACGGTGCGGGCCACGCTGCATGAGCCTTCGCGGCAGTACCAGTCGTAAAAGGTAGCGGTCTGTCCGGCTCCCGCCTGCAGGCCTACGTGCACCGGCGCTCGCAATGGCACCCACGAGCCACAACCGGCAACGGCGATCAACAACGCTCCGACAATCAACGAGCGCATCCACAGCCTCCCCCAAAAACGTAGGCCTGCGCCGTCATTCCACAACGATTGGGGAGTTCACTGACGCGGCATGGAGCGCACGGTTCAGGCGGACACGGCCCGTTCGACCGAGCCGTCGAACACCTGGTTGCGCAGCGCAGAAGCCACGGCGTCCGCCACGCCGTAGTGGGCGCGGAATTTCAACAGCTTCTCGGCGCGGCTGCCGTCCAGCGTCACCGGATAACGAATGAAGTCGATCTCGGCGGCCGGCATGTCGATCAAGCGCGCCTTGTACAGCCGGTCTGCCACGCTCGGCGCGATCACGTGCGGAACCGGCAGGTCCTGTTTGCCTGTCAGCGCGATCAACTTGCGAAGCGGCAAAGCCTGCGGTCCAACGATATTGAATACCCCACGCACGCCCGGGGTCGCAGCGAGCAGAGTCGCGGCCACGGCGTCTTCCTCGTGGATCACCTGCATCATCGGGTCAAAGCCCATCAGCACCGGCACCCGAGACATGCGCAGGTACTTGCTCATCGCGTTTCTCACACCGCCCAGGATGTGCACCGGCCGCAACACGACGGTCTCGATCTCGGGCGCTTTCCAAAAATAGCTCTGCGACAGCATGTCGACGCTGATCAGGTCGCGAATCTGCGGGAATCGTCTTGCGCCGAGCAGCGGGGCGTCCTCGCCGATGAAGGTCGGATTGTCTGCCTGCGGACCATACACATCCGCGCTCGACAGCAGCACCACCTTGGGAACGCGATAGCGCTGCGCGTACTCGAATACCCGCTGCGTTCCCACGAGGTTCCAGCTGTGATGCTCGTCGGGGTTCTGCCGCGGGTCGTGCATCAGCCCGAGGTGAAAGATCACGTCGACCTGCTCGGTACGGAAAAGCTCCTCGCACTTCTTGCGGCGAATATCGATCTGCAGGTGCTCGACGTCGCGGGGTTTGCGATGAAATGAGCGCCGGTCGATGCCGATCACGCGCACGTGCGGCTGCCGATGCAAGCGCCGCGCCAGGAGCTGTCCGAGGCGACCGGTGATCCCCGTAATGACGACCGTGGATTTGCGTCGCGGTTGGCGACGGCGACGACCCGTTCGGCGCACTGCGGGGCGTGGCGGCTCTTCGATAAGACCCAACTGCTGGTCGTCGGCTGTCATGGTAGTCGGCGCGCTGGCCGGTTTCGTCGACGCCTTGGCGCGCCCCGTCTTGCCCGCCGACGCTGTCTTGCCCGTGGACGCTGTCCTGGTCGACTTGCGAGGCTTCTTGGCTCGTTGCTTGCCGGTCATCAGACGAAGATCCCCCGTCGCTCTTTGAGCCCTTGCTGAATCATCTCGTCGATCGCGTCGCGTACCCTGCCGACGCGCTTGGCCATGAGCGTCTCGTCGTCGTTCGGATCGCCCTCGAAATACAGCGGTTCGCCGTAATAGATGCGGTACTTCACGGGCATTGGCCACATCGCAGCAGGCCCGAGAATCGGCAGCAAGAGGGGCAGCGGGAAGCTCGGCGCCCCGACCAGGCGAGCCAGGAACTGGACGTTTGCGAGGTTGATCACCTGCTCTTCAGCGCCGACCACCGCGATCGGCACAATCGGCGCCCCTGTTTCGAGCGCCAGGCGCATAAATCCGTGTCCGAACTGCGTCATCTGGTAGCGCTGCGAAAACGGCTTGGAGATTCCGCGAGCTCCCTCGGGAAAGACCGCGACCGCCTCTTCGCTGTCCAGCAGGCGACGGCAGTTGTCTGGCAGCCCGGTCACCTGCCCGGCGCGCGTCACGAAGGTCCCAAACCAAGGTAACGTCGGGACGAACTTCTCGACCATCGTGCGAATCATGCGCGGCGGGTTTCGCTCGAGCAGCAGCGAGGTGCCGATCACCATGCCATCGAACGGGAGCTGGCCGCTGTGGTTGGCGATGAGCAGCACGCGACCGTCCGGGACGCGCTCGATGTTGTGGGTCTCGGTGCGAAAATAGACGCGGTAGAGGAATTCGATGAACGGGACGACCTTGCGCATGTACGCCGGTTCCGCCCCGAATGGATCGACGCCATGTTCGTTGATATTGCGCCCGTGGATGAGGTGCTGAATGCGCCTCTCCATCTCTTCATCGGGCATCCGCCACGAGCTCGCTTCGAGCATGGCGCGCACTTCGGCGGCGGCTTCCTGGAGCTCTTCGAGCAGCTTGTCGACGAGGTGCGTGCCCGAACCATCGCGGGTCACTTCCATGATCTGACCGGCCGCGCTGCCGGCGATTCGCGAGAGGCGTTCGACGCCGTCTTGCAAGGGGCTCTTGCTCATGACTCCAAGCTGCCCGACAGCGGCGCGAAAAGGAAGCGCCCCACCCCGATCTATACCCCGATCGATGACCCGATTGCCGGACGATGCAAAGGCCGCCATGAGGTTGCTCTGGAAGTCTCGATCTGGTAGATTCTCGCGCCCGCGCGCACCGGTGGAACGTCCTGAATTCACGACGCTTTCACGACCCCTGCCCGAGCCGGCATCCGCGGACCCCCACCCGGAACGAATACGAGGACTCCGATGGCCGATATCAAAGACCTTGTCGAGCGCGCCACCACACCCGACGGCGAGCCTGTCGACGCCCCGAACGTCCCTGCGGCCGACACCGTCACAGCCAGCCCAGCTGCCGCGAGCCCAGCCGCACCAAACCCAGCTGCACCAATCCCGGCCGCACCAGTCCCGGCCGCACCAGTCCCGGCCGCACCAAGGACAGCCGCGGTCGACCTCGGTGACGGCGCCGACGACTACGACGCTGATTCCATCAAGGTCCTCGAAGGCCTCGAGGCCGTACGCAAGCGCCCCGGCATGTACATCGGCGACACGGACGACGGATCGGGCCTTCACCACATGGTGTTTGAAGTCGTCGATAACTCCGTCGACGAATCGCTCGCCGGCTACTGCGACACGATCGTGATCACCCTCCATCTGGACGGATCATGCTCGATCCAGGACAACGGCCGCGGCATTCCCGTTGGTGACTACGGCGATGGACGTTCGGCGGCGGAAGTGGCGCTGACCGAGCTGCACGCCGGCGGCAAGTTCGACCAGAACAGCTACAAGGTATCGGGCGGCCTCCACGGCGTCGGCGTTTCGGTGGTCAACGCGCTGTCGGAGTGGCTCGAGCTCACGATCGAACGCGAAGGCTACATGTTCCAGCAGCGCTTCGCCCAAGGCGATCCTGTCGCGCCGCTCGCAAAGGTGAAGCCGTCCGAGGCCACCGGCACCCGCGTTCACTTCAAGCCCGATCCCGACGTCTTTTCGATGGTCGACTTCACCTACGAGACGCTGTCGCACCGCTTTCGCGAGATGGCCTACCTCAACCACGGCCTGTCGATCCGTGTCGCCGACGAGCGCGACGACAAAGAGCAGGTTTTCCACTTCGAGGGCGGCATCCGCTCGTTCGTGGAGCATCTCAACAAGAACAAGCAGACGCTTCATGAAGCGCCGATCTACATCTCCGACCAGCGCATCTTCGGAGAGGGCCGCGAGATGAGCGTCGAGCTCGCCCTGCAGTGGTCCAGCGCCTACAACGAGCAGGTCGTTTGCTTCACCAACAACATCCGAAATCGCGATGGCGGCACCCACATGACCGGCTTCCGTGGCGCGGTCACGCGGGTGATCAACGACTACGCGGAGAAGGAAGGCCTGCTCAAGAAATTCAAGGGCTCCCTTTCCGGCGACGACATTCGCGAAGGCGTCATCGCCGTCATTTCGGTGAAACTGCCCGACCCGAAGTTCAGCTCGCAGACCAAGGACAAGCTCGTCAGCTCGGAGGTCACCCCGGTCGTCAGCTCGGTCGTGCATGACAAACTGAGCGATTTCCTGGTCGAAAACCCATCGGACGCCAAGAAGATCGTCGGCAAAGCCGTGGACTCGGCGCGCGCTCGCGAGGCGGCACGAAAGGCCCGCGACATGGTGCGCCGCAAAGGCGTTTTGGAGACGGGATCGTTGCCCGGCAAGCTCGCCGACTGCCAGGAACGTGATCCGCGCAAATGCGAACTGTTCATCGTCGAGGGCGAGTCCGCGGGTGGTTCGGCCAAGGGCGGTCGCGAACGTCTGTACCAGGCGATCCTCCCGTTGCGCGGCAAGATCCTCAACGTCGAGCGCGCTCGCTACGATCGCATGCTGAGCAGTGATGCGATCATGACGCTCATTACGGCGCTCGGAGCCGGGATCGGGCCCGACAGCTACGACATCGACAAGCTGCGATACCACCGCATCATTATCATGACGGATGCGGACGTGGACGGCCTGCACATTCGCACGCTGCTGCTGACGTTCTTCTTCCGCCAGTACCCCGAAATCATCGAGCGTGGCTACCTCTACATCGCACAGCCGCCCCTGTATCGGGCCAAACGAGGCAAGACCGAACGCTATTTGCTCGACGACACCGCGCGCGTCGCCTACCTGCTCGACACGGGCACCGACAAAGTGACCGTGCAGTCCGAGAGTCACGCCGACCTTACCGGCGACGAGTTCAAGTTGCTGCTGCGCCGAATCATCGAGTTTCGCGACGTACTGGGCCGCATGGTCAGCCGCCTTGGCCCCGCAACCGACGAGCGCGTCGTGCGTGCATTCGTCCTGGGGGCGCCGCTCGAAGCCGCCGATCTCGCCGACCGGGATCGTCTCCAGGGTCGCATGGACGCCGCTCGTACATGGCTCGCCGAACACTACCCCACGATGATCGGACCCGAGATGTCGATCGTGGACCTGGACGAGGCCCATCGGATCGACGAGAGCGACCTCTACGGCGTCGTCGTTGACTCCAAGGTCAGCGGTGTCGCTCGCCACACGCGCATCGGCTCCCGCATGTTGCGTGGCTCGGACTACAAGCTGCTCCGCCAGCGGATCGGAGAGGTCTATGAGCGGCTCGGAAACGGTCCGTACAAGGTCACCAAGGGGACCGATGACCCGCGCACGGAAGCGGACTTCGAGAGCCTGCTCGACGCGATCTTCGAGCTCGGCATGAAGGGTGTGCAGCTCAATCGGTTCAAGGGCCTCGGCGAAATGAACCCCGAGCAGCTGTGGGAAACCACGATGGATCCGAGCAAACGCACGATCCTGCAGGTGCGCATCGACGACGCGATCGAAGCTGACGCGATCTTCAGCATCCTGATGGGCGATCTCGTCGAGCCGCGCCGCGAGTTCATCACCGCCAACGCGCTGACCGTCCGCAACCTCGACCTGTAGACCCAGGCCGGCGAGATTGAAACGCGCGCCCTACGAGGGCGGTACGGGCAGCTTGCGAATCGAGCCGTCCCACGCCGCGACGTATACTTCCATTCCGTCGTTGCTGAAGCGCAGGAACTTGGGCGCGACGTGAAAGTCGGCGCGTTCGCAGACGATGTCGCCTGACTCGATGTTCCAGACGCGGGCGCGCTTGTCGTCGCTCACCGTAGCGATGTGTTCGCAGTCGTTGTCGATCGCGACGCCCGAGACGATGTCGTCGTGCGCGTCAAGCTTCAGTTCGATGTGGCCGTTGGCCGCTGCCCAGACGACGACCTTGCCGTCCCAGCCCCCCGACACGATGAACTTCCTGTTGCGAGACAGGGCCAGCGCGCCGATCGCGCCGTCGTGGTAGCGCTTGGTGAGCCGTCCACCACCGCCGACCGGATCCCAGGTTCGCACCGCGCCGTCTTCACCCGCCGTCGCGATGACGCGTCGTGAACTTGCCGCCGCGGCCGCCGTGACCGCGCCCTGGTGGGCAGACAGCGTGCGTCGAACCTCGAGTGAGGGCAGCTTCACAAGGTGGGCGGAACCGTTGCGACAACCGATTATGCAGAGTCGACCGTCGCTGCACATCGCCATCGACGTGACGCCGCTGTGCAGGTCGAGATCCGCGACAACCGTTCCGTCCGCAGGAGACCAGGCGCGGACCTCGCCGTTGCTGTCGGCGGTTACGACTGTGCGCCCGTCCGGCGTCGCGGCGACCGCGGAAACGAGCCCGCCGTGTTCACCAACCTCGATCTCGTCGCTCCACATCGAGAGGGGTGCCGCTTGCTCACCGAATGTCAGCGACCGCACGAGCCGCACGTCACCGGCTGCGTTGCCGTAGACCAGGCTGGATGCGTCATCGGAGATGAACATCGCCGAGACTGAGTTGCGCGCCGCGGCCGTTCGTCCGCTGCTGTTGCGGCGCCGCAGATTCTGGGTCATGCGTGCGAGGTCGGCCGACAACCGTGCGCCCAGCGGTGCGCCTGAGAACGGGTTGGCATCGGGCGCAGACCGCCGTCCGCCGCCGAGCATGCTGGCAGCGGCAAGAAGTTCCGCGGCCGCTGCTCCGACCCGGCGTTGCGCAAAACCGCCGAGCCTATCGTCGACCCCGCGGTTGATCCGGCGCTCGATCTCGACATGTACGACGGGCCCTTCGTCGTCGTCGACCTCCATTACGTCGGCTTCTGACCCGATCACGCCACCGATCGTGACAACCGAGCTGTCCATCGCGGCGGCTGGTTCGTTGTCGTCCGGGTCGGCGGTGTCGGCGTCGACGAGCCCAGTGTCTGCGGACTCAGCGTCTTCGGGTTCGCCGTTCCAGCCGCCTGAATAACGCGCGCTGGATTCGTCGCGCGGAGGTCCCGAAGGCTTGTCCGGCGTGGCACGTTGCCGGGCGATGTACGGATCTGTTGTCGGTTTGGCTGCGGTCGGCGCCGATGGCGCGCTCGTGTCGTCGGCGTCGGTGATGATCGGTGGCGCGTCGGCGAGTCGTCCGTCGCGACGCATGGCGGAGACCATCGCAGGCTCGCCAGCGATCATGGTGGCCGCATCCAGCCCGTCGTCGACCGTCGCCGGGGCACGTTCCACCGTGCGGGCGTCTTCGCCGATGTCGTGTCCGGTCACACGCACCCGCTCGCTCGGGCGAGAGACGGGCGGTGGCGGTGCCACGGGCGGAGGCGGATCGAGGTCCTGGGCCGGATGGCCAATCTCGAGGATCGCGCTGTCTGTCAGCTCGTGGAGCTGTTCGGCGTCCAACATCTGCGTGGGCGCATCCACGCCGCGTCGCACCTGCTCGGACGCCACGTCGTCCAGCATCGCAGAGGTGCCAATCGCCGTCCTTTCGCCGCTATCCATGCCGACGACGCGCTGCTGGCCCGTCCGTACGACGACGTCGGAGCGGCCAGGAGGCTTGCTGGGCGCCGGCTTTGGTGCGTCGGCCATCGAACTCACGGCCTGGGTGTGCGGATGCGCTGTGCCTCGCTGTTTAACGACGCCCGCTCCGGCCTTCCGTTCGCGCCATGACCCCTTGCCCGACGACAGCGGTGGCGACGTGACCTTCTCCGAGCGACGAGACCGCGGGTTGAGCACTTCGTAGACACCGCTCGGCTGCAGGTCGATGCCGCGCTGCAGGGCTTCCCGCATCTGCTGCGCATCGTCCCATCGTTCGTCGGGCATCTTCGCCAGCGAGCGCTCGATAACGTGGGCGATCGCGGGGCGCACTTTGCCCGGGGCGCGCTCCTCGATGGGGGTGATGGGGTCGGTTACATGCTGCATGACGATCGTCAGCGGGTTGTCCCCCGAAAACGGCAGCGTCCCAGTCACCGCTTCGTACAGGCAGACGCCAAGCGCATAGAGATCTGTCCGCGCATCAACCGGCGTGCCCATCGCTTGTTCGGGGCTCATGTGCGTCGGCGTGCCAAGGGCCTTGCCGGCCTGGGTCATCGACGCATCGATGTCCTTGACGATGCCGAAATCGAGCACCTTCACGATGCGGTCGCCGCCCGCTACCTCGTGCAAGAAGATATTCGCCGGCTTCAAATCGCGATGCACCAACCCGTGGGCGTGCGCTTCACCGAGGCTGCGCAGCACCGCGATACCGACATTGGCCGCCTGCACGTCGGGCATCGCCGTGCCCTCGCGCGCGTTGTGCATAAAGAGGTCTTGCAGCGTTTCGCCGACCAGCCTCTCCATCGCGAGGAAGAGCTGCCCGCCGTCGGTCTCGCCGAAGTCAAAAACGCGCACCGTGTTCGGGTGGGAAAGGCGAGACGTCGTCGCCGCTTCCTGGAAGAACCGCCGCTGCAGCTCATCGTCGCTGGCGTCCGGCCTGTCTGAGAGCACTTTGACAGCGACCGGGTGGCCAGTCGTGACGTGCATCGCGTCGTAAACGGTGCCGAAGCCGCCTTGGCCGAGCACGCCCGTCACGCGATAGCGCCCGCCGATTACCTCGCCTTCGTCAATCCTTCCGCTCGCGCTCGCGACTCGTCGCATTGGGTCGATCGTCCTCGTGCGTTGCCGCCGCTATTTCAGCGAATAGCTGCACTTGCCGCCGGTGCAGTTGTCGATGCTGAACGTGTGGCCGTCGTTGCAGTCCGTGGACTTGGCGCAGCTGTAGTCGGCGCATGTTCGAACGACGCTCACCTCATCCACATACACGCCTTCGCCTGTGTTGGCGACCGCGTCGTTGGTGTCGAATTCCCACTGGATCTGGACCTTTCGGCCCGCCCATGCGCTCAGGTTGACGGTGTGTTCGGCCCAGGTCTTGACCTTGAAGCCCTTGGCGTTCTTGCGCCACACGGTCCATTTCTTGGCGCCCTCGATGACGTAAACGTCGAGTCTGTCGTACGACGTGCTTGACTCGCTGTCCATGTAGAGCGCGAACTTCAACACGGTCTTGTCGGCCTTGGGAATCGTCAACGTCGTCGTCGTCGCGGTGCCCTTGCTCTTGCCGTCGTTGAAGTTCTTCTTGGCCGGGTTGCCGTAGTACAGCGCCCCTTTGCCCTTGAATGCGCGCTGGCCAACGACCGCTTGCCATTTGCTGGTCGTCAGGGAGCTCACCAGCTTGAATCCGCCGAGGTCCTTGCCTTCAAATCCCACGGACAACATCCCCTTTTCGCAGCAGCCCTTGGCCCCGGTCGGCGTCCAGCTGCACAGGTTCTTGGCGCACTTGTCGGTGGTGCACTTGTCGTCGCCGTCGTCGCAGTCCTTGTCGGATTTGCAGCACTGGTTCTTATGGCTGCACTTGAGGTCGATGCACACGTCGATCGTGCACTTATCACTGTCGTCGCAGTCGAGCTTGCCCACGCAGCAATCGGGTGACGTCTTGGTGTGCTGGCAGGGCAGGCCGACGGCCGGGCAGGCATCGATCGTGCACGGGTTGCTGTCGTCGCAGTCGGCCACGGCGTTGCAGCACTGCGTCGGCGGCTTCTTGGGGTGCACGCACAACGAATTGACGCAGGCGTCGGTCGTGCAGACGTTCTTGTCGTCGCACTCGGTGTTGTTGTGGCAGCAGTTCTTCTTCTTGATGTGCTTGCAGGTGTTGCCCGAGCAGTAGTCGGTCGTGCACTTGTCGCCGTCGTCGCAGCTCTTGTGGTCGGCGTATTCGCAGTACTCGGTGTCGGCCGCATACACGCATTTGCCGCCGATACATGCCTCGGTCGACGCGGCGAGGAAGTCGTTGCACTGGCTCTTGGTCACGCAGCTCTTCGCCTTGCACGTGCTCGTGAACCGCACGTCGTCGATGCGGAAGAAGGCCGTCGGCTGTAGCTTGCTCGAGGGCTGAACGTCGAGGATCAACTGCACCTTTCGGGTGCTGGCCCGCGCCGCAAACGCCGACAGGTCGATGGTCCGCAGCTGCCAGGACGGGTACGTGCCGTAGATCTCGAGCAAGTGCCACTCGCCAGCGGCTGTCCGCAGACGTACCCGGAAGCGCTCCTTCGGGCTGAGCGGCCCGGGTTGAGCCAGGAACCAGAAACGCACGGAGACTTGTGTCGCGGCGGGCAGCTCGACCGGATCGAAGATGATGCGCGCCACGGGGCTGCCACCAGCGATTTGTTTGGACGCGCCCTCGTACTTGAGCGACGCGGCGCCGACCTTCGCCGTGTTGGCGGTCGTATCGAGCTTCCAGCGACCGTTTGTGCCGGGCAGCAGCTTGTAGCCGAGCTTATCGGCCTTTTCGAAGCTCGTGCCTCCGACCAACGGGTTGCAGCACCCCGCCTTTCCGGTCGGTTTGGCTGCGCAGAGCGAATTGGTGCACGTGACCGCGGCGCACAGCCCGATCGCGCCGCCCTTGTTGCAGTCGGAGTTGGCGCTGCAGCAGGTCACGTCGTAGCCGCATTTACCGCCGATGCAGTGGTCGAGCGTGCAGTTGTCGCCGTCGTGGCAGTCCGCTTTTGTCGCGCAGCAGCCGGCGCCCGGTTTGTAGATGTTCGCGCATGCGCCGGTGGCGACGCTGCATTGGTCGGTCGTGCAGCCGTTGCCGTCGTCGCAGTCGAGATCGGCCTTGCAGCAGCCGAACACCGGTTGGGTCTGGCAGACGCCGCCGACGCAGCTGTGAACGGTGCAGGGGCTGTCATCTTCGCAGTCGATCGGCTTTTCGCAGCACTGCACGCCGGGTCCGGGACCGTCGTGTTTGCAGCCGGTCTTCGGATCGCAGCTGTCCTTGGTGCAGGACTTGCCGTCGTCGCAGCTCGCCGGTGAGCTCACGCAACCCTTGATGGGCGAGCAGCCGTCGGCGGTGCAGGCGTCGTCGTCCGCGCAATCGAGCACCTTGTCGACCACGCAGCCCTCGCCCTTCTGGCAGACATTGATGGTGCAGATGTTGTTGTCGTCGCACGGGTCCTTGATGTGCTTGCAGGAGCCGGTCGTGATGTCGCACAGGTCCTTTGTGCAGTCGTCGTCGTCTTTGCAGTCCTTGACGTCGTTGCTGCAGCCCGTGTGCGGGTCGCAGTCGTCGGCGGTGCACGGGTTGCCGTCGTCGCACATCGTCGGGCCGCCGGCGCACTTGCCGGTCCAGACCTTCGTGTCTTTCTTCTTGGTTGTGCCGGCGTCGTCCGGACCCGTGTCCTCTTCCGCGGCATCGGCGGCGTCGGCGCCAACATTGGGCTCCTCTTCAACCGAACAGGAGGCGAGAGAGAGCATGAATGCGAGCGAAACCGCGCGGACAGGTGTCGCCAGCGAAAATCGGGCGGTGCGGCGGGTCAATGCGGGCTCCGAGGTCGAGGCGGGACTATACCGGTCACGCCTGCGCCCCGGCAACCGTGCCGGCAATTGGGCTCGTATGTTGAAAAAATCAACAATGTGGTGAAAAACGCAACAATACCGGCCGAGAGCCCGCGCCGCACGTCCGAGATTAACTGCTCTGATTTCCAACGATTGTGAGTTTTTCGCGGCCGTGGCACGGCCCTTGGATCTTGTAGGAACTGCCCAGGACCTCCAACGGTGCGGAATCCGACCTGGGCGGGAGGCTCTCATGACTACGTCGCGACTCGTGCAGACACGGATCATTATCTTCTTCGCGGTGGCTGCTCTCGCGGTGTCCACGCAGGGCTGTGGCGACGCGTCGATGGACAGCGCAGAGTCCGGTGGAGCTGGCGGCGGTGCGTGGGGCGGCGGAGCAGACGCTGGCGGCTATGCTCAGGACAGCGCCACGGGATCCTCATCCGGCGCAGGTGGCAGCTCATCGGGTGCCTCGTCGGGCGCTTCATCGTCGAGTTCGGGCTCCAGCGGCTCCTCCTCGGGCGGTTTTTCGAGCGGCGGCGCGGCCGATGCCGGCGGTTCCAGCTCGGGTGCCAGCGATTCGAGCTCCTCACCCGGCGGCGACGACGCTGGCACGACCCACGATCCCCAAACCTGGCAGGGGAAAGAGGGGGCCAACCCGTTCGCGTCGGTGGACGTCGGCGGCGGCAAGAAGCTCGTGCTCGAGAAGATGCGTATCGCGGTCCGCGTCGAAGGGCTCCGCGTGCGAACCCTCGTCGATCACATCTACACCAACCCCTTCAACAAGGTTCTCGAAGGCACGTTCCGCTACAGCCTCCCGACCGAGTCGTCGGTCTCCTACTACGCGATGTTCCCGGGTCAGACCGGCGGCACGCCGCAGTTCTTTGGAGACGGCGACCAACTCAACGGCAAGAACAACGAAACGATCGCCGCCGCGGCGCCCAACAAGGTGGCCGAGGGCGCGAGCAAGAAGGACTGGGGCAAGCTGATGCAAGGCCGGGTCCAGGAGAACATCGCCGCCCAGAAAGCCTACGAAGACGAGGTCGAGAAAAAGGTCGACCCGGCGCTGGTGCAGCAGGTCGCGCCCAACCAGTTCACGGCCAAGGTCTTCCCGATCCCGGCAAACGGTCGCATGCGCGTGCTGGTGGCCTACGAACAGACCCTGCCGCGCGTCCCCAACGGCTACGAGTACGCGTTCCCGCTGCCCAAGGGCAAAATCGCCACCCTCGATTTCACGCTGCTGGCCAAGGGCGGCCACATCAAGGGCGGCAAGCACGTCGGCAAGGTGACCGGTGTCGACGAAAAGGCGCCCGGCAGCATCTACATCGCGCGCAAGCTCGCCGCTGGCTCGTCCGACGGCGGCACGCTCGTCTTTCAGTTCGGCGCCAACAGCGGCGACGAAGCAGATGTGCTCGCGGGCACCGACCCCGTGCTCAACAACGACCATGCGGTTATCCGGTTGCGCCCGGCGATCAAGGCGTTCGGCAAGAAGCAGGCCGCCGAAAAGCAGGCCATCTTCGTGCTCGATACATCCCGATCCGAAAACGCCAAGCGCTTTGGCCTGAACATGGAGCTGCTCGAGAAGATCCTCGCCAAGTCGCCGGCCGGGCAGACCGGTGGCATCGAGAAGTTCAACGTCATCACGTTCGACGCGGGCGCCCGCTGGGCATCGCAGGGCTGGTACGCCAACGACGCGGCTGGTCGCAAATCGTTCATCGACAGTATGAAGGGCGTGCTGCTCGAGGGCGGAACCGACTTCTCGGCCGCGCTTCGTGCCCTGGCGTTGCCGCCGATGAAGGTCGACGACAACGTTGACGTCTTCGTGCTCAGCGACGGCGCCATCACCTGGGGCGCCCGCGATGTCGACGCGATGCTCGCTCGCTTTGCCAACGAGGCGCAGTTCAAGACCCGCGTTTTCGCCTACCGCCTCGGCCTTGGCGCCGAGAACATCGCGCTGTACCAAAAGCTCACCAAGCAAGGCGCCATCTTCAACTGCATGTCCAAGGCGCAGCTCGACGCCTGCGCGACCGCCCACCTGTCGCCCGGCATGACGCTGGACAAGGTGACCGTTGTCCCTGCCGGCAAAGACGGCGGCTCGATGTCCGATGTCCTCGTCGCGGGACGCCTCGCCAAGCTGTTCGATAACGCGACGCTGACGATCGCTGGCAAGGTCGACAAGCCGGGCGCCGCCAACGTCGTCATCGAAGGCCACATCGGCCCCAACACGGTCAAACATACAGTCCCGATTACACTCCAGCCCGACGGCGAGCTGGCACCCCGGGCGTGGGCCGAAATCGCTGCTCGTCAGCTCTTCGACACGGGCAAAGACAAGCTGCACGGCCTCGCGATGGCGCTGTCGCAGCACTACCGGATCGCGGGCGCCGAGGCGTCGTTCGTCGTGCTCGAAAACCCCAACCTGTACAAGACCTACAAGCTCCAGGAATGGGCCGCGCAGTACAAAGGTCAGGCGCTCGCGGCGGTTATCGCCGCGGCGTACGCGGCCGGCGGTAAGACGTTCGGCACCTGGGCGCGCGTTGCCAAGCTGCTGGCCGGGCACGACAGCACAGTCCAGGTCCTGGCAACGAGCAAGAAGTGGATCGACGACATCGTCAAAGCCGCTCAGCCCGCCGACCTCACGCTGCCCGACGCGCAGCTGCCGATCCCGCTCGTCAAGATCGCAGACGTGACCAAGTCGTACCTCGGCCACCTCGAGAGCACGAGCGCATCGCAGCACCACCCGCACATCGCCGAAGCCGAAGCGCGGCGCAAGGCCGGCAAACTCGGCGCCGCTGTTCGCGCCCTCTCGACCGCCGCCGAACTCAACCCCGGCAACTCCGAGATCTCGCGCATGGCCGGCTACCGCCTGACCGCCTGGAACCAGCTTCCCGCCGCCGCCGCCCAGCTCTTTGGTGTGCTGGAAGCGCGGCCGCTCGAGCCGCAGTCATGGCGCGACCTCGCCAACGTCGTCCGCGGACAGAAGCCGGCCCTCGCCGCCGTGTTCTTCGAAGCGGCGCTCGCCGGCAAGTGGCATCCCAAGTTCAAGCAGCTCAAGCACGTGCTCAAGGAAGAATACGCGCTGATGCTCGCCAGCCTGCCCAAAGATCCCAAGAACGCAGCGCTCGACGGGCTCATCAAGGCGCGCCAGAAGCACCACAACCTCATCGCGCCGACCGACGGCATGCGCGTGACGGTTACGTGGAACACCAACAACACCGACATCGACCTGTGGGTCATCAACCCGCAGGGCGAAAAATGTTACTACCAGCACAAGAAACTCAGCACCGGTGGCGCGCTGCTCGATGACCTGACGTCGGGCTTTGGCCCCGAACGATTCGCCGTCGCCAAGCCTATGGCCGGCAAATGGAAGATCCTGCTCCACTACTACGCCAACAACGGCAACAAGCTCATCGCTGAGACGTATGCGCAGGTGACGATCGTGACGCACGCCGGCAAGCCGAACCAGGCGGTCATGCACCACAACGTTGTGCTCAACAAGGTCCAGGACGTCGTCAACGTCGCAACCGTCGCTTTCAAGTAGGGCCCGCCCCGCACGGACAGCGCCGCGACCGAGGAACCCACGATGAACATGCACTCCCCCGCCACCAAGCCAGCGCGACAAGCGACCACCGCCATGGTTCAGCGTCGCATGGCCGCCAGGTTGGTCTCCGTGACGATGCTTCTCGCAGCCGTCGGTGGGCTGTCCGGCTGCAACGCCATCTTCAACATCATCGTGGGCCCCGATCCGGATCCGCATCCAACCGTGCCGCCGCAGCAGCCGATCGCCGACCAGCCCGACGTACCGCCGTCGTTTAATCAGCCTGACGCCGCGCCCGACGCGTGGACGCCGCCCAACAACAACACCAACCCCGACATCAACCCCAACAACTACCCGAAGATCCACGGCGTCTACGTCATCGCAAACGCGACCAACAAGCAGGCGGTCGTGCGCATTCGGCCCATTCGCCCGGGGGTCCATGTCGACTGCAATCTGCTGCTGAAGAGCCCCGAATTGGCGTTGTCCACCCAGCTCTTTGGCATGGCGCAGACGTGGCTGGTGGGTCCGAGTCGCTCGATCCCGGTCAACCGACCGCCGTGGGCCAAAACCGGCTGCGGCGCGGTGTTGGTCGATGGTGGCGGACTGCCGCGGCGCCTGGTCGTCTGGCAGGGCTCGCACAAAGCGTTGCAGCACGCGTCGGTGGTCACCAAGTTTGGCAGCAAGGCCGAAATCCGCATCGTCCCCGACGAAGGCGGACTCCAGTGGCAGCCCCACCCCGGCCTGCATCCCGCGCCCCTCGAGGTGCACCCGCCCGTTCCCAAGCAGTGTGTGCAGCCCGATTCGAGCGTCGGTGTGGCGTGGACCGAGCCGCTGCCCGCAGGCGACGTGACCATCGTTGATATCGCGGAGGCGCCCGACGGCTGCCGGATGATGGACCTGTTTGGCGACAAGGGCGTGATGACATGGGTGCTGTGCACACCGCCGGGGAGCTTTCCGTACAAGCTCGGCGACAGCTTCTTCGTCACGGCGCTCAAGCACGGCCACGACCTCGGCACGCTCAAGGGTGTGGAGATCCTCGGCAAAGGGTTCCGGCTGCGCGCCGGGATCGGCAGCGACGTCGTCTACTTCGGCAAAGGCAAAGCGACCGTCCAGGACGTGGCCGGCTGCGGTTTGACGCCGGCGGATTGCGGATCGTTGCAGCGCGCGCTCGAGGTCGAGGTGACCCGAGAAAACGGCGAAAAAGCCACGTTGCGTGCCGGCGGAAAGCTCGAGATTGCCAAGGGCCGGACCCTGCACCTGATGCGCGCGCGGCGGACGCCCGTTGTTGATACCGCGTGCATCGAGGGCGCGACGTCGACGACCAAGCAGGTCGAATCGGTCTACGTGGAGGTGAAGTGATGAACGCATACGCAAGCAAACGGACACAAGCCGTGCACGGCGCGGCGATCATCCTCGGCGTCGTCGCGCTGCTCGCCAGCGGTTGCGGCGATGGTTTTGACGCCGTCAATCCTGTGCCCACTCCCGGATCTGGAACCGCGGCGTCCCGCGGGGGCGAAGGCGGTGGCTCCAGCGGCGGGCGGTTCAACGGCATGGACGCCGGGGCTTCCGACGCCAACTCGAGCGACAACGGTCAATCGTCGAGCGGCGGCACCAGCTCGTCAGGCGGTGGGTCGGATGCGGGCGGCAGCTCGTCCAGCGGCGCTGGCGACACGTGGTCATCTCCCCCCGACGCA
>Ga0209992_10000526_pt1 | contig 50853 bp, 53 predicted proteins | sample 2SBtaG_2_FD_182564 | JGI IMG/M metagenome (GOLD analysis project Ga0209992, IMG submission 182564) | Deep subsurface microbial communities from Kolumbo volcano to uncover new lineages of life (NeLLi) - 2SBTROV12_ACTIVE470 metaG (SPAdes)... | ecosystem: Environmental > Aquatic > Marine >... | reverse complement strand
GATTATTATCCCAAGTACAAAAATTAGCAAATTTTAAGAATGGACAAAAAATTGCGCTTTATTTGCCAAATGACGGTGAAATTGACACAAAATACATACAAAACTTCTTAAAAAGTAAGGGTTTTAGCATCTATTTGCCGATATTAGTCGGTAAAAGACTTAAATTTGCAAAAGTTGATAAAAATTTCAGAAAAAATCGATATGGCATTGATGAGCCAGTTTCCACGCAAATTTTAGATGCAAATCAGCTCAATATACTCTTTATGCCATTGGTAGGTTTTGATAAAGACAAAAACAGAATTGGCATGGGTGGTGGCTTTTATGATCGTACTTTAAGTTTTAAAACTCGACAACAAAATTATAAAAATCCTAAACTTTATGGCTTGGCTTTTGATTGTCAAGAAGTGGCCAAACTCAATGTTAAGCCGTGGGATGTGCCACTAGATGCAGTCGTCACACCGACTACAATTTACCGGTAGCGTGTTTTTGAAAAAATGATTTAAGTGTTGAATTTTCATTAATTAGATTCATGCCAAAACCACGCAACCAACGCAGTGGCTCGTTATTTTCTTTATAAATCCAGTTTAAACCAGTCATGGTTTTTGCCATCAGCTCGTTGTCGAGTCTGCGTGCTCTAGCATAAGCGCGTAATACGCCGTAGTCACCCAATGGTTTGGCGCTATTTTGTAATTGATTAGAAAGTTCTTCGACATCGGCAAAACCTAAATTAACCCCTTGCCCTGCGAGTGGATGAATGTTGTGCGCTGCATCGCCAATCAGTGCCATGTTTTCTTTTACGTAATCTTTGGCACTGCGCTCAATCAGTGGGAATGCTTGCACTTTGTTGAGTACTTCAAACTGACCAAAACGATACTCTACACCGGCTGAAAGTCGATCAGCAAAGTCTTGTGGAGATAATGCCAACAATTCATCGGCCAGAGCATTTTCAGCCGACCAAACGATTGACGCCTCATTATCACTCAGTGGCAATAAGGCAATAATACTATCGGATAAAAAGCGCTGCCAAGTGGTGTCTTCAAAACCCTTGTCAGAGCGAATATTGCAAATAATGGCTTTTTGCCCGTAATTGGTTTCACTAAATTCAATTTGCGTGAGATCACGAATACGTGAACGTGCGCCATCGGCACCTATTAATAAAGCGCAAGACAACTGCTGATCGTTATCTAGCTGTAATTGATAGCCTTCATCGGTCTTATCAATATGATCAAGTTTGGCATTAATAAACTCAACCTTAGTATCGCTTAACGCTGTAAACATGGCCGATTGAATGGCGTCATTTTCAATGATATGGCCTAAGTGACTGAGTTCATCATCTGTGGCGTTAAAGTCTAAATTACCGTGCGAGTTTTGATCCCAGACTTTGGTCTGTGTAAAAGTATGCTTGCGTTTGATTAAATCCCAAACACCAAGTTTGGTTAGAAAGGCCTCAGAAGTTGGCGTAATAGCACTAACGCGTGCGTGAAAATCTTTACTCAACTTTGGATTGGGATTGTTTGGCTCAACAATAGCAATCGATGCATTGGTTTTTTGCGCCATGCTCAAGGCAAAATCTTGCCCCACCATGCCGCCGCCGACAATAACAATATCAAACTGATTCATGATTCCCCTGCAATGGTCATTTGATTGATTAATACTGAGCCAACCTTTAGATTACTACGTTGGTCGATATCAGTACCGACATGCTCAATACCCAACAGTATGTCTTTTAAATTGCCAGCAATCGTCAGCCCAGAAACAGGGTATTGGATCTCGCCATTTTCTACCCAAAAGCCCAACGCACCTCGTGAGTAATCACCTGTTGTGGCATTGACACCCTGACCCATGAGCTCGGTTACTACCAAGCCTTTATCCATGGTTTTTATCATCTCGTCCAAACCGCCATCAAAATTAGCAGTGACATTGACATTGTTGGTACCGCCTGCATTAGCCGTGGTTTTAAGGCCGAGCTGATTGGCTGAATATTGCCCCATTACGTAACGACAAACTCGACCATCTTTAACAAAGTGTTGCTCACGTTTTAACACGCCGTCACGATCAAAAGCTTTGGCACCGAGTGTCTTTTTTACAAAGGGTTGCTCAACCAAACTTAAACTCTCTGGGAGAACAATTTGGTCAATACTATTTAATAAAAAAGTTGATTTCTTGTATTGTCTTGAACCGCCTAAAGCGCCTAATAACTGAGCAAATAATCCACCTGATAGACGCGAAGTAAAAATAACAGGGCATTTTTGTGATGCCAATGATTTTGCGCCTAGTTTTTGTTGTGCCAATAATGCTGCTTTTATGCCCACTTGTTCTGGCGATTCCATGTCATTTGCATCAAGCGCTGTGGTGTATTCGTAAGCTGTTTGCATGTCGTCATCACGCTTAGCAATTAAAGCGCAATTGAGTGAATGTCTCGTGCTGCTTTGTGAAGCAATAAGCCCATTAGAGTTAGCATACAGGCCTTCGCCTTGAAAACTAGAAACCTCTGCGCCTTCTGAATTGTCAATTTCATTTTGCTCAAGTGCAATGGCTTCACAAGCCTTGGCTAGATCGATACTGTGTTTTGCGTCTAAATCCCAAGGGTAGTAGAGCTCTAAATCAGGTGCATCAAACGCCATTAAATCTTTTGGTGCTAGGCCATTAAAAGGGTCTTCTTGCGTGTATTTTGCAATCAAACAGGCAGATTCAATGGTCTTATTGAGGCTGTCTTTGCTTAGATCAACGCTTGAAGCGTGGCCTTTTTTTTGCCCCATATAAACATTAATTTCAAAATTTTTGTCTAAATGGTATTGCAGTGTTTCTACCTCGCCGAGTCTAACTGCAGTTGAAACGCCGGAGCTTGATCCAAGCGATATTTCATAGTCACTGACTTTGTATTGTTTTAACAAGTCAATGGCTAATTGCGCGGTTTGCTCTAGAGATGACATGGGTGGAATTATACTAAGTAATCTAAATCAGTTGGCTGTGGAACTTCAATTGAGTGATGTGAATGTTGAAGATCGAGTATTAATGATTTGGCTGGCATCCATAAAGCCCAAATACCCAAAGCAATAATCAACGTACCAGAGAATTTTCTCACTAAAGGTTTTTTAATGGCTTCACTGAGTTTTGAAGAAAACCCTGCCATTAACAACAAGCTAGGTAGCGTGCCTAATCCAAAAGCCAACATAATCAGCCCGCCTTGAACAGCAGAGCCTGATAATGCAGCAAAACTGAGTGCGCCATAAACCAGCCCACAAGGAATACCACCCCAAAGCAAACCAACCAAAAAAGCGCCTTTTAAACTGGTGACTGGCAGGAACCTTTGACTAATGGGTTGTAATTTTGCCCATAGTTTGGCGCCAATTTTCTCTAATACTTGTATGCCGGCATACCAATTGGCAATATATAAACCTACCAATACCATCAATAAACCTGAGAATATTCTCAATACATAATCAAGCGTACTCATCTTAAGCATGTTTGAGAGTAGCTCACCCGCCAAGCCAAATAATACACCCATTAAGATGTAACTCAAAATTCGACCCGTGTTGTAATTCAGATGATACAGTGAGGTTTTTTTAGGGTTAGATCTAAGTGATTCTGGTAAGGCTGACGTTAATAAAGCAACCACGCCACCGCACATGCCTAAACAGTGAACACCGCCCAAAAAACCCATTAAAAAGACAATGGCAAGTGTGTCCATTATTTGTTGTTAATTTTTGTGACTTCTAATAAATGCAGTCTGCGCGAGTCGGTCTTTAGCACTTTAAAGTTAAACCCTTGCAAATCAATTTCACTCATTTGCTCGGGCAAATAAGTAAAGCCAGCAACCACAAAACCTGCCACAGTATCTACATCGTCTGCCTCTAAGGTGGCTTCGAAAAATTCGTTGAACTCTTCTAATGGTGTATTGGCTTTTAACAAGTATCGGCCTTCGCCAAAATCAATGATGTTGTCTTCTTCAAAGTCATGCTCGTCTTCAATCTCACCAACAATTTGCTCGAGCACGTCTTCTAATGTCACCAAGCCGGCAATCTCGCCATATTCATCCATTACTACTGCCATGTGTGAATGTTTTTGCTGAAAGTCTCTAAGCAAACCACCCAAAGTTTTACTTTCTGGCACCAAAACTGCAGGACGCAAATACTCTTTATAACTGAATTCTTTTTTCTGATTACTGGCCAAATGTCCCAACAGATCTTTGGCTAAAACAATGCCTTGTATTTTGTCTTCTTGCGCGTTTAATACTGGGAATCGAGAATGTGCTGATTTGAGCATTATCTCAAGTAAATCTTTAGCAGAGGTTTTGTTTTTTATTAGCACCATCTTCGACTTTGGCACCATAATATCACGCACTTCGAGGTTTTCAAGCTGCATCGTGCCCTCAATAATAGATCGAGAGTGTGAGTCAATAATATGGCTTTCTTCCGCCTCTTTTAAAGCTTGTAAGAGTTCATCACTAGATTGTAGTGGAGAGTGGAAAAATTGTTTTTTTAGCCTTTGTAAAAAAGACAATGTCGAGGGAGGGTGTTCTTCGTTCATCAAATGTTAAATAACTATCAGGCGTTTATTATAGCAAAAATTAGCTTTTTTTACCACTACGCATGACTTTTCCCTTTGCAGCACGCTCTTTACGCACTTGTTTTGGATCGGCAATCAGTGGTCGATAGATTTCTACACGGTCTTTTTCGCGCAAAACGGTGTCTAGTTTGGCAATTTTTCCAAAGATACCGGTTTTGTCTTTGGTTAGATCAATTTGAGGATAGGTGTCGATAATGCCAGAGTATTCAATGGCTTGTTTGAGTGTTGTGCCCTCATCTACCTCTAGCTCAAGTAGGGTTTGTTTTTTCTCAAGTGCGTAGGCAACCTCAACTAGCATCACAAAGCTGTTGCGCCTTAGCGAAATCTAGCGTGCCTTCATAGATTGCACGGCCAGTAATCGCGCCAGTAATGCCATGATGTGCTTCAACCAATAGATTAGAAATATCATCCATATTGGTAATACCACCAGAAGCAATAATATCAATTGAAGTTTGTTTGGCCAGATCAGCCGTGGCTTCGACATTCACGCCTTGCATCATACCGTCACGGGCAATATCGGTATAAACAATAGAGCTCACACCATCTTGTTCAAACTTTTTGGATAAATCCACCACGTGTAAGTCAGTCTGTTTGGCCCATCCCTCAGTTGCTACCAAACCATTATTAGCATCCAAGCCGACAATAATTTTTCCAGGGAATTCACGACATAACTCAGACACAAATTCAGGATGAGTCACCGCCATGGTGCCAATAATCAGATAACTAATACCGGCTTCCACATAAGTATTAGCAATCTCCATATTACGAATGCCGCCACCAATTTGTACCGGTAAGTCTGGAAATGCTTTGGTGATTTCTGTCACACTGGTTGCGTTAATTGGCTTGCCTTCGAAGGCGCCGTTTAGATCTACTAAATGTAGGCGCTTTGCACCTTGATCTACCCATTGCGCTGCCATTTCAGCCGGATTGTCAGAAAACACCGTGGTGTCATCCATTAAACCCTGTCTTAGGCGTACACACTGGCCATCTTTTAAATCAATTGCAGGAATAATAATCATATTTTTATGCGTTGTTGTGGCGACGATAACCAATAGCCTCAACTAAATGTTGCTTATCTACCATTTTACTGTTATCGATATCAGCAATGGTTCTGGCAACTTTAAGTATTCGGTGATAAGCTCGTGCTGAAAGCTGTAATTTATCAATAACGGCTTCTAGCAACTGCGTATTTTCTTTATCTAACGGCACCATTTTTTCTACTTCATCAGGGGTAAGTAAATCATTCGATTTACCCTGCCTGTCCAGCTGCCTATTATAAGCGTTTAGCACTCTATCGCGTATGGTTTCACTGTTTTCAATCGCCTCTTGAGATTGACTCAACAAAACCTCTTTAGGTAGTGGCGGCACATCCAGCACCATGTCAATACGGTCTAATAACGGGCCTGATATCTTTGAATGGTATTTATCAATTTGATCTTCCGTACAATGACATTTAGCCGTACCATCGCCAAAATGGCCACAAGGACAAGGATTCATCGCGCCAATGAGCTGAAAGTTTGCTGGAAAGGTGGTTTGTTGTGCTGCACGCGACAAATGCACTTCACCATTTTCTAAAGGTTGTCTTAATACTTCTAATACATGACGAGGGAACTCAGGCAATTCATCTAAAAACAGCACGCCTTCATGTGCCAATGATATCTCACCTGGTTTGGGGTTGGCGCCACCGCCCACCAAGGCAACTGCAGAGGATGAGTGGTGAGGCGATCTAAATGGTCGAGTCTGTAAATCATCCAAACTCAATGGCTTGTTTGCAACTGAATAAATCGAGGCGCGCTCTAGCGCTTTATCGGTGGTTAATGGTGGCATGATCGACGGCAACCTTTCTGAGAGCATGGTTTTGCCAGAGCCCGGCGGGCCGATTAATAGAATATTATGCCCGCCAGAAGCGGCAATTTCTAATGCACGCTTAGCATGATACTGCCCCTTAACCTGAGAGAAATCTTTGTTATAGATAGCCGTTTTTTGTGTGCTGATATTGGGTTTTTCTATTTCAGAAACACCTTGCAAAAATCCACAAACTTCCAGCAAATGCTGGCTTGGGTAAATCGATGCATTTTCAACCAATACACCTTGGTCATAATTTTCTTTTGGAATAATAATGGCTTTCTGATTGTTTGTCGCCTCAACAATCGCAGGTAACAATCCCTCTGTTGGTCTGAGCAAGCCATCAAGACCTAGTTCACCAAAAAATTCAAACTTTGTTATGTCAAGTTTCGGCTTAAGTTGGCCTGATGCGAGCAACAAGCCTAGTGCAATGGGCAAATCGTAACGACCGCCACTTTTAGGCAAATTTGCTGGCGCTAAGCTTACCGTAATTCGCTGATTTGGAAATTTGAACTGTGAATTCATTAGTGCACTACGGACACGATCTTTAGATTCTTTGACTGCGCCTTCTGGCAAACCAACAATTGAAAAACTCGGCAATCCGCCAGAAATATGTACTTCAATTGTCACTAAAGGCGCATCTAAACCCGTTGATGCTCGAGTAAAAATTTTGGCTAATTGACTCATACCGCTTCTAACTCCTCAAGACTCCATCTTGGCTTAACAACAATCTCGCTACCTGCTGATACTTGGCCTTTGATCAGTCTTAAATGCCCTGCAAGGGCAATCATCGCGCCATTATCAGTGCAAAATTCTTGTCTGGGATAAAACACTTTAGCCTCTAATTTTTTACCCATTTTATCTAAAACTTGTCGTAGTGATTGATTAGCACTCACGCCGCCTGCCACCACCAAGGTTGTGTAATGGGTTTGCTCTAGTGCGCGCCGACACTTAATCATCAAAGTTTGTGTAGCCGCCACCTCAAAAGCCTTAGCAATGTCGGATTTTTGCTCGGGATGTTTGGCAAAAGTATTACGTGCAAACGTTTTAAGCCCACTAAAACTAAAGTCTAGTCCTGGTCGATCGGTCATTGGCCTTGGGAATTTAAACTGTGTTTCATCACCTTGTTCTGCCAATGCTGCGAGTGCTGGCCCACCTGGATAACCCAAGCCTAAAATTTTGGCTGTTTTGTCAAACGCTTCGCCCACTGCATCATCTAAAGACTCGCCCAATATTTGATAATCACCAATAGCTTTAACATCCACCAACATGGTATGCCCACCAGACACTAGTAATGCTATAAATGGAAACTGTGGCTGTGTGTCTTCGAGTAGTGGCGCTAACAAATGCCCCTCCATATGATGCACTGCCAAAGCAGGAATGTTTAAACTCCAAGCCAAACTTTTAGCAACAGATGAGCCCACCAATAAAGCTCCTGCCAAACCTGGGCCGGCTGTATAAGCAATACCACTAATATCTTTCAGCTGCATGTTGGCTTTAGATAAAACCGCTTTGATCAAAGGAATGGTGCGCTGAATGTGATCACGCGAGGCTAACTCTGGTACCACACCACCGTATTCAGCGTGCATTTCTACTTGAGAAAATAACTGATGAGCAATTAAACCTTGATCTGATGAATACAGCCCGATACCGGTTTCATCACAAGAGCTTTCAATACCCAGTGTAACAAAAGGCTTAGTGCTCACTGCTTGATTCGCCTAAATAGACTTTTTTCACATCCTCGTGAGATAAGATTTCTGCTTTATTGCCTTTGGCAATAATTGCCCCATCATGAAGTACGTAAGAGTGATCACAAGTGTCTAACATTTCACGATAGTTATGGTCGGTAATGAGTACGCCAATACCTTTGTCTCTAAGATGGTAAATGATTTGTTGAATATCGCCCACTGAAATTGGATCAACCCCAGCAAAAGGCTCATCTAACAAAACAAATTTTGGATCCATTGCCAATGCTCTGGCAATCTCCGCACGTCTACGCTCACCACCTGAAAGGCTTAATCCATCAATATGGCGAATATGCTCAATGTTAAATTCGGCCAATAATTCTTCTAACCGATGCTTTCTTTGTTTTTTATCTAGTTGGGAATTAAGCTCTAAAACTGCCATGATATTGTCTTCAACAGATAGCTTTCTGAAGATTGATGGCTCTTGTGGCAGATAACCCAAACCTAGTTTGGCACGCTTATGCATTGGCAGTTTGCTGACTTTATGTTGATCAATAAATACTTGGCCTTTATCTGCCCTTACCAAACCACAAGCAATGTAAAAACACGTAGTTTTGCCTGCACCATTTGGCCCTAGCAAACCAACAATTTCACCGGCTTTAACCTCAAAAGAAACATCGCTCACAACCTCGCGTCGAGCGTATTTTTTCCGGATATTTTGAACAATTAATGTGTTTTCCTGCATAAATTAACAAAGCATTATTTTGAGTGCTTAATCTTACCCTAAATTAGACGAATTTGTTCGGAGCTATAAGCTTCGATCATTGCGCCATCTGCATCAATCATCAGTGCACCTTGTGTATTAATTCCACTTGCGATACCAATGGTTTTTTTATCTTGGTAATTAAGCTCTAATCGTTTGCCTAATAAGTAGTCATGTGCGGCCCATTGAGATTGAAAATTATCAAGCCCTCGCTGCTCAAAATATTGGCAGTAATTCAATAAATTTTTTATTATTTTCTCTTGTAATTCAACAAGATTGGGCGCTTCACCTGTCATTTTAAACAGGTCTACCCAAGGCGTTTCACACTCAAAGTCATCGTCTAAATGATGGTTTAATCCTAATCCAATTACAACAGACTGCGTACTATTCTGCACGCTGTTTTCAATCAAAATACCGGCCAGTTTTTTATTATCAAAAAAAACATCATTTGGCCATTTAAGTTTTAAATGATTAATACCGTAATCGTTTTTCAAAACATCAATGACAGACAGGCCAACGATTAGGCTTAAACCGTTAAGATTGGTGTCTATTGAAAATGGATAACGCAATGACAGCAAAACACTGCTATCCTTTTTGCTTAACCAGGATCGCTGGTATTGGCCTTTTCCAGCCGTTTGCTCTCTAGCAATACAAACCTTAACATCTTTAGAAAAAGGCAGTTTAATTAAATGATCGTTAGTGCTAGTTGTTGATTCTAAAACAAAACATTCAATGCCATCAGGCAGCTCTAAAGTAGAATAATCAACCATGTAATAACCACCAACATTAATGACAACCCTACTGCGGCAGAACCCATGTCTTTTGCCACACCTGAAAGTTTGTGATACTCATCGCCAACACGATCAACCACTGACTCAATTGCTGAGTTTAAAACTTCAACAATTAAAACCAATACAATTGGGAAAATTAATAACACTTGCTCAATCGGTGAATCGCTAAGCCAAAAAACCGACGGTATTAATACAATGCTCAGCCAAAGCTCTTGTCTGAAAGCGGCTTCTGATTGGTAGCATGACTTCAGCCCTTGCATAGAAAATTTATACGCACTAGCGATTCGACTCAATCCTTTTGCTTCATTTTTCATGCTCTGCACTCCAAACGTATAAAATAGTTAAATTGATTTTACATTAATTAGGGTTACTTAGAAATTTATGAAATTAGCACTCGGTGTTGAATACTTAGGCACAAACTTCCATGGTTGGCAGTTGCAAAAATCTGGTATTCGAACAGTCCAACAAGTGGTTGAAGAGGCATTGTCCAGTATTGCCGATGAACCGGTTCGTGTGTTTTGCTCAGGCAGAACTGATGCGGGCGTACACGCTATCGAACAAGTGATTCACTTTGAAACCAATGTTAAACGCGAAGACAAGGCATGGTTATTTGGTGGCAATGTTAATTTACCTCATGATGTAAACTTTAAATGGGTTAAACAAGTTGACGATGATTTTCATGCGCGTTTTAATGCCTATGCCAGGCAATATCATTACAAAATTCACAACACGCCGGTACGCTCTGCACTCATAGGTGACCACTCACTTTGGGAACCAAGAGAACTAGACATAACAGCCATGAGTACAGCAGCCAGATACTTGCTTGGTGAACATGATTTTTCTAGCTTTAGAGGGAGTTTATGTCAAGCCAAATCACCGATTAAAACCATTGAGTTTATTCGATTGACTCAAACTGATGATGAAATATTATTAGACATTAAGGCCAATGCATTTTTGCATCACATGGTGCGTAATATCGTCGGCACATTACTCAAAGTGGGTAGGGGCGAAAAGTCAATAGAATGGGTTAAAGAAGTATTAGAAGCAAAAGATAGAAAACGCGCTGGCGCTACAGCGCCACCACAAGGTCTATATTTCTTGAAAGCTTTTTACAATAGCCTTTAATATATTTTCCAGTCTTAGAAAATAAGACTCATCATTGTCATCATTACAACAATAAATAAAACCGTCATAATGCCGCCAGCCTTAATAAAGTCAGCCACTTTGTATCCACCAGGACCCATAATTAACGCATTCACTTGGTGCGTTGGAATTAAAAATGAATTTGAAGTGGCGATTGCAACAGTCAATGCATATACTGCCGGATCTGCGCCAACCTGAATTGCAATGTTAACCGCAATAGGAACTAATAAAATCGTTGCACCGACATTAGACATAACCAATGTAAAGAATGTTGCTAAGATAGCAATAGACGTTAATATAACCCATGGGGCCATATCGCCAACAACTTTAACTGTTTCTTGCGCAACCCAAAGAGCGGTACCAGTTTTAGACACAGCAAGACCCAATGGAATCAAACTTGCAAGTAAAAATACTGTTTTCCAGGATACTGCCCGATAGGCTTCTTCAATCTTAAGGACGTTGGTTAGAATCATTCCTAATGCGCCTGTCATCAAAGCAATTGACAGCTTAATATCTGTAAATAATATTAAAAATAAGGCAATACCAAAAAATACGCCTGCCCATTTGACTTTTTCAGGTCTTGATTCTTCTTGTCTTGGGTATTCAGAAGTTACAATAATAAAGTCTTTATTGTCTTGCAATCGATCCAGATCTTCCCAACAAACATGCGCAACAATCGTATCGCCAGACTGAAATTCCATATCTCGGATACCTTCTCCTTCTTTCAAGGTCTTTCCGTTTCTGTGTAATGCCACCATGGCAATACCATAGGTCTTTCTAAGCCAAACGTCTCGCGCTGTTTTACCAATCAAACTAGAATTTGGTGGAATTACCACTTCTGCTGTACCGCAATTTTGAGTAGACAATAAGTCGGTAAATTGTTCAATTTTGTCAGATAATTCTAACTTAAACCCTTCGACAAAACTCTCGATATTAGAACGTGATGTCAACACACCAATCGTTGTATTAGGCTGAATGGTCGTATTTCTATCTACTGAGTCTTGTCCAATAATCCCATTACCTTTTTCATCTTGTAGCGCAACAACTCGAACTTTTGAAATAGTTTCTACCTCGTCTAGTTTAAGCCCGACAAGCTTACTACTTGAAGGGATTTTAATTTCATACAAGTCATAATCAATCTGATAAACTTTCTGAAGATACTCAACGGCAGAAACACTTTTGTCTTCTTTCTCTTCTTGTTTTGGTAAAACAAATTTACCAGCAATAACAAAATAAATAATACCCGTTGCAACTAACGCTACACCAATTGGTGTTACCGAAAACAAGCCCCAAGTTTCCATCTGATTTTCAGCTGACAGGCCTTGGTTGGTTGTTAGAATTAAATCGTTTAACAAAATCAATGGGCTTGAGCCAACCATTGTCATCGTACCACCTAAAATGGCAGTAAAGCCCATTGGCATCAACAGTCTCGACATTGGAACACCTGATTTTGATGAGATACGACTCACAACTGGAATAAACAATGCGGCTGCGCCAACATTTTGCATAAATGAGGATATAAAACCAACTGTTGAGGAAACGATTGGAATAATTTTAGTCTCTGACGTGCCGCCTTTCTTTACAATAAACGCTGCAACCTTAGTCATTAGGCCTGTTTTATCTAATCCTGCACCAATAATCATGACAGCAATAATTGAAATAACGGCATTTGATGAAAACCCATCAAATAGTCTATTGTTATCAACTAACCCTTCCTCTAAACCCATCAATGCATAGATTAATGGCAATGAAGTCAATCCTAAGATCACCATAATAGTAATAGCTGCCTCATCTACCTCGACAACTTCAAAGGCAAAAAGATAAATCGTCAACAATAGAATGGCCAACATCCAGGCAATCGGCGTTGTAGGTGCAACAGTTGATAAAAATAGGGTGAAGGCGGCAAAAATAATGCCTGCAATGACTTTTACGTTAAACATATAGTAGCAAGGTATGAAAAATTGACCCTTATTTTAACCTAAAAAATAAGTAACCTTTAAGATATTAGGTGTTTTAAAGGGCTTTTTGATGCGGCTTCTTCATCTCCCAGCTCTCTCCATGCGAAACGTAACGCATCAGTACGTCGATCAAAAAAACGTTTGTTACCAAATCTGTCCATGAAGCCCGCTCTTTTCAATACTTTTTCAATGCCTTCTGTACGGGCAAATAAGATCTCCACGCCATTAGAAGAGCAACGATCTAACAAACGAGTAAGCATGTCTTCTCCACTGGCGTCAATCCAGTTAATCCCTGCCATATCAACAATAATATATCTTAGGCATTTATGCTTTTCTGCAATTAGTTTAAGCACCTTGTCTTCAAAATAACCTGCATTAGCAAAATATAGTGATCCTGAATATTTAACAATAGATACCACTTCACAGCGCTCTAATTTATTATCTAAGGCATTAACAAGCATATTAGATCCATCATGCGCAGAAAGCTCAGTAAATCTAGGCTCCATCGTACGGTAAAGGAACAATCCTAACGATAAGATTATGCCGATCATAATGCCATTTTCTAAACTTGGGGCAGAAACTAGAGTCAAAGCAAATGTGATGACTGCTACAAACGCATCATGTTTTTCAACTTTCCAGGCCTGCTTAATGGGATCAATTTTAACCAGATTAAGAACCGCCGTCATAATAACAGCTGCAAGTGCCGCTTGTGGGATATGATAAAGCAAAGGCGTCAACCACAATAGCGTAAACCCAACTAATATAGCTGTGACGACTGATGAGAATCCAGTCACTGCACCAGCTGAAATATTAACTGCAGAACGGGAAAATGACCCTGATATTGGGTAACCTTGAAACATGCCTGAAGCAAAATTTGCCAAACCTTGGCCCATTAATTCTTGATTAATATCAAGACGCTGTTTTGTTTTAGCCTGCATAACCTTGGCAATGGCGATCGCTTCCATAAAGCCAATTAATGCAATAGTGATAGCGATCACTATCATTTCATTCATTGCCGAAAAATCAACATCTGGCATTATAAAGCTAGGCAAGCCTTCTGGAATTGCACCAACTATAGCACCACCAAGCCCGCCTTCTTCAGTAGGCTTACCAAAATCAATCAGCCATGAAAAAATAGTGGTAGAAGCTACGGCAATTAATACACCTGGTAATTTTGGCTGATATCTTCTAATGCCAATAATAATAATCGAAGCAACAATTGCAAAAACAAGGGTTATAAAATGGGTATTAGTTGCTGCATTGATAACCGTACCCCAAACCTGTTCATAACTATACTCACCAGGCCCTTTAGCAACACCGAAAATTTTATTTAATTGTGAGGCGGCAATAATAATTGCTGCCGCATTAGTAAAACCAACAACCACAGGATGGGATAAAAAATTTATCACAAAACCCAGTTTTAATGCCCCCATGGCGAATCGAAAAAATCCCACCATAAGTGCAAGTAACGAAGCATAAGCTGCATAGGTCACCATATCTGCTCCTTCAGGAACAACCGTTGGTATAGCTGCAGCAGTTAGAAGGGATACAATGGCAACAGGGCCTGTGCCTAATTGACGAGAAGAGCCCATCAAGGCTGCTATCATTACAGGCAAAAATGACGCATATAAACCGTATTGTGGAGCTAGCCCTGCTAGTTGTGCGTATGCCATTGATTGTGGCACCAAAACCAATGCAACCGTTAAACCTGCAACAATATCAGCTCTTAGAACTTTCTGATTTTTTAACTCATGTATCCACGACAAAAAAGGGAAATACTTTGCAAATTTATTCATGAAATTAGTATTATTCGAATAATAACAATTATTCGTATTTTAAAAATACACTCTGTTTTTCATAGAGCATGTGTTGAGAAAATTTAACTTAGCGATTGCCAAAAATTTAAAAATGCTTATGCTTTTAAATATCAGTTAATTATAACATACTTATAGACTAACCCTTCTCAGGATTAGCCTACACTATATCAAAACTAAGCAAAGAATGTGCCGACAGCCGCACCAAGTGTATCTCGCATATCTACATCATCCGTTAACGGCTCAACAAGTGCCATGTGACAAGCGTCTTCCGGACTAATACCTTTAGCAATCAGTTGACCTGCATATATTAACAAACGAGTTGACATGCCTTCATCTAAACCATGGCCTTTTAAGTTACGCGAACGTTGTGCAACTTGAACTAGCTTTTCTGCTGTTTCTTTGTCAATACCAGTCTCGTGTGAAACAATCTCCACTTCTACCTCGCTAGGTGGGTAGTCGAACGACATGCCGCCGAAACGTTGTTTTGTTGATTGTTTCAAATCTTTCATCATAGACTGATAGCCTGGATTATATGAAATTACAATTTGAAAATCAGGATGTGCGTCAACTTGTTCACCTTTTTTCTCAAGTGGTAATTGACGGCGATGATCAGTTAGCGGGTGGATAACTACTGTTGTATCTTGACGAGCCTCTACTATCTCATCAAGATAACAAATGGCACCTATACGAGCAGCAGTGGTTAGCGGCCCATCTTGCCATTGTGTGCCATTTGCATCAAGCAAAAAACGACCAACCAAGTCTGATGCTGTCATATCCTCATTACAAGCAACACTAATTAGAGGCTTTTGCAACTTCCACGCCATGTATTCAACAAATCTTGATTTTCCACAACCTGTAGGTCCTTTTAATAAGACTGGCATACGGGCGGAATATGCAGCCTCATAACGCTCAACCTCTTGACCAACCTTATGATAGTAAGGCTCTTCAGTTATCATGTATTGACTTGTATCTATCATCTTTTCCTTTGTATTTAGTTAATATTAATTTGAGAATGTATTTTACCTAATTATTTATTTTGTTAACGATAAATACAGCTCTGGCAACTTCTCAGGCAATCGCTCAACATTGTCAAGCACCAAAAAGTTTTGAGCGCCAAAAATCCTTGAAACGTACTCATCTGCATGTGGATCAAGTGTCAAGCAAAATGTATTAACGCCTTCTCTAGCTAACTCTTCAACGGCACGTTTTGTATCAAAACGCAGATATTGAGGGTCGTTTTCATCATTGTCTGCCGGCTCACCATCGGTCAATAAAAATAGAATTTTTTTACTGCTACCTCGTTCATTTAGCAATGAGCCTGCATGGCGAACTGCTGCACCCATCCTGGTTGATAGTTGGCCTGTCATACCTGCTAAATGCGCTTTAGCTTCATCGCCATATTCTTCATCAAAATCTTTGAATCGATAATATTCTACATCATGTCGTCCATTAGAATCAAAACCATGAATTGCAAATGGGTCGCCAATTTTATCCATCGCGTCTGCCATAAGGGCGGCTGCCTCACGTGACAAATCTAGAATGGTTGGCTGGTTGTTTTCTTCAGACTCATCGTCATTGTTTTTATTTGCATTTTCCACAAGGTCAGATTTAGAAGATGGAAGTGGGTCATTTGTCGACTCTGACAAGTCAACCAATAATATAACCGACAAGTCTCTAATCTGAAGGGTTGTTCGAATACCTATGCGAGGATCAGGCTGTACACCGCGACGAATATCAATCATCGCATTAATTGCCTCATTCAAGTCAATTTCATCTCCATCTTCAACTTTTCTTTGTCTGATTAATCCTTGTGGCTGTACTGCCTCAATAAGATGTTTCAATCGTCTTACAAGTGGCTTATGACGTTCTAAAATATCTTCAATAATATCTGTATCACCAGATTTTGGTCGCTTCTCTAACAAGGTTACCCAGCTTGGTCTCTCTAGTTGAGTTTGGTAGTCCCACTCATGATAATGGACTGGTGAAGAGATAGGCTCTTTGCCTTCCATTTCATTCCATGAAACACCCTCATCCTCATAAGGAAATAACTCTGTACCGAGAACCCAAATTTCTTGTGCATCATCGCCAGCATTTGGAACTTCGACTTCATTAATCATTTCCATTAAACTGACATATTTACGGACTTGTTGTATTTCACCCGGCAATAGCTCATGTCCTTCTTCAACATGATCTGGTGATTGCCACAAACATCGATTATCATCACGGTAAACATTGCTGTATTTATCATGACTTGAATTTAAAACAAGATCTGACTCTAGTATTTTTTGCGCAAGATTTAGACCAATTTCGCGAGAAATTTCTGATTCCGACATACGGTCTTTACAAGCTATAAATTGTTGACGAGCCTCTACAACCAATGGGTGGTCGTCTTGATATTCATCATCTATCAAAGCTCTAGCCATTCTATCTAAAATAGGCTGAAGCGTATCATCAGGACTCTTATCTACTGGAAGCAAATTAATCCACAACTGCTTCATTCCTGGAAATTTTTCAACAGCTAAAAATTCTACACGTGCATCCTCGATTACACCGATGATCAATCGCTGTAAATTGCTTAATTCTTCTAGAGCATTCTCATCGTATGAAGAAAAAACAATATGTGCTGCCGCATGTGCAGAGCTGGCACGATATACATCCATACCCAAAACGATTGAATCTTCATCGGCGTCTTCTGATGGCTTGTAGTCATCAAAAGCATCTGGCAGATGAATAAAATAATGCTCAATATATGGCTGATAACCTTCACGTGTTTCATAGTCACCAGAGGTTGGGCGAATAAAAAAATCACGACCCCATAATGATCTAAGATACATGTTTAATCTTCGTTGGATATTAACAAAAAGAACACCACGTTGCTCTTGCTTCAAGATTGCTTTAGCTTGTTCGCTTTTTAAACTAAAGTATTCGGCTTGCGCATCAAAATCGTCACGATAAGCAGAGACACCCCAGGTTGTCCAACGCCTAAGCCCGCCAAGTGTGAGTTGACCAAGCAAGACATCTAAACTTTCTAAGAAAGGTCTGATTGCTCTTGGGGCTTTTGCAACTAGGTTGTTTAATAAGCCCAAGTAAGCTTTAAACAGATCTATTTCTCCAAGTCGACTTGCTGCAATTGGTGCTGTTGAGAAAACCAATGCAATAACTTCAGAGCTTGTTCTTGAATACATCTTAATTGCAATAGAGTGCAAATCAGGCACCGCCTGTTCACCAATCTCTTTTGCAACAATAGGCGCACTTTCGATAAAAGAAATTACCAACTCAACACCACGTCCAATTGATTTCAATCCTAATGCAGCTTCTAGATAAGATTGCAACCCTCGCGGACTAAACACACGTGTTGCCTCATGCCAATTCGCCTCTAGAACCTCGCCAGACTGCTCGCCTAACTCTTCAAGAAGATCATCATAATCTGATAACTGAACTGACATAAAGAAAGATAATATTTAAAAGTTGTTTTAATCAGGCCAAATACGTTTTGGATGGCTGATAGAGTTTGTTGCCAACTTCTTGACGATAGGCTTCTTAGCAACAGTCTTTGTAGTCACTTTTTTCTTGGCTACTGGCTTCTTAGCAGCTACTTTTTTAGCAATTGGTTTTTTAGCTGGACTTTTCTTAGCTATTGGCTTTTTAATAACAGGCTTATCTTGCTCAGGCTTGTTAATACTCTCAACTAACTTATCTTCTAATTTGCTCATGCGGCACTCCTTGGTTTAATACTTAACAAAAACAATCAGTCAGGCCAAATACGTTTTGGATGGCTGATAGAGTTTGTTGCCAACTTCTTGACGATAGGCTTCTTAGCAACAGTCTTTTTAGTCACTTTTTTCTTGGCTACTGGCTTCTTAGCAGCTACTTTTTTAGCAATTGGTTTTTTAGCTGGACTTTTCTTAGCTATTGGCTTTTTAATAACAGGCTTATCTTGCTCAGGCTTGTTAATACTCTCAACTAACTTATCTTCTAATTTGCTCATTTTTCTCCCCTTGTTTACTTTTCAAAAACTTCTTTAATTACAGACTCAATATCATTAACTGCTGTATCACCACGTTTTCCAAACTGATAAACGCTAATCCCTTCCAGTGCCGCCCAACGATATGATGCACGCCTTCCTAGTGAGCTTTTTAGCGCTGGTAGACCACAGAATTCTATAGCTTGCTTCATTGCCTTTGAAAGCGCACTTCTGTTTTCTACTTGGTTTCGAACAAGATAGGATTTTAGCCTTTTATTAGTTTTTTGTGCCTCTTTGACCGCATCTACCATATGCACACTACTCCACAAATCTGGTGGCGAAGGCAGAACTGGGATTAATAATAAATCCACTAATTCTAGCACTTTCTTCGTATGTCCGCTTTCTAAACTTGGTGGGCAATCGACTACTATATAATCAAACTCGCTTTCTATTGATTTGATAGATTTTTCTATATCACTGGATGCATTAATGACACTTGGCATTCCGTCTACTGAAGCTTTCAGCCAGTGTTCTAATGTGCCTTGCGGGTCTGCATCAAGTAATGCTACACTACCTCTAGACATTAACCCTGACGCTAGATTTAAAGACAATGTAGATTTACCACACCCCCCTTTCAGATTGGCAACTGCAATTTTCAACTTAGCCATTTTTCTCCCCCTCTACGACGGTTATTGAATCTTTACCTAAAGCGTCAACTTGCGCTGCAAATAAAAAATCGACTTCAGTAAACTTTTCTTCTTCTCTAGATTTAATGGACACGTTAACGTGCACACGACTAAAAGTCAAATCTGGGTAGTAGTCTTCTTTTTCAGATAAATCTTGTAAATCATCAAGAAAATCTCTCATGTCGTCATAATCACTATAATCATAGCGCTTTGTCATTGTTAACGCACGTTTTTGTACCTTCCACCCAAGATCAGTAACGTCTGCTATTCCTTTGTCTATTGAACTGTTATTACTCATTCTTTAATTTAATTCAAGCATCCACTTTTCAATGGAACTTAAATGATGTTTTTCCTCTTCCAGCAGTGTATTGAATAATTCATAACCATGAATAAGGCCACTGTTTAGACAGTATTGACTAGCATCACTATACAGTTCTACAACCTCTTTTTCGAGTTGCCAATCGACGATTAATATTTCTTTTAACGTCTTCGTCTTTGGTATTGATTTTAATTGTGAAGTAGCCGCTGTCAAACCCAACTTAAGCATAAAGTTAATAATTCTAGATGCATGGTCAAACTCTTCTTTTGCCTCTTCTTCAAACTTAGATGCGGCAGACTCTAAGCCCCAAATTTTGCACAAATTAGATTGGGTTGTGTAATACTGGATAGCTGACATTTCATGCTCCAACCCTCGTCTCAAATACCAACTAAGTTTTGAATTGGCCAACATAATATTAATCCTTTGACTCAGGCCATTCCCAATGATCAATAATCCCAACAATTGTTAAATCTGTCGCTGAATCATAGCTAGGCATTGCCCATCTAGCAGCCGAACCACTTGCAGTCACAACCCATTTTCCAATACCAACACCAACCGGGTCAGAAGCACACCAAATCTTGCCCTTTAAGTCTTTCATTACTCTTAATGAAATACCTTCTATCTGATTAACAGACCGAGTACAAACAAGATCTTCTTGGACTTGCATTATCTCCATGTTAGTTTTCTATCCTTTTTGGTCTTTATCCCAATAATCGATAATGCCGACTATTGTTAAGTCACTTGGATAATCCTTGCTTCCTGCAGACTCTCGTGCTGCCGAACTTCCTACACAAATTACCCAATCACCTGGGATACAACCAACAGCATCAACTGCCACTAATGGTGTACCGTTAGGCTTGTCTCGTACAACAAGCAAAGGCCTTAACCCTAAATTTTTAATACGATTAGTTGAGACAAGAGTCTTTTCTACTTGCATTATTCTCATTACGCTTCCTCACTTATAATTTCAAGACTGCTGCCTAACGGCAAATCTTGAATGCTAATTTGAAAATATAAATTATTATTTTCAGCCAATTGTTTATATCTGTTTAATATCGCATTTTTAACACGATTACATTTTTCTATCAACCTTTTCCTTGAACCAGGTACTTTAGAATCATAACGATAATGAATTGCTATAGGTGCTGGCAATCCTTTATTTAAATTCAGTCCTGTAAAAATCTTAATACCGATATCTAAATCTGCTGCACCTTCCTCAACAGTATCTAAGTGCGCAAAATAAGCAATATTACGCAATTGAATTTCTTGAAAGCCGTCACCCACGCTAATATAGCGTTCGGCATGGCCAATATCTGGATACATGCCGCCGTATAAATCAGCAACATACTCAATTTGAGATAAATTATATTCAAGCAAGTTAGCGACAACTTTCCTCATGCCTTCATGAGGCCTTCCATCACCTTGTGCCCAGCCCGATGAATCACTACAAATATCAATAGCATTATATAATTTAACTCTTGCCTGATCAATGCTCATTGACAATGTTTCGTTATACAACTCTGATGTATCAACATATCGATGCACACTTATGTTGCCGGCTGAATCAGGCACATGTACACGAATAGAATCATTATCAGTATCAACACCAATCAATAAAATATCAATTGCAGATCCGCAACAATAGGTGTTTTCAATAGCTTCACGAAATTCTGTCAATTTTTCTAAGCCAGCTTCAGCAGATACTTTATCATTACTGCCATGAGCAGCGCACCCTTGATGCGAAGGGTCAGAGCCACTTCTATGATAGACAACAATCTTTAAATAACCATTCCCATCGTCTAGAACTTTACCATTTCTTAGCCTATCTAGCTCGATTTTTTCCCAATCACGCACATTGGATTCAACATTAAATAATGCACCAGCATAGGAATTACGAACAGTAATTGCCGATAAAGGCAAACGTAAAATATATTTAGCAAGACCTTTCAAACGACCATCAGAACAAGGTGTAATATCAACACTGTGATATCCACAGTCTAAAAAGAAACTGTCAGCGTCTACTCTTAAGTCTTCATTCCGCCCCAAATCATCTGAAAACTGAGCGATTGAACTGTTCAACGCATTAAAAACAGCTTTAGCGTATAAAGCCTTCATGTTTAAACCATCAACCCAGGCAGTTTCTAGTAATTCAATAGGAAAATTAAAACCAAGCTCTTTTGAGGTAACAGAGTCTGCCTTAGAAACAAAATCATTCTCATGTTGTAAATTTGCAAGTTTTTTTAAAGTTGGTGTAATCGAATCAAAGCGAACTTTAATAGATTCTTCGCACCTGGCTAAATGAGCATTCTGCCTCATATTAGTCAAAGGGTGTCTACAAGAACGCTCAGGAAGAGCTTCACAAACAGAGTTCAAATCCATTGGGGTCTTAGCGCCAATATCGTAATTTTGTTTAGATGAATAAGAACTTTTGGCTTGTGGGAGTGCACTTGATTGTGCCATCCCAACTGGTGCTTTGTTTAAAGGACTAGAAACACGAGAGGCTCTAATCTTGTAAGCATTCCTGGTATTCATGATGCGAAATTAACCGCGTGCGCCGCCAGATAAAGTTACTCTTGAAGAGCCACCATCTGTACCATTTCCACCACCGCTACCATTAGTAATCTTAGGACCTTCAACAATAGTCACTTCTCGACCCTTGAGTGCATGCGCACCAATCTTATGATCGTGATTTGGATTGCCTTTTTGCGTATCATTTCGATTAGAAGAAAACATACCTTCAGTGCCAGTAATTTGTCCACCACGAGACCAATTATCACCTGTGACATCTGAACCGATTTCGTTGCCTTCGCCAGTCACAACCTTTGTCGGCTCTGAAATAGCAACATCCTGTTGAGATATTTCATACGGATGTCTAAATTCTGGTGTGCCTGTCATTACACCTTGTGCTTTAGCAACTGGGCCGGTAATTCTTGCATTGGTTCCAAAAACACTGTCATGAACTCTTTCAGATTTACTCTGAAATGCGACACGAGCAGGCGACCGAACCGAAAAGTTTGCGTCATATTGTTCAGATTGGCCTTCATTTTTGAGATAAGGTGTGCCACTAATTGACTGATCAAAGCCCTTATTAAAATTACCAGAGAAACGTTGATCTTCTGTTGGCACCGTGCCACTTACCTCTTGCATTGTATATGTTTTTCTCATTTTTTGCTCACTTTCAGCTACTGCTGATGTATCACAAAACTGACTCATCTCATCTCTAGATCTATAACTACTTCCAGAAATAGGGCTACAACCACCAACTTCATCACCAGTCACTATCTCAGATTGACTAACTTGTGACCCAGAAACTTGTTGATCGTTCCATGTGTGACTTACTGCGTCTTTAAACTGTGCTGCCATCGGTACAAAAGAACACCTTTGCTCAAAACTTTCCTTACTAACATATTCGTTTCCGGTGACGCCCAGGCACATGCCATAGTCGTCACCCGTTAGCTTTGGGGAGCCACTAACCTCACTACCAGAAACACGATTACCAGTAATAGTATGTGTTTGATTTACTTTATCCGAACGCTGGTCGCACAAACCTTTACTCGCAGAACTGTCATATTGGCTGCCAGTTAAACGCTGACATGTGCCAGGCTCATTACCAGTTACCTTCTCATCTCTATCCATCATGTTGCCTGTAACATCCATACCTTTACGAGTATTATCAACAGAAACTTTATTTGGTGTTAATGGAGCCTGAGTGCCACAATTAGCAACATATCTTTCATTAGAAACATATTCGGTACCAGTCACTCTTTCACATGAATCTTGTGCGTCACCTGTAACTCCAAGTGGTGATGATAATTCACCGCCAGATATTACAGAGCCACTGTTTGTATGGTTGACGTCAACTTTTGTAACGCCCGCATTTGAACGGCTAAAAGGTGCAGTTGAATAATCAGAGCCTGTAATTGCATGACCAGCTCCTGATTCTGAACCGGTTGTTGAATTGGCTCTAGCTTCGTCTGCTCCAGTTATTGCTAAATTTTTTTTTGATGGTGTTGACATTACCTTATGGTGCGATGAAACAGCATTTGTATTATCGCATGCATTTGAATAATGATCATAACCCAAGTATTCGTTACCTGTAATTACATTACATGAACCAGGTTCAGTGCCAGTAATTTTAGAAGTAGACTCAACCAAAGTGCCCGTCATTGTCTGACCTTTAGTAGTTTGAGTTTCACCAACCTTAGGTTCGTTTGCTTGGGGTGTGGTTGAACACAACTGTGAAAATTGTTCAGCACCAAAATATTCAGTACCTGTAATTCCCTTGCAACCACCAGCTTCACTACCTGTAATCTTTTGTGTTTGATCAACCTGAGTTCCACTGACAGGCTGACCTGCTAGTGTAGTACCCAATTCAACTTTAGATGGTGCAGATCCCGGTCTGATTCTACCGCTTGGACGACAAGCTTCTACATTGCCCCGACCAACCGTACATCTTTCTTCACGCTTTATTTTGGCTAGATCACGACCTGACATAGAGTTTTTATTGTTATTAACCCTTGAACGTCGTGCATCTCTGCCAACCTTACCTGGTAATGCTTGTTTACCAGTTTTTGACATTTGTCTACGCCTATCTCTACAGAAGGCTCTCACAGATGAACTAGCATTTGATTGACCAGCATCAACCAGCTCACAAATCTCGTCCACTTTAACATCTCCTTCTGGTGAAGATAGTTTGTCATTACAAGGAGAACATGTTTCTTTCAAGTCCTTTTCCTTGCAATCATCACAACAATACTCAAAATTATCATTTTCTACTGCTTGAGTATTAATGTTGTTTAATTCGTTATCTGTAGTATTTTCTACAGTTGTATTTGACTGAACTTCTTGACCAATATTTGGGTTTGCTACTACAGCTGATTGTCTTCCTCTAGGGTTTACTCGACCAGATTTTTTCATACCGGCAGAACCTGTTTTAGACATTTGCTGACGTCTGAGCATTGACCTCTCTCGTCCAGAAAGTTTTTCTGTTGAATTTGTCATATTAAATTCCGTTTATAAGTACTTAAATATTTTTGCTAATGTTTATCAATAAACCATTTACAAATTTTAAGTTTTATATAATCATTTCTAGGCGAACAACACAAATGTTATTCACCTAAAAAATGACTGATTAAGCTTCAGCCGCTGAAGGCAGAATGTTTTCAACTTCGCCGTGAACACGCGCAATAATGTGGGCTGCTACCAGACCATCACCTACACGCTCACATGCGTCAGCACCGGCACGTACTGCTGCGTTTACCGCACCAGTTTCACCACGTACTAATACTGTTACATAACCGCCACCAACGAACTGACGACCAACTAAACGAACTTCTGCCGCTTTGGTCATAGCATCGGCCGCTTCAATAGCAGGAACAAGACCTCTAGTCTCGATCATGCCCAATGCGATTCCTGTTACATCACTCATAGTATTTCTCCTATATTTTTAAGCTTCAGCCGCTGAAGGCAGAATGTTTTCAACTTCGCCGTGAACACGCGCAATAATGTGGGCTGCTACCAGACCATCACCTACACGCTCACATGCGTCAGCACCGGCACGTACTGCTGCGTTTACCGCACCAGTTTCACCACGTACTAATACTGTTACATAACCGCCACCAACGAACTGACGACCAACTAAACGAACTTCTGCCGCTTTGGTCATAGCATCGGCCGCTTCAATAGCAGGAACAAGACCTCTAGTCTCGATCATGCCCAATGCGATTCCTGTTACATCACTCATAGTATTTCTCCTATATTTTTATATTAGCCGCGATAAACAACGAAGTTCATGCCTTGACTTTGTGAATAATTATCATAACCAAGCAAACGAACGTGATGGTTAGGATACTCTCTATGACAAGCTTCTAGCTCTGCTAGAACTACATCAACTGATTGCTCACCAAACATTGGCAATTTCCACATGTACCAGTAATAAGTCATAGAACGCGCTGGCTCTACATGCTCAATTGCTGGATTCCATCCATTGTTAATGATGAACTGAATGTGTTGTCTTGTTTGATCAGGTGTCATCTGTGGTAAGTATGAAAAAGTTTCAAACTTAGGTCCAGATTTATAATCTTGCATTTCACTCATAATAATTCCTCTTCTTTAAATTAAACCAATTAACGGTTTTGACCGTCTAGTTTATCAACTGTGTCAAACTCAAACTTAATTTCTTTCCATGTTTCCATAGCAATCTTAAGTTCTGGACTATGTGCAGCAGCACTCTCCATTACAGCTTTACCTTCGCGCTCTACATCAATACCACGGTTACGTGCGTCTACACATGCTTCTAGTGCAACACGGTTTGCAGCAGCACCTGCAGCATTACCCCATGGGTGACCTAACGTACCACCACCAAACTGTAGTACTGAATCATCACCAAAGATTGCAACTAGTGCAGGCATATGCCATACATGAATACCACCCGATGCAACAGGCAATGTGCCTGGCATTGAACCGAAATCTTGGTCAAAGAAAATACCACGACTACGATCTTCAGGAACAAATGATTCACGCATTAAATCAATCCAACCTAATGTTGCTTCACGGTCACCTTCTAACTTACCTACAACGGTACCAGAGTGCATATGATCACCACCTGATAAACGCAATGTCTTCGCTAATACTCTAAAGTGAATACCATGATGCGGGTTACGATCAACTACAGCGTGCATTGCACGGTGAATGTGTAACAATACACCGTTCTTAGCACACCAGCGCGCTAAACCTGTGTTTGCACAAAAACCACCAGTAAAGAAGTCATGCATAATAATTGGTGACTTAATTTCTTTTGCAAATTCTGCACGCTCATACATTTCTTCCGGAGAAGCTGCTGTTACGTTTAAGTAGTGACCCTTACGCTCACCTGTTTCTTGTTCTGCAGTTTCAATTGCATCCTGACAGAATAAGAAACGATCACGCCAGCGCATAAATGGTTGTGAGTTTACGTTCTCATCATCCTTCGTAAAGTCTAAACCACCGCGTAAACATTCGTATACTGCACGACCATAGTTTTTAGCTGATAAACCAAGTTTTGGCTTAATTGTACAACCCAACATTGGACGACCATACTTATTCATCTTATCACGCTCTACTTGGATACCATGTGGAGGACCATTACAAGTCTTAACATATGCAAGAGAGAATCTAATGTCTTCTAAACGAAGCGCTCGTACTGCTTTAAATCCAAATACGTTACCAACTAGTGAAGTTAGCACGTTTACAATTGACCCTTCTTCAAATAAGTCAATTGGGTAAGCAATAAATGCATAGTAACAACTATCATCACCTGGTACATCTTCAATACGGTAACAACGACCACGGTAGTAATCCATGTCTGTCAGTAAGTCTGTCCATACTGTAGTCCAAGTACCTGTTGAAGATTCAGCAGCTACCGCAGCAGCAGCTTCTTCACGGTCAATACCTGGTTGTGGTGTGATCTTAAAACAAGCCAATAAGTCCGAATCTAACGGAACATAATCAGGTTGCCAGTAAGTTTCGCGGTAATCTTTTACACCCGCTTCGTATTTTTTGGCCATTAAGCCCTCCTTTCTTTATAAATTTAATAAAAATTCAAAATGCCTGGCAATCATACAATATTATATTCATAGAGTAAAATAATATTTTTTTAAAAAATAATAATTTTAACTTATGATTACTTTTGCATTATTCTGTAGCGCCTTGTTGCTATAATGCTTTACAAGTTTAATAGTTATTTTAAAGAGTGTTTGTAATTAACAAGCATGATAAATTTTATTTATTAAAATTTTTCATCCCAATCAACTTTTATTAGCCCTTTATCTAGATTAACAGATATTAAATACGGCTCAATAAAAGGCACCCAATGTTCTTTTTCACCATTAATCACTAATACAGTGTTAGCCCCTGTATCAACCAAATTATCAACATTTCCAAGGGTAATGCTTTTTTGATTAACAACTTTTAGACCAATCAAATCTTCCCAATAGTACTCCCCTTTGGACAACATTGGTAATTGTGACTTTAAGATATATAACTCAACACCAATCATAGATCGTGCTTGATCACGATCATTAATATCTTTAAGTTGGGCAACAATGGTTTTTCCTTGTTCTCTTCCTTTGACAATATTTAATGTTTGCCACTGACCATCTACTCGAATATACCAAGGCTGGTAAGACAAGATATTTTTACGAGGCTGTGTGTGTGAAAATATCTTTACCCAGCCCTGAACACCAAAAAGGCCATTGATCTTACCGACCAACAGCCTTTTTTGATTAGATGAAGAAGGTGCTAAATTACTCAGCAGCCTCTTCCTCTGATGATGACTCTTCCGCAGGCGCCTCTGCTTCAGACTCTGCGGCTGCTTCCGCTTCGGCTACTGCCTTAGCTTCTGCTTCCTCTGCTGCTTTTGCTTCCGCCTCAGCTTTTGCCTCTTCGTCTGCTTTCGCCTTAGCTTCAGCTGCTAATTTAGCTGCTACTGCTGCCGCTCTAGCTTCTTGTGCTGCAACACGTTTTTCACGAATCGAAGGGTCTTTAAACTCTTTGACAAGTTGCTTAACACGATCAGAAATTTGTGCACCTTTTGATGCCCAGTAATCTAGTCTATCTTCTTCGATGGTAAGCCTAACTTCTTGTCCGCGAGCGACTGGATTAAAATATCCAATACGCTCAATGTAACCACTGTCTCTACGCTTTCTAGAGTCTGTCGCCACAATTGAATAAAAAGGTTTTTTCTTGGCTCCACCTCGGGCTAATCTAATTTTAACCATGGGTTTTTTGCTCCTTTTATTATATTGTTCACTTATATCAAAAAAGATATAAGACGCGAAATTATATCAGTTTTTCTAAGTCTTGCGCTAATTTTTGTGCATCACCTGTATAAGTCATTGGAGTTAATTCGGCCAATGACTGTTTGGCTTCTTCTGGCATATCAAGGTCTTTTACAAAATCTGCCAATACCTGGGCATCAATAGTATTGCCACGCGTAAGTGCTTTGAGTTTTTCATACGGATTTTCAATACCGTAACGACGCATCACGGTTTGAATCGGCTCAGCCAGGACTTCCCATGAGCTATCTAAGTCCTCTAATAATCTTGCTTCATTCGTTTCTAGCTTGCCAATACCTTTAGCAATCGATGCATAAGCCACCAAACAATGTGCGCAACTAACGCCCAGGTTTCTCAGTACAGTTGAATCCGAAAGATCGCGCTGCCAACGGGAAATAGCCAACTTGTCTGCTAGATGTGTATTAATTGCATTGGCAAGACCTAAATTACCTTCACCATTTTCAAAATCAATTGGATTTACCTTATGTGGCATCGTAGATGAGCCAACTTCACCAGCAATAGTTTTTTGCTTGAAGTATCCTAATGAAATATAACCCCAAACATCACGACAATAGTCAATCAATATCGTATTAAAACGATTCATTGAGTGAAAATATTCGGCCATATAGTCGTGTGTTTCAATCTGTGGCGTGTAAGGCGCATAATTTACACCCAAACTCTCAATAAAATTTTGTGAAATATTCTGCCAGTCAAGATCTGGATAAGCGGAAATATGCGCATTGAAGTTACCCACGGCGCCATTAAACTTGCCCATAACTTTAACAGCCTTCAAATGATCAATTTGACGTTTTAAACGAAATGCAAAATTAGCCATTTCCTTGCCTACCGTTGTTGGTGATGCGGTTTGACCATGTGTACGAGACAGCATTGGGATTGCCGCATTGTCTTTAGCTAAAGCAGCAATTAAAGTCAAGATATTTTGCATCTCAGCCAAGACAATCTCACGGCCATCAATCAGCATTAATGCATGAGAAAGGTTGTTAATGTCTTCTGATGTACAGGCAAAGTGAAAAAATTCACTCACCGCATTTAGCTCAGCATTGTCTTTGATTTTATCTTTTAAAAAATACTCAACCGCTTTAACATCGTGATTAGTCGTGCGTTCAATATCTTTGACTACTTGTGCATCTTCAAGTGAAAAATCAGTAGCAATGCTCGCTAGAAACTGACTAGCCTCAGCACTAAATGCAGGCACTTCATCAATGCCCTTATTATCAGCCATGGCTTGCAACCATTTAACCTCAATTAATACGCGATATTTAATCAATCCGAATTCACTAAAAATTGAGCTTAGAGTGTTGGTCTTATCAAAATAACGTCCATCAATAGGAGAAATAGCAGTCAGTGCATTGAGTTCCATAATTCGTCTAATTAAATCAAATAAATGGTAAAATTATACGCTTTATACGATCCACTGATTACACAGATGAAAACAGCCTATTTAGCTCATATTGACGAGCGCGCCCAAAACAATTTACCGCCATTAGCACTCAATGCAGAACAAACAAAATCTGTTGTTGAAAATCTAATCAAAGGTAATGATGAAGATTTCTATCTTGATTTATTAACCCATCGTGTGCCGCCTGGCGTAGACGAGGCTGCCTATGTTAAAGCGAGCTTTTTAGCCAGTGTTGCCAAAGGTGGACAAGCGTGCAACGCCATAGACCAAAAACAGGCCACTTTTTTACTCGGAACGATGATGGGTGGTTACAACATTGAGCCACTAATTGACTTGCTAGACATAGATATAACTGCCCAAACTGCAACAGATGCATTAGCAAAAACCTTACTTATTTACGAAGCCTATCAAACAGTGGTAGAAAAGTCAGCCAACAGTGATTTTGCCAAACAAGTGATTGACGCTTGGGCAAATGCCGATTGGTTTACCGCTAAAGAAGCATTACCAAAAGAAATTAAACTCACCGTTTTCCGCGTTGAAGGCGAAATTAATACCGACGATCTATCGCCTGCGACTGAAGCTTGGTCACGCCCAGATATCCCACTACATGCGCAATCGATGTTGGTTAAAAAAATGGATAACCCATTAGAAACCATTGCACAGCTTAAAGAAAAAGGCTTGCCACTAGCTTTTGTAGGTGATGTGGTTGGTACTGGCTCTTCACGTAAATCAGCCATTAACTCTGTACTTTGGCACATGGGCAATGACATTGATTACATTCCTAACAAACGCGGTGGTGGTGTGGTGCTCGGTGGCAATATTGCCCCGATTTTCTTCAACACGGCAGAAGATTCAGGCGCATTACCGATTGAATGTGACGTAACTCAATTAAACATGGGCGATGAAATCACCATTTACCCCTACGAAGGAAAAATCACCAATACCAATGGTGAAGTGGTGTCTACTTTTGAATTATCTCCAACCACTATGCCAGACGAAATTCGTGCCGGTGGCCGTATTCCACTGATTATTGGTCGCGGTTTAACCGATAAAACCCGCCAAGATTTAGACCTGCCAGTCAGTGATCTTTTCTTGCGTCCAGAAGATGCTAGCAACAGTAGCGCAGGTTATACTTTGGCACAAAAAATTGTCGGCAAGGCTTGTGGTGTTGAAGGTGTTCGACCTGGCGTTTATTGTGAGCCACGCATGACTACCGTTGGCTCTCAAGACACCACCGGCGCCATGACCCGTGACGAACTTAAAGAATTGGCCTGTTTAGGTTTTTCGGCAGACTTGGTGATGCAAAGTTTTTGTCATACCGCCGCTTACCCTAAACCGGTAGACATAGAATTACAACATACATTGCCTGACTTTATGCAATCTCGTGGCGGTGTCTCACTTAAACCAGGTGATGGCATCATTCACTCGTGGCTTAACCGTATGCTGTTGCCTGACACAGTTGGAACAGGTGGTGACTCGCATACACGCTTCCCAATTGGTATTAGCTTTCCAGCTGGCTCTGGTCTAGTTGCCTTTGGTGCATCCATTGGCGTATTGCCACTTGATATGCCAGAATCTGTTTTAGTGCGTTTTTCTGGCGCCATGCAAGAAGGCATTACACTGCGTGATTTGGTTAATGCTATTCCTTATTTTGCCATTCAACAAGGCTTATTAACGGTTGAAAAATCCAACAAAAAGAATATTTTCTCGGGCAGGATTTTAGAGATTGAAGGATTGGGCGACCTTAAAATTGAACAAGCTTTTGAGCTGACTGATGCCTCTGCTGAGCGTTCAGCTAACGGCTGTACTATCAAGCTTAATAAAGAGCCCGTAGCAGAATATTTACAATCTAATATTGCTTTATTGTCTTCAATGATAGAAATGGACTATGAAGATAAAAAGACCATTGCACGTCGTATTCAGGCTATGCAGAAATGGCTAGATGCACCTGAGTTATTAGAAGCCGACAATAATGCTGAGTATGCTGCTGTGATTGATATCAACCTAGACGAAATCAAAGAGCCAATCTTAGCTTGCCCGAATGATCCAGATGATGTTAAAACCCTATCAGATGTTGCCAATACTAAAATTGACGAGGTGTTTATCGGCTCATGTATGACCAATATTGGCCACTTTAGGGCTGCTGCACAATTATTAAAAGACCAATCAAACTTACCAACTGAACTTTGGGTGGCGCCGCCAACACGTATGGATGAAGCTCAGCTCAGAAAAGAAGGTATTTACAAAACTTTTGATGCGATTACTAAGCATACAGAAATACCGGGTTGTTCTTTATGCATGGGCAACCAAGCACGTGTTGAAAACAATGCCACTGTGGTTTCGACTTCAACGCGTAATTTCCCAAATCGCTTAGGTGATGGTGCTTATGTTTATTTATCCTCTGCAGAAGTTGCTGCTATTTCAGCAAAATTGGGATACATCCCTACTGCGCAAGAATACCTAAATGCAATGCGCGATATACAAGAGTCATCGGATGAAATTTATCAATACTTAAACTTTGATCAAATCTCTGAATATCAAGAAGCGATTGGCCATATAGCACTTGACACTATTTTAGAAGAATAGTTAAAAAACACCGTGCAATAAAAAAGCCGCTATCTAAGATAAGCGGCTTTTTATTAGAATTTCTTAAAGAAAATTATTTAATTTTTGCTTCTTTATACATGACGTGTTTTCTAACAACAGGATCAAACTTTTTAACCTCTACCTTTTCTGGGTGAAGACGTTTGTTTTTAGTTGCAGTGTAAAAATGGCCAGTTTTGGCTGATGATACTAATTTAATTTTTTCTCTCATGTTTTACTCCTAAACCTTTTCGCCACGTGCGCGAATTTCTGAAAGTACAGTATCGATGCCTTTTTTATCAACAATACGCAAACCTTTTGCAGATAATTTTAGCTTTACAAAACGATTTTCACTCTCCACCCAAAAACGATGTGTGTGTAAATTTGGGTAAAAACGACGACGCGTTCTATTGTTCGCGTGAGAAACATTATTACCACTAATTGGGCGCTTGCCGGTTACTTGACATACCTTTGCCATAACTAAACTCATCAAAAATCTAAAAGAAAGGAATTATACTTAAAAAATCACTAATTTAAAAGCGAATTTATATAAATATCCTATTTACTATTAGTTCAACAGACTGTATGATATCCACACATTGGAGGGATGGCAGAGCGGCTGAATGCACCGGTCTTGAAAACCGGCAAGGGTTAATCCCCTTCTAGGGTTCAAATCCCTATCCCTCCACCATTATTTTATTAAGGAAAATAATGCCAACAACGCGCTACACCATTTCAGGCACCACCAAAGACGGACAAAAATTCAGGCCCAGTGACTGGACTGAAAGATTGGTTTGTCTCCAGCCAGAACAGTTAGAACGTTACAATGGCCACCTGAAAATTAGAAAAATTGATGGCATTAAATCTATTGTGTTTGACGATGATCTCAAATATGCTTGTGAGTTTACTTATGAGCGCATCTTATCATTTGCTAAAACCAACCATTTAACAATCACTACAGAAGAAATCGAAAACGGAGAAGACAGTAAACATTAGTCAACATACGGACCGTGTTGATTAATGGTCTGGTGCTGTGGCGCACCACAACAAAACATAAATTCACTCTGCTCATTAGCCTTAATCGATAAATTTTGCTCTTGTTTGCACTCCATTAGCAAAGCTTCAGTGGCATTTATTGTCTCATCACCCAAGGTTATACTGCCTAATAAAACATAAATAACCGCATTTAATCCTTCACTAATATAGATTTGGTAATGGCTATCTTTTGCAAGACTAACATGCTGATAAGTAACATCTGTGTGCAGTCTAACAGGAGAGTCTTCGCCCACAATAGTTCGGCAACTCCCGCCTTCAAAATCTACTAGAGGCAAATCTTTGCTTAAAACCTGCTGGTAATTTGGATCAATTGTTTTGAGACGTTTTGGCAAATTTATCCATAATTGAACGCCAGAACTCTGAAGTTTATCTGCTGGCATTTCTGAATGTACAATGCCTTTGCCCGCACAAAACACCTGTGCACCGCCTAGGCTTACAAAAGCATCATTACCTAAATTATCCCTATGATGCATTCCTCCCGACAACATATAAGTGATTGCCTCAAAACCACGATGAGGATGATCAGGAAATCCATGTCCAGGAGCAATATTGAAATGATCCCATAAAACAAATGGATCAAAGTTCATTCGACCAGCGATTGGAAATAAACGATTCACAATAACACTGTCGCCTTCTAACGTTTCTTTTGCACTAATTTTGATTATCATTTTAAATTCCTATAATATGGTATTTTATAAACAATATTCACACTACAATACTAACATGATTATTGGCATCCCACAAGAAATCAAAACCCATGAATATCGCGTTTCACTAACCCCAACAGGTGTAAAAACATTGGCTAACTTTGGCCATCAAGTGATTGTTCAATCGAAAGCGGGTGATGTCATTGGCTTTAATGATCAGACTTATCAGACAGCAGGGGCAACTATTGTAAATTCAGCTAAAGCTGTTTTTGATCAGGCTGAAATGATTATTAAAGTCAAAGAACCTCAGTCAAATGAATGCAAGCTACTCAATAAAAACCAGGTACTTTTTACCTACTTGCATTTAGCGGCCGATCCAAAACAAGCAGAACTATTGCTGGCATCAGGGGCGACTTGTATCGCTTACGAAACCATTACTGATGATAATGGGCGTTTACCGCTACTCCAGCCCATGAGTGAAATTGCAGGACGTATGTCTATCCAATCTGGCGCCCACCACCTAGAAAAAACTCAAGGTGGATCTGGCGTGTTACTCAGTGGGGCTACCGGGGTAGAGGCTGCACAAGTATTGGTGCTTGGTGGCGGCGTTGTGGGTATGAATGCTGCTAAAGTGGCGCTCGGCATGGGGGCACAAGTCACGATTCTTAATCGATCATTGTCCAAACGGCTCACTAATTTTCAGCAAAAATACAGCGCACAACTGTCTGTTGATTTGTCTAATCAAGACAATATTGAGCAACAACTTAAAACAGCCGATCTAGTCGTTGGTGCAGCATTGGTTGCTGGCGCATCAGCACCAAAGTTGATTACCCGAGACATGCTCAAACTTATGAAAAAAGGCTCTGTGCTAGTGGATGTATCAATTGATCAAGGTGGTTGCTTTGAAACTTCAAAGGTCACTACGCATGACCAACCCACTTATGTGGTCGATGGGATTATTCATTATTGTGTGGGCAATATGCCAGGAGCAGTTGCACAAACGGCAACTCTAGCTTTAACGAATACGACATTGCCTTATGTTATTGAATTGGCTAATAAAGGCGCTCAACAAGCCATGCTTGATAATTCAAACTTAAAAAACGGATTGAATATTTACCAAGGAAAAGTCACACACCAAGCAGTAGCTGAAAGCTTAAACTACCCCTATAATCCAGTTAACTTCTAAACGCCATATTGATCTCGATAAGCCTCAATTCGCTCGATTAACACTTGATCATCGCCTTGCTTTAAGTAATCAATCAAATGGCCGAGATTAATAATACTAAGCACCGTGATACCAAAATTTTCTTCCACTTCTTGAATGGCTGATTTATCACCCTTGCCTTTTTCTTGACGATCAACCGCAACAATCACACCTTTGGCTTTAGCACCATTCGCATCAATAATATCCATTGCCTCGCGAATGGCTGTGCCTGCGGTAATCACATCATCAATAATCAAAATGTCGCCCTCTAAAACATGACCAACAATATCGCCACCTTCGCCATGTGTTTTTGCTTCTTTACGGTTAAAACTATAAGGCACGTTCTTGCCAAATGAGTCATTCAGCGCCATGGCACAGGCAGTTGCTAGCGGGATACCTTTGTATGCCGGGCCAAACAATACATCAAATCCTAGTCCGCTCTCAGTGATGGCTTGCGCGTAGAACTTACCCAATTTGGATAAGTGTTCACCCGTATTAAACGACCCAGCGTTAAAGAAATAAGGGCTAACACGGCCAGATTTAAGCGTAAATTCGCCAAATTTTAGCGCGCCAATTTCCAACATAAAATCCACAAATTCTTTTTGATACTGTTGCATACATTCCTCTAAAATATTTCCAATGAAGAGAATTATAACGGCTAACGTCAACGGAATTCGAGCAGCTGAGCGAAAAGGTTTTTTCGCTTGGATGAAAAACCAAAATGCCGATGTGGTTTGCGTGCAAGAAATCAAGGCACAAGAGGATCAACTGGATGAAAAATTTTATCCTTCAGGCATTTACACCTATTACAAACCTGCTGAACGTAAAGGCTATAGTGGCACTGGCATCTACTGCAAACAAAAACCCGATCAAGTCATTTTCAGCCCTTGGGAAGACTTTGATTTCGAAGGGCGCTTTATTCAGGCCGATTTTGGTAATCTTAGCGTTATTTCCATTTATATCCCTTCTGGCTCAGCTAAAGAAGAGCGACAGAAATACAAAATGGATTTCATGGTTGAGCGTTTTATGCCTTACCTTAACGAATTACAAAAAGACGGACGTGAATATATTATTTGTGGCGATATTAATATTGTGCATAAAAAAATTGATATCAAAAATTTCAATGGCAATAAAAATCGTTCGGGCTGTTTGCCAGAAGAACGTGCCTGGCTAGACCGGCTCTTTGGCGAAGCCAGATTTATTGACGCCTTTCGTGAAATCAACCAAGAATCCGACCAATACACTTGGTGGTCTAATCGAGGGCAAGCTTGGGCTAATAATACTGGATGGCGTATTGATTACCATATTCTTAGCGCCAACCTAAAAGGCACGCCACAACGTGTTGAAATTTATAAAGACAAACGATTCTCTGACCACTCGCCTTTGATTATTGATTACGATTTCTAATGGAAAAAACCATACGAAAAATCCAAAGTTTTGTTAGGCGTTCAGGTCGATTAACTGAAGGGCAAAAGTCTGGGTTAAATGAATTATGGTCAGATTTTGGTATTGATTTACCCGAAGGGAAAATTGATTTAACTTCGTTATTCGCCAAACAACAGCCAACTGTTTTAGAGATCGGCTTTGGCAATGGTGACAGCCTATTAGAGATGGCAATCAACACACCTAATCAAAACTTTCTTGGCATTGAAGTCTACGAAGCAGGTGTAGGCAGGCTCATTAATGAAGCCAATAAACACCAGCTTACCAACCTAAAAATTATCAAAGCCGATGCAGTTGAAGTGCTGAAATATCATATTAAAGATAATAGTTTTGAGACTTTTCAGCTATTTTTTCCTGACCCTTGGCATAAGAAAAAACACCATAAACGCCGAATTGTACAGACAGATTTTTTAAATTTGATTTCTAACAAGCTACAAAACGGTGGCACAATACACATGGCAACAGACTGGGAAAACTATGCAGAACATATGATGGAAACACTAGAAAAGCACCCGCACTTTAAAAATACCATGGGCGCCCATAAATACTCATTAAGACCTAAGCACAGACCGATTACTAAATTCGAGCGCCGAGGCGAGCGATTAGGACACGGTGTTTGGGATTTAATTTTTACTAACGAGAAATAATGATGATTTTTCCTTTATTTGTAATTGTCACACTACTTGAAATCTACGTATTGGTATCCGTGGGCGAATCAATTGGTGGTTTTTCAACTGTTTTATTGGTTGTCATTACTGCACTGATTGGCTCTACCTTGCTCAAGCAACAAGGCTGGTCAACCATGGCCAAAGCACAAAATGCTATGGCCAACGGACAAACGCCAGCCTTTGAGATGATGGAGGGTGTGGTGATTTTAATCTCAGGTGTGTTGCTGCTAACCCCTGGATTTCTGACTGACATTCTTGGTCTATTAGGCCTTATGCCTTGGTCAAGAACTTATTTTATTGATCAGATTTTAAGCAAGAATGCCGAAAAAGTATTCTCTCAAAACAATACGGTTTTTATCCACAAGTCTCGCCCTACCGAAGACAAAAAACCTAAAAAAAATGACACCATTGAAGGTGAATTTTGGGAAGATTAAAAACCTTAAACGAATGGCTTAACTGGCAAGAGAATTTGCACACCCAAGAGATTGATCTTGGGCTAGAGCGCATACAGCGCGTTTATAAAAAGCTGTTCCCCGATGGCGTTCCTTTTCAAGTCATCACCGTTGCAGGCACGAATGGAAAAGGCTCCACCATTGCCTTTATTGATAGTATTTATCAACAATCAAACTTTAAAGTAGGTGCTTTCACTTCGCCACACCTTGTTAAATACAATGAACGATTCACCATCAATGGCAAGATGGCAAACGACGAAAATATATGCCGTGCATTTGAGAGAATTGAGGCTTATCGATCTGACACTTCACTCACCTATTTTGAATTTTCTACCTTGGCTGCACTGGTCATTTTTGCCAATGAAAAAGTCGATATTGCGGTTCTAGAAATTGGCCTTGGTGGTCGACTTGATTCAGTCAATGTGGTTAATCCTAATGTGAGTGTCATCACTAATATTGCCATTGACCATACCGACTATTTAGGCGATACACGTGAAGCTATCGGCCTTGAAAAAGCCGGCATTATGAGAGAAAACACGCCTTGTATTTGTGGTGATCAAAATCCGCCCACTTCCATTCAAAAACAAGCTGATAATATCAATGCCTTGCTTACTTTTGTTAATAAGCCTTATCAAGGCACCATCAGACTTAAAGGCAAACACCAGCAATATAACGCAGCAGTTGCAGTCGCAGCAGTTAATCAACTGCAATCAGTGTTCCCCGTCAATGAAGATCAGTTGTCACAAGGTCTTAAAAAAGCGAATATCTCTGGGCGTTTTCAAACCAAAACCATTAACAATAAAACCATTGTTTTAGACGTTGCACATAATGAGGCGGCAATTAAAGTTTTAGCCAGCACTTTAAAGACAAAGAAAACATCGACATTGGCAATTTTTTCAGCACTTAAAGACAAAAATATTGAGCTTATGATTCATGCGATTGAGCCTTGTATTGATGAATGGTTAATTGTGCCGCTGTCGGTTAATCGGGCAATTGGCACTCAAGATCTGGTTGAAAAATTCAGCCTATCAAGCAAAATTACTGCTTGTGAGGATATGGCATCCGCTATCCATCAAGCACTCAATACGCAACAACACCAACGTGTTGTGATTTTTGGCTCGTTTCATACTGTGTCTGATGCAATAAAAATCCTTGATAAATATTAAACCTTCATGGTCTACGCACAGCGATATAATCTTGTAAAATTAGCGATTAACTAAGGAGCACGAATGAGTGATTTTTTTGCAAATATTTGGGAAACGATTGGCCTACTGGTTTGGTCTGATTGGCTAACCATCGCCATCTTAATTGGTTTTCTTGTGCTTGGTATTAAGCGTGGATTTGCTAAAGAGTTAATCAACCTAGCTTTTTTAATACTGGCTATTATTGTTGCTTGGCTATTTTATCAATGGCTTGCTGGCACAGTAATAATTACCTGGCTAACGCTCTCTCACCAGTCACACTTGGCCATTGCTTTTGGTGCTATCTTTATTGGTGTTTTAATCGTAAAAAAAGCTTTATACAAGCTAACAGAAGTATCATCAAGTATTAGCAACCCTTGTGCACTCAACCGAATCTTTGCCTTACTTATATTTTTTATAGCCACGGCAGTTGCAAGTTGGTACTATTTAGACGGTGTCGCTGGATTGGGCATTATGGAGATTGTAGTGACCAATGAATCACTTCGAATTGGATTATCATTTGCTATTGTCTTTGCCATTATTGTTGGCGTGTGCTCTTCTATTTCAAGTGTATTAAATATTTCAATCGATGCTAACAAACCTTGCCTGTTAGCGCCATTTTTTCAAAAGATTTTAAATGGCCTTCAGAATACAGATGCAACATTAAATGCTCGTAATATCGACAGCACTAAAAATAAACTACTGGGTGGTCTGATTGGTCTTATCAAAGGCTCTTTAGCAATTCTCATTATGGTGTTGGTTCTACAAAGTATCGAGTGGATTTCTCAACAATATTACTGGGTTGAGACCAAAGGTGCGCTTAGAACCTTCCAAGATGTAGCCTCAGATATTAAACCTGAGTTGTCACAATATTTATTGTTTATCGAAAACGAATAAGGAAATAATCTATGTGCGGTATTGTCGGCATTTTATCCACTACTAAAAAAGATACGGCGCTTTATATTTACGACGCCTTGACCATTCTACAACACCGCGGACAAGATGCCGCAGGTATTGTTACTTCGCACAAAGGTCGTTTTTATATGCGCAAGTCAAATGGCCTAGTTAGAAACTCATTTAGAACCAAACATATGGCTAAACTTTTAGGCGATATGGGTATTGGTCATGTGCGTTATCCAACAGCTGGCAGCTCAAGCGGTGCAGAAGCACAGCCTTTTTATGTGAATTCACCTTATGGTATTGCGTTTGCTCACAATGGCAACTTAACCAACACCAAACAACTTGAAAAAGAACTGTTCGAGCAAGATCTTCGTCATATTAATACCAATTCAGATTCTGAAATTCTACTCAATGTGTTTGCCAGTGAATTAGCCAGATTGCAAAAACATCGTATTAACGAAAAAGATATTTTTGATTCAGTGGCCCAAGTACACAAGCGTGTCCGTGGCGCTTATGCTGCTATTGGTATGATTCCAGGTTATGGTATTTTTGGCTTTCGTGATCCAAATGGCATTCGTCCACTGATTTTAGGTAAGCGCACTACTAAAGGTGGTACTAAATATATGCTGGCTTCTGAAAGTGTTGCATTGACTGCGCTGGGTTATGAAATTACGCGCGACATCAAGCCTGGAGAAGGCGTGGTAATTGACCGAGAAGGCAATGTCTTTACTCAACAATGCGCAGATAACGCCAAATATTCTCCTTGTATCTTTGAATTTGTTTATTTTGCTCGACCAGATTCAGTGATTGATAATATTTCAGTTTACAAATCACGCCTTAGAATGGGTGAACGCCTAGCAGCTAAAATTCACAAGGAATGGGATGATGAAAAAATTGATGTTGTTATCCCAATTCCTGACACATCACGCGTCTCAGCTTTGCAATTGGCACACGAGCTAGAGGTTAGATATTCAGAAGGCTTAATTAAAAACCGCTATATTGCACGCACTTTCATTATGCCTGGGCAAAAACAGCGCAAAAAATCAGTACGTCAAAAACTCAGTGCGATTGAATTAGAATTTAAAGGAAAAAATGTTTTATTAGTCGATGACTCCATTGTACGTGGCACTACGAGCGAACAGATTGTACAAATGGCACGTGATGCTGGCGCTAACAAAGTATTTTTCGCCTCAGCCGCACCGCCGGTACGCCATCCAAATGTGTATGGCATTGACATGGCTAGTGAAAAAGAGTTTATTGCGCATGATAAAAACGTTGATCAAATTTGCCAATCCATTGGTGCTGACAAATTAATATACCAAGATTTAGACGACCTGATCTGGTGTGTACAACAAGGCAACCCAGATATTACTGAGTTTGATTGCTCTTGTTTTAACGGTGAATACGTCACTCAAGATATTGATAAAAACTACCTTGATCAAATCGAATCTCTACGCTCTGATTCTGCCAAGCAAAAAAATAACACCCTTGATACTTCTGAATTGATTTGTAATGATGTAGAATAAGCGTTATTTGACGATTATTACCCAAACATGAAAGACTTACAATTCGATACTAAAGCCATACGTGAAGGTTATCGAACCACACAAGAGCAAGAACATTCAGAGGCTATTTTTCTTACCTCAAGTTTTGTTTATGATTCTGCAGAACAAGCGGCCAAACGGTTTTCTAAAGAAGAGCCGGGTAATATCTATGCGCGCTTTACCAATCCAACGGTAGACGCCTTTGAGAAAAAACTAGCGGCCTTAGAGGGGGCAGAAGCATGCGTAGCTACATCTTCAGGGATGGCTGCAATCTTTGCCACATTAATGGCCTTATTAAAATCAGGCGATCATATTGTTGCATCGCGTAATATGTTTGGCACTTCAATTGTATTGCTTAATACCATTATCTCAAAATTTGATATTTCTGTGAGTTTTGTTGACTTGTCAGATATTAGCGCTTGGGAAGCTGCCATTAATAACGATACCAAGCTTTTCTTACTGGAAACTCCATCTAACCCCTTGGGACAGGTAGTTGATCTTGCAGAGCTTGGTAAAATAACAAAAGCTAATAACATTTTATTAGCTGTAGATAATTGCGTCTTAACGCCTGCCTTGCAAAAGCCGCTTGAATTAGGTGCCGACATAGTCATTCACTCTGCCACGAAATACATAGATGGTCAAGGTCGCTGTTTAGCAGGTGCAGTATTAGGCAGTGAGGCCATTATCGAACAAGTCAGTGCTTTTACTCGCGCAACAGGTCCTAGCTTGAGCGCCTTTAACGCTTGGATTGTACTCAAAGGCTTAGACACACTTAGCTTAAGAATGAAAGCCCACTCAGACAATGCGCTCAAACTAGCGACTTGGTTACAAAGCCAAGACCAAGTAGAAAAAGTACATTATTTAGGTTTGGAATCTCACCCAGATCATGCTTTAGCCAAAACCCAACAATCTGGCTTTGGTGGTATTGTCTCGTTTGAAGTTAAAGGTGGTCGTGAAGCGGCATTTAAAGTCATTAATGCGACTGAAATACTTTCTATTACGGCAAATTTAGGTGACACTAAAACTACCATTACTCATCCAGCAAGCACCACACATGGGCGACTAACAGATGATGAAAAACAACAAGCCAATATCACCGAGGGCCTCATTAGAATCTCAGTTGGCCTAGAAAGCGTAGATGACGTGATAAATGACATTAGCAAAGGGCTTTGAAGTATAATTTTCGGTAACTATAGACACAAGGACTGATTAATGCAAAACTCTTATTCATACGAAGAATTAATCAAATGCGGTAACGGCGAATTATTTGGCCCTGGCAATGCGCAACTACCACAGCCGCCGATGCTAATGTTGGATCGTATTACACACATTTCCCAAGAAGGCGGCGAATACGGTAAAGGCGAAATTATTGCAGAATTAGACATTAAACCTGAGTTGTGGTTTTTTGATTGTCATTTTAATGAAGACCCTGTGATGCCAGGTTGTTTAGGGGTTGATGCCATGTGGCAACTAATTGGGTTTTACTTAGGCTGGTTAGGCGGGCCCGGTCGTGGTCGTGCATTAGGCGCTGGCAATATTAAATTTACCGGTCAGGTTTTACCAACCGCTAAAAAGGTTACTTACAGAATCAGCTTATCGCGTGTGATTGCGCGCAAACTCTACATGGGTATTGGCGATGCTGTTATGGAAGTTGATGGTAAAGTCATTTACGAAGCCACCAATCTAAAAGTAGGTTTATTTACAGATACGAGTAGTTTCTAATGAATAGAGTTGTTGTCACCGGAATGGGTATTGTTTCTAGCCTTGGCGCTAATTGTGACGAAGTATTAGAATCATTAAAAACAGCCAAATCAGGTATTCAATTTGACGAAAAATATGCAGAGCTAGGCCTTAGATCTCATGTTTCAGGACAAATTGCCGAAATCGATTCAAGCGAAGTAATTGATCGAAAAATGAAACGCTTTATGGCGGACGCTGCTATTTACAATGCGGTTGCATTGGACGAAGCCATTAAACAATCTGGCTTAACCGAAGAACAAATTTCCAATCCACGTACAGGCTTAATTATGGGTTCTGGTGGTGCAAGTAACCAAAACGTGGTTGAAGCAGCGGACATCTTAAGAGAAAAAGGTATTAAACGTGTTGGTCCTTATCGTGTGCCTCGCACCATGGGTTCAACAACATCAGCTTGCCTTTCAACGATGTTTAAAATTAAAGGCATTAATTATTCAATTAGCTCGGCCTGTTCAACCAGTGCGCACTGCATCGGTAATGCCATGGAGCAAATCCAGCTAGGCAAACAAGACGTAGTTTTTGCCGGTGGCGGTGAAGAACTCGATTGGTCATTAACCATGTTGTTTGATGCCATGGGCGCCCTATCTTCGAAGTATAACGAAACACCTGAAAAAGCTTCTCGTGCTTATGACGCTGATCGTGATGGCTTTGTAATTTCTGGTGGTGGCGGTGCTTTAGTGCTTGAGTCTTTAGAGCATGCCGAAGCACGTGGTGCCACCATCTTAGCCGAACTCACTGGTTATGGCGCAACCTCAGATGGTTATGACATGGTTGCCCCATCTGGCGAAGGCGCAAAACGTTGCATGGAACTCGCCATCTCAACCGTTGACGGTCCAATTGATTACATTAATGCGCACGGCACTTCAACACCAGTTGGCGACGTTAAAGAACTTGGCGCTATTAAAGAAGTATTTGGTAATAACATTCCCAATGTTGGATCCACTAAATCACTCTCAGGCCACGCACTAGGTGCAGCCGGTGTTAATGAATCTATTTACTCATTGCTCATGCTACAAAATGATTTTATGGCGGAATCAGTCAACATTGAAAATCTTGACGAAGCTGCAGAAGGTATGCCGATTGTACAGGCAACAACCATTCAATCGCTTAACCGCGTGATGTCAAATAGTTTTGGTTTTGGTGGTACGAACGCTTGCTTGGTCTTCGAAAAGTTTAAAGCCTAGCTTTACCCCATTATTTAGATTCTAAAAAATCAACTTACAGCCAATAGCTCTTATGTAAGGCGGATTTTAAAAAATACGAGAGAGCATATATTAGACAAAGTTAAGGTCTAGCGTCAATCTCTTTCTCTTCCTTCTCTGACGGCAGCATGTCTGCTTTGCTAATCCCTAGCGCTAGAATCATTGAGCTGGCTACATAGATTGAAGAATAGGTACCAATGACCACACCAATCAGTAAGGCTAATGCAAAACTATGGATAATCTCACCGCCTAGGAAGAACAAAGCTAATAATACCAATAGCGTTGTGACTGAAGTCATAATGGTTCTAGAAAGGGTCTGGTTTAGTGCACCATTGATAATCTTAGCTGGATCTACATGGCGAGTCGATAGAAAATTCTCACGGATTCGGTCAAACACCACAATCGTATCGTTAAGCGAGTAACCAATCACCGCTAAAATCGCTGCCAAAACAGTTAAATCAAACTCTATTTGTAATAACGAAAATACACCCAAAGTAATAATAACATCGTGAATTAGGGCAGATATCGAACCCAATGCAAAACGATACTCAAAACGGAAAGCCACATAAATCAAAATACCGATGAGTGCGTATAGCATGGCCAAACCACCATCATTGGTCAGCTCTTCACCCACTTTAGGGCCAACAAATTCAACACGACGAATATCAACATCATCGCCCAATAAATGGATAATTTTTGAACTAAGTTTGGCACTAGAAATCGCTTGTGGCTCAAGGCGAATTAAAATTTCATTAGTAGAGCCAAAATATTGAACATTTACCCCTTTAAATTTGGCGTCACTCAGTGTGTTTCGCACCGATGATAAATCTGCACTCTGCTTATAACCAACTTCGATCAAAGTACCGCCAGTAAAATCAATGCCAAATTTTAAGCCTTGTGTTGATAATGAGAATATTGAAGTTGCAATCAGTATTAATGAAACAATAATCGCATAGGTGTGCTTACCAACAAAATCGATTGTAGGGATATTTAATGCCTTCATATCGATAACTCCTCTAGCTTTTTACCGCCGTAAATTTTATTAATAATCGCTCTAGAAACAATAATCGCTGTAAACATGGAAGTCACAATACCGATTGATAACGTAATTGCAAAACCCTTGATTGGTCCCGTACCAAAGCTAAACAATACCAAGGCTGCAATTAGCGTGGTAATATTCGCATCTGCAATCGTCAATAGCGCTTTATCATAACCGCTTGAAATGGCTTTTTGAATATTGCTATGTGCATTCAATTCTTCTTTAATACGCTCAAAAATCAATACATTAGCATCGACTGCCATACCAACCGTTAGCACAATACCGGCAATGCCTGGCAACGTTAATGTAGCTTGCAAGAGTGACAGTACCGCCATAATCATCACTAAGTTAAGCGTCAAAGCAACATTAGCTACCATGCCAAATACCCGATAACGCACCACCATAAATACCAATACCAAAACAAAACCAGCAATCACTGACAACACGCCTTTTTCAATATTGTCTGCACCTAAGCTTGGGCCAATCGTGCGCTCTTCAATAATTTCAATCGGCGCTGATAATGAACCCGCTCTTAGTAATAACGCTAAGTTACGAGCTTCTCGTGCGCTATCAATACCAGTAATCTGAAAACGTGAGGAGAAGGTACCCTGAATCGTTGCAGCATTAATAATGTCTTTAGTGGTTGAACGTTTTTTAACAATCTTGCCATCGACAAGCGAACTCTCGACCTTATTCTCAATAAACACGACTGCCATACGATGATGCAAATACTTTTTGGTGGTATCCAGCATTGAGCGACCACCTGAATTGTCTAAAGTAATATTCACCATTGGAATGTTGTTTTCTTGATCAATACCCGAAGCAGCGCCAGTAATATTTTCACCAGTGGCAATCACACGAGTTTTCAGTAACAAAGGTCGCCCATCTTTAAAATAATAAAGCTTTGAACCAATTGGCGTTCTGCCGGATTGAATGGCTGTTTGTGGGTCATTTTTTTCATCAACCAATCTAAATTCTAACGTTGCCACTGCACCTAAAATCTCTTTAGCTCTAGCGGTATCTTGTACACCTGGTAGCTGTACGACAATACGTTCTAGGCCTTGTTGTTGAATAATTGGCTCAGCCACGCCTAGCTCATTCACTCGATTTCTTAACGTGGTAATATTTTGTTTTAGTGCACTGGTTTTGGCTATCTTTTGTGCGCCATCACTCATACCCACTTGAATCAACAACGCATCTTGATTATCAGTTTCTAAAACCACCAAATCCGTTAAGTCTGACTTAATAATGTCCAATACTTTGTCTTTTGATTCAGCCGTTTTAAGGTAAATGGCAATACTTTCACCCTCTTTCTTAATACTTTTATACAAACGATCTTGTCGCAATAAAGTACGCAACTCGTTATAGTATTTATCAATCGACATTGACAATACGGCTTGCATATCCACTTCTAACAAGAAATGCACACCACCTCTAAGATCCAAGCCAAGCGACATTGCCTTGCCACCTAAATCTGACAACCATAGTGGGATTGAAGGCGCTAGATTGAGCGCCACCACATAGTTACGCCCCAATTCTGCTTTTAACAAATCTTTCGCCGATAACTGAGATTTGTTATTGTCAAAACGCACCAAAATTCGACGATTTGATAACCCAGCTGACTTGTATTGGATATTTTTCGCTTTTAGTGTGTCTGTAATTTTTCTTAAATCAGTTTGCTCAATGGCCGCATCACCGGCACTAGAAACTTGCACCGCCAAATCTGAACCAAAAATATTTGGCAAGGCGTAAAGCGCTGATAATAACAAGAAAAATGCGATTAACGCATTTCTCAAACCGGAGTAATGATTCATGGGTTTATTTATACCTTAAAGTTAAATCTTAACGCTGCCTTTTGGTAGTTTTTGATTAATACCTTGCTTTTGTACTTTGATGATCACACCATCAGCAATTTCAACGGTTGCAAAAGATTCGTCAACCGAGGTTACTTTAGCAACAACACCGCCATTGGTTACTACTTCATCGCCTGCTTTTAATGCTGCTAAAAGTACCTTGTGCTCTTTGGCGCGTTTTTGTTGAGGTCGAATCAACAAAAAATAAAAAATCACAAATAATAGCACCATAGGTATAAGTTCGCCCAAACCTGAGCCCGAAATAGTTGCTGGTACGTCGCCTTCGGCAAAGGCAGGCGATATGATTAAATCTAATAAATTCATTGTTGTCTCCTGATAAAAAAAATTAATTAATGACGGTGATACCGCCCATGTAACTGTGCAATACATCTGGCACCCTGATACTGCCATCAGCTTGCTGGTGGTTTTCTAACACGGCCACCAATGTTCTGCCTACTGCCAAGCCTGAACCATTCAGTGTGTGTAACAATTCTGGTTTATTGGTTTCTGGGTTTTTCCATCTAAGCTGTAGACGCCTTGCTTGAAAATCTTCAAAACACGAACAAGAAGATATCTCGCGATACGCATTTTGCCCTGGCAACCATACTTCCAGATCATAAGTTTTAGCTGCTGAAAATCCGAGATCACCCGCACATAAAATTACCTTGCGGTACGGCAACTCTAACGCCTTCAAAATACCTTCGGCATGGCCAGTTAGCGCTTCTAATACTTGATAAGAATCCTGTGCTTTTACCACTTGTACTAATTCTACTTTTTCAAACTGATGTTGGCGAATCAAGCCTCGTGTGTCGCGCCCGTAAGCACCGGCTTCAGAGCGAAAACTTGGTGTATGCCCTACAAATTTAAGTGGCAAGTCAGCTTCTTTTACAATCGTATCACGCACTATGTTGGTAATTGGTACTTCACCGGTTGGAATCAAATACAAAGGCTTTGCATCACCCTCTTCACCATGCAAGTGGGTTTTAAATAAATCTGCTTCAAATTTAGGCAGCTGCCCAGTACCCGTTAAAGAATCAGCATTCACTAAATAAGGCACATAAGCTTCAGTGTAATTGTTATTTTCAACATGCTGATCCAACATAAACTGAGTTAATGCTCTGTGTAGTCGTGCAATCTTTCCAGTCATTACTGAAAAGCGTGCGCCCGATATCTTTGCCGCAGTTTCAAAATCCAGTCCATGCATCTCGCCTAAATCAACATGGTCTTTAACTTCAAAATCATACTGCCCTGGCTCACCCCATTTTGACACTTCAACATTATCATCTTCAGAGTTGCCCGCTGGCACTGACTCATGAGGAATGTTTGGCATCGCCATAACAATGTCGTCAATTTGAGATTGAATAGATTGTAATTCAGATTTTGCCTGATCGAGCTTATCGCCCAAATCAGCAACTGCGTCTAATAACGGCTTAATATCTTCGCCCGCTGCTTTAGCCTTGCCAATCGATTTTGACTGTGTATTGCGCAAGTTTTGCAGTTCTTGCGTTTCAACTTGATTTTTTTTTCTTTTATTTTCTAAATCATTTAACTGATTGATATCAAAAGAAAAATTGCGTTTTTTTAAGGCTGATTCCACCGCTTCAATGTCATTTCTTAGTTGCTTTTTGCTTAACATTGTTATATAATGGTTTCCTTATATAGATTGAATAACGGTTAATAACCGTATTCACTTAAAAACTTATTAGGGGATTATACTATGTTCAACTCATTTTCAGGAAACGATGCTTGCAAACTATTGGCCCAAGGCGCACAATTAGTTGATGTTCGATCAAGTGCTGAATTTGCACGTGGTGCATTACCCGATGCTATCAACTTACCGTTGCAATCAATCATGAGTGCCAAGAATATTCTTGACGAAGACAAGGCGATTGTTTTGTATTGTGTTACAGGTGCTCGCTCTTCAACAGCTAAGAACTATTTAGTACAAATGGGTTTTGACAACGTTAACGACCTAGGCTCTTTTAGAAACTACAACTGCGAATAAGCCACTAAGTGATAAAATTAGCTTGTGAGAGTTAAAAGCAAGTGGCACAAAACCCAAGTTAAAACCATTGAAGATATCGGTGGCGCCATGGCGTTCATTTGCTGGCGCATTACCAAAAATCATCTTGAAGATTTGATTAACGAAGGCTTTGTTATTGAAAAAGAACAAGTCTTTAACGTGATTGCTGAATACTTATGTTTTCTTATTCAATCTATCGATCGCCTTGTTTTCAAAACACTCAGCACTGAGCAACGACAAGAGTTGATTAACAAGCTCGCCAAACAATCTGCCTTTTATTACCAAGAAAACAAAGAAGATCGTATCGGTGAGGGCAATCATTGGAAGGCATTCGTTAATACTTATAATCAACGTTCACAAGATTATTCAGATTATGACTTTGTTGGTGGCGAGCCTGATTATCATTTTTTAAGATATTTTGCAGAAAAAGTTAAATCTGCAATGACTGATGTCGATGAAAAATGGATTGTGCAGCAAATGATTGAAATTCAAGCGCCAAAAGCCTTTAAAAAAATTAGTGAGAGTGTTGATGATTTAGTTAATGTTAAGAGCATTATCAGCAAAGATGAACAAATCAAACGCAAAAAAGAAAAAATCCCGCGTTCAAAGCGAAAATCGACACGACAAAATACCATTATCAAAAACAAATCATCGAGTGATCACATTACCTAACTTGTATTTACTTATCGCCGACCATAAATAAACCTTATAACCAATTTAAAGGAATTATTTATGATCACAATGTGCAACAATTGCGGCGGGCTCAACAACGTCCCTGCCAACAAACTCAACAACAACCCAAATTGTGGAAAATGTAAAAACCCTCTATACAAAGGTGAGCCAATTTCCATGATGGGTGCGCAACTGACTCGTGCGATTGAAAAAACAGATGAATTATTAGTGGTCGATTTTTGGGCAACTTGGTGTGGCCCGTGTCAGCAGTTCGCCCCTACTTTTAAACAGGCCGCTAGTCAAATCGAGCCAAAAGCACGCTTTATAAAAATTGAAACTGAAGCCGAACAAGCAATTTCAGCTAAATATAACATTCGCTCAATTCCAACTTTAGTGATGTTTAAAAATGGCAAGGAAATTGATCGTGTCTCCGGTGCATTGAGTGCGCCAGATTTTACCAATTGGGTCAATCAGCACACCTAAACCATCCATTATAAAAATTTCCGAAATTTTTCCAAATGCAGGTATAAATCACCATGTATTAGTGAAATATCAGTAAAAAATGGCTATTTTTGCTCAAATTTACGGGTTTTTATAGGTTGTTTTGAGAAGGTGAGATGTATTTTGCCTCGAGAGGCTGCCCTGGGGTATTATTTCTGAAATTTTTACATGGTGAAATTCTCTTTAAAAAAAGGTAGGCAAAAAAAATACCCCAACACTCATTGAATGTTGGGGTATTTTGAATTTAAAGCCTAGCAATGTCCTACTCTCACATGGGGAGACCCCACACTACCATCGGCGCTAAGTGGTTTCACTTCTGAGTTCGGGATGGGATCAGGTGGGGCACACTCGCTATTG